>Ga0194037_1000488_pt1 | contig 30781 bp, 22 predicted proteins | sample JunL306m_MetaG_FD_148653 | JGI IMG/M metagenome (GOLD analysis project Ga0194037, IMG submission 148653) | Anoxic zone freshwater microbial communities from boreal shield lake in IISD Experimental Lakes Area, Ontario, Canada - Jun2016-L304-6m | ecosystem: Environmental > Aquatic > Freshwater >...
GACCTGATAGGCAAGTATGTCAAAGGGCAGGGAGGTACGTATCAGAAACTCTACAGTGATTATCAGTTATCACTGTTCTAAAAGAGGAAATCTTCAATACCCCGCTGCTTGCGGCGGGGATCTTTATCAATTAATTACATTGGTAAGTACATGACATGGTGCTCCGTTTGCTTGTCAGGTAAACAACAAAAACATCTGTTTTACCATAATGAATACTGACTATGAATGGCTGCTATGGCAACATCATGCCCTTATATGCGGTATTGATGAAGCTGGTCGTGGACCACTTGCCGGACCGGTTATTGCTGCTGCTGTGGTATTCCCTCGCTGGTTCAGACCGGAGAACAATGGCCTTGAAAGCCTGAATGATTCGAAAAAGTTATCTCCAGATAAAAGAAAAGCGCTGGCACCTGTAATAAAAAAAGCTGCAAAGTTCTGGGCTGTTGAGGCGGTTGAGTCGGAAACTATTGACCGGATTAATATTCTCCAGGCAACCATACTGGCCATGAATCTTGCAGTGGAATCGCTACAAGTCATGCCAAACCTGTTACTTGTTGATGGCAACAGGTTCAACGCAACACTTCCGATTCCCTATGAAACTATTGTGAAAGGGGATGCGAAGGTCTTTTCAATTGCCGCAGCATCAGTGCTGGCAAAAACTCATCGGGATGAAATCATGACCGCTTTTGGCAATACGTGGCCGGAATATGGCTTTAAGCGCCATTTCGGCTATGCAACAAAAGAACATGTTCAGGCTATCATGCAGTATGGCCGATGCCCTATTCATCGTCTGAACTTCAAACTCCGGCAATTAGGCGAAAAACCATGACATCCTCCTGTAATCCTCGCCAGCTTGGACTGGCGGGCGAGCAAGTTGCAAACGACTATCTTATAAAAAAGAGGTATAATATTATTAAGCGCAATTACCGTTTTCACCGTAATGAAATTGATATTATTGCCCGGAAGGGGAAAACAATCTGCTTTGTTGAGGTTAAAACCCGATTTTCTACAACAAAAGGCCATCCGGCCGAAGCGGTAACAGTTCAAAAACAACATGAAATCATCAAGGCGGCGCATGCGTTTCTTGCCTTATCCGGTGAAGAAAGGTTAGACTATCGCTTTGATGTGATTGCCGTTCTGGTACAACGTATGGAAGAGAGCAGAATAGCAAGCTTTTCCATAGAGCATTTCACCGATGCATTCTGGGCTCCTCTTCCTGAATGACATAAGGCAAGCATAATAACGGCATTTTTATTATCTTTAAAGTCAATTTCTATCTTACAAGTTCAAGTTTACAACTGATCATCATGCAGGAAGACGAAATCCTTACTCCTTCGACCCCACCAATACCATCAACTTATGGAGCGACCAACATACAAGTGCTTGACGGCATCGAACATGTTCGCATGCGTCCAGCCATGTACATTGGTGATATCCACAGCAGGGGACTTCACCACCTTGTATATGAAATTGTCGATAACTCCATTGATGAAACTCTTGGCGGGTTTAACGATTATATTTTTGTTTCTCTGAATCCTGACGGTTCTGTTACTGTTATCGACAAGGGACGGGGTATTCCTGTAGATCTTCATCCGGAAAAGAATAAGTCTGCACTGGAACTGGTCATGACCGTGATTGGTGCCGGCGGTAAATTCGACAAGGGCGCGTATAAGGTTTCTGGAGGTTTGCATGGCGTAGGTGCCTCTGTCGTCAATGCGCTTTCAGAATGGTGTGAAGTTGAGGTATACCGTGACGGCAACATCTATTTCCAGCGTTTTGAAAGGGGGGTACCCAAAGGGGATGTTAAGATTATCGGTAAGTCTCATAATCGAGGCACGAAAACCACCTTCATGCCCGACCATCTTATTTTCAAAACAACAGAGTTTCGCAAGGATATTATTATTGATCGTATGCGTGAACTTGCTTTCCTGAATAAAGAACTCAGCATCATTGTTCAGGATCCCGAAGGAGCACAGGAAGTATTCCATTATGAAGGCGGTATAAAGGAGTTCGTCCAGTTTACCGATCAGAACAGAGTAAACCTACTCAAGGAGCCAATCTATCTTTACGGGGTAAGAGATACCACGATTCTTGAAATAGCCCTGCAGTACAACGATTCTTACCAGGAGAATGTGTTCAGCTATGTCAACAACATCAATACACATGAAGGCGGAACACATGTTACCGGCTTCAGAAAGGCACTTACAAGAACACTCAATGCCTATGCCCAGAAAAACGATCTTCTTAAAAACCTGAAGTTATCGCTGACCGGCGACGATTTCAAAGAGGGTCTAACCGCAGTAATCTCGGTCAAAGTTGCTGAACCGCAATTCGAAGGCCAGACTAAAACAAAGCTCGGTAACTCGGAAACTCAAAGTATTGTCGAAACAATTATCAATGAGCAGCTCTCGGAGTTTGCAGAAAGCAACCCGAATGTACTCAAGTTGATTATTGAAAAAGTCAAGGGTGCAGCAATGTCAAGAGAGGCTGCCCGGAAAGCAAAAGAGCTTACCCGAAGAAAATCCGTGCTGGAAAGCTCAGGACTTCCCGGAAAACTGGCGGACTGCTCTATTAATGATCCTGAACACTGTGAGCTTTATATTGTTGAGGGTGATTCGGCAGGAGGCAGTGCTAAACAGGGACGCGACAGGAGCTTCCAGGCAATCCTGCCACTGAAAGGCAAAATTCTGAATGTTGAGAAAGCCCGACTGCACAAGATGCTTGAAAACGAGGAGATAAAAACCATCATTCTTGCGCTTGGAACAAGCTTTGGAGAAGAGGAATTTTCAGCTGAAAAACTACGGTATGGCAAAATCATAATAATGACTGATGCTGATGTTGATGGCGCACACATCAGAACACTGCTTCTGACCTTTTTTTTCAGACATATGCGCGCACTTATTGAGGCTGGCCGCGTCTTTATAGCTCAGCCGCCGCTCTACCTTGTAAAATCAGGTAAAGAGCAACAGTATGCATGGGATGAAGATGAGCGCAACAGTATTTCGGAGGCTATGAAAAAAATGCAGAAAGGAAAAGCAAATATTCATATTCAGCGCTACAAAGGTCTCGGAGAAATGAACCCGGAACAGCTATGGAGCACCACCATGGATCCGGCTCACCGTTCGCTGCTCTTAGTAAACGTTGAAAATGCCATGGAAGCAGACCAGGTATTTTCAACATTGATGGGCGACAAGGTCGAGCCACGCAGAGATTTTATAGAGAAAAATGCGAGGTATGTTCGTCGGTTAGATGTCTGAAGTACGCACAAAAACTTCCTTGCGAAGCTCACTCACCCATTCGCTGAAAAGCCGACGGTTTTTGTTTTTAATTGCCTGATCTTCAAGGAAGGCATAGTCTTTCTCGGGGTCCAGCTTATGAGCTGGAATTCGATCGCTCAACATGAATAATGCATGGAACGACTCACCTTGAGCTTGCCCTACCGTTATCGGTTCACTAATATCACCTGCCTTTTGCAGTGAACTGATAATCTGCTGCAACTGGGGGCGCAAGGAAGCAGTCGAAATATACGATCCGGATGAACCCGATTCGGTAATTGTGCCACCAAGCCTTGCCGATGCGGGATCATCTGAATATTTTTTTGCCATTTCCGCAAAGGACGTCTTACCACTAAGCACATCAGCACGTATTATACTAAGCTGTTGATCTACTCCGAAAAAATCATCTTTTGAGTGATCAAAACCAATAAGAATATGGCGAACATGAACAGAATGTACCTCCTTATTGAGCATCTGAATAAGATGATATCCATAACGAGTCTCAACAACATCTGACACTTCTCCCTCCCGAAGCCGATAAGCTGCATCTTCAAAACTTGGAATAAGCGTACCTTTCTGGACATAGCCAAGATCACCGCCAAGTTTGGCAGAGCCAGGGTCTTGGGAATATTTTCTGGCCAGCGCCGCAAAATCACCTCCACTCTGAAGCTCTTTCTGAACCCGCTGTATTTGGCTAAACGACTCAGCTTTAGTTTCAGCCGAAACACCGGGATACCTTATGATCTGAGATACCTTCACTATTTCAGGAATTACTGAGAACCGCTCCTTGTTTTCGTTGTAATATTTTATGACTTCATTTGAAGTAACCACTGTTCCTGTAGACTTTTTACGCCGAAGAGTTTCTATCAGTTCTTGATTACGCAGTTCTTTACGGATCTCCTCGCGGATACCAGCAGCACTCTTGCCAAACCGAGCTTCCATCTCTTCCTTGGTGGCGAATCTTGCTTTCAACTGCCTGAACCGATCATTTGTAGAGGTATCAAGAGCATTTTCATCAATTTTGAGGCTGTCTATTTTTGCTTTAGAAAGAATGATTTGCTGATCAACCATACTTTCAAGTATCGCACGAGGCAACTCTTTATTATTGACGAGCTCAGGAGACTGAATATGTGCCATAAGTACTCGTGAGTCAATTTCCGATTTGAAAATGGCTTCACGACCCACTACTGCCACAACCCGATCAGCAACCTCAGCAATAGCAGAAACTTGCAAAGATGACAGTACAACAAAAAATAATAATGCTGTCGTCATCAATACTTTCTTCATACCCACGTCCTTTCTTATTTTTTTTATTTCCAGCACCATAAGAAACATGAAATAACACCTTGCTACTTTTCTCAATCTAAAGCAGAGTTACATTACTCAGGCAATTTTGCTGCCTCTCAAATGAACAGGGCTCTTTGACAACCTGAGCCAGTCATAAACAAGGGGTGCTGCCACAAAAATTGATGAATACGTTCCAATCAGAATTCCGATAAAAACCGCAAAAGCGAACCCCCTTATTGCCGGTCCGGCAAAAATAAACAGCACAAAAACAGAAAGCAAAACCGTTCCTGAGGTAATGATTGTACGGCTTAGGGTCTGGTTCATACTTTCATTGAAAATCCGCTCATAATCCGATGGTTTCTGCCCACGAATTCTTTCCCTGATACGATCGTAAACCACGACCGTATCAGTAATGGAATAACCTGCGATAGTAAGAAAAGCCGCTATGATAGACTGATCCATTTCAAGCGGCATAAACTCAAACAGTCCGCCAAGAATACTAAAGAGCCCAAGAACGGAAAGAATATCATGAAAAATGGCAATTACTCCGGCGGTTGCAAATTTTATCTCAAAACGGATTCCAACATAGAGCAGAATAGCGAGCAGTGCCGCAAGTAGTGCTTTCAGTGCCGACCACTTCAAATCCGAAGCAATACTTGGCCCCACAGCCTCAATACGGACTATTTTATGCGGGTTCCAATTGAGACGGGCATCAAAAGCTCGTAATATGCGACCTTTCAACGCATTGGTATCCCCATTGAAAGTGGTACTCAGCAGAAAAGAGCGATCAAGTCCATACTGCTTCAACGATCCTGAAAGACCAGCTTCATCAAGGACAGAGCGAACTTTACTGACGTCTATATTTTTTTCAAAACGGATCAGGACTTCCGATCCGCCCCTGAAGTCAATGCCATAATTCAAGCCTTTAACAGCTAATGACAGTAAGCCTGACGCTAAAATTACCAGTGAAAAGCCGTAGGCAATTTTACGAAATCTTATAAAATCAAAGCTGGTCTTATGAAAAATCCTCATTGGTTGATGCCTCTTAAAAAATTAACCAAAACTTTTTGCTGATAACAGGTTTCTATTCAACAGAAACGAAAATATCTCTTTTGTCACAACAATTGACGTAAAGAGACTTGCTGCCGTACCGATCATAAGTGTAAGAGCAAAACCCTGGATAGGGCCAATGCCATAAGTATAAAGCAGAAAAGCTGCTGACAGAGTAGTAACATGCGAGTCAAGAATGGAGGAAAACGCTCGATCATAACCTAATTCTATGGCAGATATCAAACCCTTGCCCAGGTCCAGCTCCTCTCTTATCCTTTCATAGATCAAAACATTGGCATCAACTGCCATACCGATGGTTAAAACAATACCGGCAATTCCCGGCAATGAAAGGGAGGCACTGAAACCTGCAAGAACAGAAAGCACAATAAGTATGTTAAGCACAAGAGCTATATCGGCCGCAATACCTGCTCTTTTATAATAGACAAGCATGAATACCGAAACAGCACAAAATGCCCATGAAAGGGAAAGAATACCTGCCCGAATGTAATCGGCGCCAAGTGAAGGCCCTACGGAGCGCTCTTCAATAATCCTGACAGGCGCAGGTAATGCACCAGCTTTCAGTACAATTTCAAGATCTTTTGCCTCCTCAAGGCTCTCAATTCCGTTAATGACTGAGTTACCCCCTGGAATTTTCGACTGAACTACAGGGGCGCTGTATACAGTACCGTCAAGCACAATCGCAATACGTTTTCCTATATTGGCTCCAGTAATTCGTGCCCATTTTGATGTTCCTTCCGAATTCATGGACATCGCCACCTCGGGTTGTATTCCCTCCGAGCCGAATGTGACTTTTGCCTCGGTTATGACACCACCAGTCAGTTCAGGGGTTTTTCTGACAAGATAGATTGAGTAAAGTTTCTCGCCGGTTTTTCCAATATCCGGCTTGGCAGCAACAAGCAGTTCCGTATCTGGCGGCAAAAGTGACTGGATATCGCTGCGATGCAGAAGCGACAATACATACTCTTTTGAACGTTCGGCAGTATACGCCTCACCGTTTTCAAAAACACCAATAAGATCATACAACGGTTTGCCAGACAAACGAGTGCTGCCAGCAGTTGACGGCGTTACTTGCGCAGGAAGCGCAGTAGCGCTATCCTTGACAACTCCCGATGAAGCAGAACCATTCTGAACAAGATAGGTATTGATTCTATCGAGAGTTCTAGCAAGAACTTCCGGATCACGCAGAAGCCTGAATTCAAGTTTTGCCGTACCTTTCAGAAGATTTTTCACCCTGTTTTCATCAGAAACACCGGGCAGCTCTATAATAATTTTTCTGCTGCCCTGAGTAGTAATAACCGGTTCAGCCACACCATACTGGTCAATACGGTTGCGGATGATCTCCTTGGCGCGGTTCAAAGCGTCATTGGATTCCTTTTCAAGCTTTGCAATGATCTCCCTGTCACTATTGCGAAGATCATAAAAATACCGGCTTAACCGAATATTCTCCCTTGAAAACTCAGAAACAAGAACATCAAGAACCCTTGCATCGCTTTTAGAGGCCTTTTCCCTTACCGTATTCAAGATGGAGGTAAACTTAGAGTCTTTATTCCAGGCTTTCTGTTCAAAAAGATCAATCTGGTCAACCTCCATAACCAGATGCATTCCCCCTCTCAGATCAAGCCCAAGTTTTAGACTTTTTTTGCGGCTGTTTTCGATCTCATCCCGATGACGCAATACATATTTAAGGCTATCTTCCGGTAGCTTATAACTATTCAGTTCTTTTGTAAGGTGATAATCCTGCCATGTAGGCCATAATGACCATACAGATACAACTGTGACCAGTGTAATCAGGATCAGATTCAAACGTTTATTTTTCATTGATGGCCTTGTTATTATAATAGGCTTTTTGGGTGATGCGTAACAAAGGCACCACAAATTACGCAAAATTCAGGATTTCAGCAGTCAAGTTCGAGCACAAAATGGTTGACAATATAATCATTTCAAAACAGCTTAAAAGTGCCCCTTGCATTTATGCTTCCATCTGCTCTGATCAATACCAATATCTTCCGTTGACAGCTATTATGGATCTGTTCAATCGTGAAATTATCGGTCACTCATTCAGCAAGAGAATGCTTCCTTAGAAGTGATAAGTGATAAGGTAGACAAACGGCGCTGCAAACATAATTGTATCAAATCGATCAAGCACGCCTCCATGGCCGGGTATCAGACCCGACGAGTTTTTGACTCCTGCATCTCTTTTGAACATTGATTCAATAAGATCTCCAGCAGGACTTCCAAAACCAATCAATAGGCCAGTTATCAATGCTGTCATGAAAGGAATACTTGGGACAAAACTCCCATAGATTACTGATACCGAGAAACTGCCTAAAAGACCGAACAGGAATCCCTCCCATGTTTTATGCGGACTCAGACGTTCAAACAATTTTCGGTGAATAAATTTCCCTCCAAGTATACTTCCTCCGAAATAAGCAAAAATATCAGCTGCCCACACACAGAGGAAAAGAAGAAATACCATTGTTTCCCCTGATCCTTTAACAGTATCAAGACGAAGCTTCAAAAGAGAGCCAAAAGAAAGATTAACATAGAGCAAACCAGGAAAAATTGAACCAAGATTGAGTAATGGTGATCCTTCTTTTAAAAAAAGTTCAAAGACAAAAAGAAAAAGAAGAACAACAAGCAAAAGCTCCCATACTTCAATCACATGTAGAAAAAAGTTTACCTGAAAAAGAAGCGTAATCGACAGCATAATAAAAAGATTCGGCGGAATAGCCTTATTCATGGCGAGTTTATGAAACTCATAAACAGCCAGAAGTGCCATTAATGACATAAAACTGAAAAACCAGAACCCGCCAGCTTTAATCAACCAAAGCAGAAAAGGAATGCCAACAAAGGCCACAATTATCCTTTGCAACAAATTAAAACTAAATAGTTTCGACATATATGACTTTTGAACCACTTATCAGGAGTATTCTCAGAGCTTCTTTGCAATCATTTCACTATAGATGGAAGAGGTAACAGAAAGCCGGCGAATCACCATTATGAACAGAAATAAAGTTACGCCAACAACCAACCACCACCAGAAAGTATGTACAACAGTTCCCGAAACTAAACTCTTCACTTGATTACCATTTTCGGTAATATGAAGAATCAACAGAGCAACAAAATTATTAGCAAAATGAACAATAAAAGGAACCAGCAGACTACTTGTTGCGCTATATACGTAGCCAATATACCAACCAAGCAAAGCAAGAGGAAGAAAATTAGCCGCATTCATATGAAAAAAAGCAAAGACTAATCCGGTCAGTAAAACCGCACGGAGAGGAGATATTGATCGGACATAATTCTGCTGGATATACCCTCTGAAAAATAGTTCTTCACAAACAGCTGGAGTAAAAGCAAAAACGAAAACAACAAAAAACAACTCAGGTAGCGTACGCACAAGCGCGAGTGCCTTGATAAATGACTCCATCATCTCTCTTTGGTGAACTAGTGCTGAACCGGCAGCACCAAAAGCCGGCCATACATAAAGATCCTGAAGTTCTGTTATAGTATGCAAAATAGGCTGAAGCAAAAATATTCCGCAAACAGCAAGGATAATTTTACCAAGATCTGCGCGCATGCCTAATCCTAAAAAAGCAAGGCTTCGGCGAGAAAACGGATTTTTGCTGCCGGTATGCCAGCCAGCAAGCAGGAGAACTGGAACAGCAAGCACAAGAATCTGTCCGAAAACCTGAAGCAACCGCATCAAAGGAAGCATAGTACTACCCTCCAGATGTGATAAGGAAATAGTCTCATTCTGGAAACTGTTGACAAAATAGAACATGAGTGCTCCTATCAGAGGGTAAAGAGCCATGATACCGATCAAAAAAAGAGTATTGAGTATAAAGGAGGGACGCTGTTCCGCAAAAGAATCAGAAGAAGAAGAAATTGTCTGCATTACTTATTCTTTACAATGAATTACTGAAAATTTCTTGTTAAAACCGTGGAATTTTGCTTCCTATAAAGGAAGAGAAATTGAACAATGATAAAACAAAAAGTCATCCACACCTGGTATGACTCTATTCCTGCTGTTAGTGACACTTATGCTTTATCTGAAAATGATAAAAATCCTTTGCTTACATAATGCCACTGATAGGGCAAGTTACCGATACAGAGTAGCACATTTTTTGCCTTACTGGAACAGCTACCATATTGATTTACAAGCATCATGTATTTCAGGAAAACAATACATAAACATCCTGAGATTTCTCTTCAAATTCCAGGATTATGACTATATCCTGCTGCAAAAAAAAATATTACCACAACTACTCATCAAAATAATTGCAAGAAAATCAATGCTTGTGTACGATTTCGATGATGCCATATACACAAGGGAAAGCTGGTTGCTGAAAAAGAATAAACCACAGGCAAAGGCAACAGTAAACAATCTGAATTTCATCATAAAAAAAGCAGCAATCGTATTTGCAGGAAGCAACGATCTTGTCAATTATGCAAAAAAATTCAACAACAACATTTACCTGATACCGACAGCCCTGGACAAACAGATACCAGATACCATCATTACACCGAAATCAGGTAATGTGATGATCGGTTGGATCGGTAATGACGTAAATCTGTTTTACCTTGCAATTATTGACGAAGCAACATTCTATTTGCAACAGAAGTATCCCGATATCAGATTTGCGCTCATGTGCGGAAACCCGCCTAAGGGCCTTAAAACACAATGGGAGTTCATGCCATGGTCATCGGCGACAGAAAAAACATGGCTACAGTCAATCGATATCGGCATAATGCCGCTGACCGATGACCCTTGGACCAGAGGCAAGTGTGCGTTCAAGCTTCTGCAATACATGGCGTTCGCAAAACCAGTAATTGCCTCCGATGTGGGAGCTAACAGAACAACGGTATTGGATAGTATAAACGGTTATCTCGTGAGTACTCCCGCAGGATGGGCGTCTGCATTAGAAGCACTGATCTTAGACCAGAACAAGCGGATTGCGATGGGGCGCGAAAGCTTGAGGATTTTCAATGAACATTTTGAAAGAAGCCATATTCAGCAGAAAATTGCGGACATTCTGCACGAATATAAACATCCAGTGGTATCCGGTAATAACATAAAGAAAGCATGAACACAAGTTGAGAACCGACGATATTATTGCTCCGGCAACTATAGGAAATGATAAAAAAAGAGTATATCCTTTATTCATGAGCTGTTTTAAAAGCGTAGGATTAACAGGTTTAATTGCCGGAGTAATAGCATTCTAATGCAGGCAGTCAAACTGACGCCTCTGCAATATTCTCATCACCATGTATTTCTATTCCTTTTTTAATCCTGCTCAAGAGATGCTTAATGTCGTTCTGATAACCGCTTTACTTATAAGGCGATTATTTGTAATTATTCAGTGCCTTTCAAGGTAAAATACTTATTTTGAATAAGTTAGCTGAGTGATTTTTTTGCGGATTATAATTTCTCATTTTAAATCCTTGACAGAAGGCGTAATGATAGTATGAGTAATCCCTTTTTTGAACACCCTATACTCAACTCACCATACGATTATCCAATAAGACATTGGGAACTCGATAAAGAAGGGCAGCCGACACAGCGAATTATTGAAACCCGCCGTCGGGCTGAGTTCATTACACCGATTCCAAAACCGAAAAAAAGAAAAGGGATAACAGAACAACAGCAACTTGTTTTCGATGAAGGCAAAGGGCTGTCAAGTGAAGCACAGCAATACGACCAGACATCTCTCATCAATGCTGTCCGGCATGAGGTTGATAAGTGGCGAGTGTTGCCAAATCCAGACACCTGGCAGGTAACGCCCGAAACTGCCCGGCTGCTTCAGCACTGGCGGCATCACCAGTTCAACACTCTCCGGCCATTCTTTTGCCAGATTGAGGCCGTTGAAACGGTCATCTGGCTCACGGAGGTAGCGCCTAATACAGGTAAAGCCGGCAACAGGTTTCTTGAGCACTTGGAAAATGCAAATCATAATGCCAATCCGGAAATAATGCGGCTGGCTCTGAAGCTCGCTACCGGAGCAGGCAAAACCACAGTCATGGCCATGCTGATTGCCTGGCAGGCGGTCAACGCAGCAAGAAGAAAGCAGAGTAAAAAATTTACGCGAGGCTTCCTTATTGTTACTCCCGGCTTGACCATTCGCGACCGGTTGCGCGTGCTTCAGCCCAACGACCCCGACAGTTACTATAAAAGCCGTGAACTTGTACCAGACGATATGATTGGTGATATCGAACGGGTCAAAATCGTTATCACCAACTATCACGCCTTCAAGTTACGTGAGCGGATTGAACTTTCGAAAGGTGGGCGCTCCCTTCTTCAGGGACGAGGGGAGCCCTTGAACACTATTGAAACAGAAGGCCAGATGGTGCAGCGGGTCATGCCCGACCTGATGGGCATAAAAAACATCATGGTCATCAATGATGAAGCGCACCACTGTTATCGTGAAAAACCGGATAATACTATTGAAGAGCAGCTGAAAGGCGATGAAAGAAAAGAGGCCGAAGAAAACAATGAAGCCGCGCGGCTCTGGATTTCAGGCATTGAAACCGTCAACCGCAAGCTTGGCGTCACACAAGTCATTGATCTTTCAGCAACTCCGTTTTTCCTGAGCGGCTCGGGCTATGCCGAGGGCACCCTCTTTCCCTGGACCATGAGCGATTTTTCGCTGATGGATTCCATTGAATGCGGCATTGTCAAGCTGCCCCGTGTTCCGGTGGCCGACAACATACCGGGTGGAGAGATGCCGACATTTCGGAACCTCTGGAAACATATAGGGAAAAAAATGCCGAAAAAAGGGCGCGGCAAAGGGAATGTGCTTGACCCGCTCAGCATTCCCCTTGAACTGCAAACCGCACTTGAGGCACTCTATGGCCACTATAAAAAGACCTATGAGCTCTGGCAGCAAAACGGTATGAGCGTGCCCCCCTGCTTTATTGTGGTGTGCAACAACACCTCAACATCCAAGCTGGTTTATGATTTCATTTCCGGCTTTTATCGTGAACAGGCCGATGGCACAAAACAGCTTGAAAACGGACGGCTTGAACTGTTCAGAAATTTCAGTAATGACGGAGAACCCCTTGCCCAACCGAGAACCCTGTTGATCGACAGCAAACAGCTTGAGTCGGGCGATGCGCTCGATAAAAACTTCCGGGAGATGGCCGGCGATGAAATCGAACGGTTCCGCCGCGACATTGTGGAGCGAACCGGCGACCGCCGTCAGGCCGAAAACCTTACCGATCAGGAGTTGCTGCGTGAGGTTATGAATACCGTCGGTAAAAAAGGGCGACTTGGCCAGTCCATCCGTTGTGTTGTGTCGGTATCCATGCTGACCGAAGGGTGGGATGCCAGCACTGTTACCCATGTGCTTGGAGTACGTGCTTTTGGTACCCAGCTTCTCTGCGAGCAGGTTATTGGGCGAGCTTTGCGCCGTCAGTCCTATGATCTTAATGAAGATGGCCTTTTCAATGTCGAATATGCCGATGTGCTGGGCATTCCGTTTGACTTTACTGCAAAACCGGTTATTGCACCGCCACAGCCTCCCCGAGAAACCATACAGGTTAAAGCTGTTCGCCCGGAACGTGACCATCTTGAAATCATTTTTCCTCATGTTTCCGGCTACCGGGTTGAAATGCCCGAAGAAAATCTCACAGCCGAGTTTACCGACGACTCCATACTTGAACTTACACCCGATCTTGTTGGGCCTTCGATAACCCGTAATGCTGGCATTATCGGTGAATCCGTTGATCTCAGCCTTGAACATCTTGGCGGTTTGCGCCGTTCCACCCTTCTGTTCAATATTACCAAGCATCTTCTCTATAGCAAGTGGCGTGATTCCGGAGAAGAACCGAAACTGCACCTGTTTGGCGCTCTCAAGCGAATCACCAGAGAGTGGCTCGATACCTGCCTGATCTGCAAAGGTGGAACCTATCCGGCACAACTCATGTATCAGGAACTGGCGGACATTGCCTGCAACAGGATTACGGCAGCTATTACCCGGGCGGAAATTGGCAAACGACCCATCAAAGCCGTGCTTGACCCCTATAACCCGACCGGTTCAACCATGCATGTCAATTTCAATACCTCGAAACTGGACCGATGGGAAGCCGATGCACGCCGCTGCCATATCAACTGGATTATTCTCGACAGCGACTGGGAAGCTGAATTCTGCCGGATTGCCGAATCGCACCCCAAAGTAACCGCCTATGTCAAGAACCATAACCTTGGCCTTGAAGTGCCTTACCGCTACGGTTCCGAAATGCGCCGGTACCGCCCCGATTTTATCGTGCTGATTGATGATGGTAACGGGGAAGATGATCCGCTGCATCTCATTGTAGAGATAAAGGGATACCGGCGCGAGGATGCCAAGGAGAAGAAGTCCACTATGGATACCTACTGGATTCCAGGCGTCAACCATATCGGCACCTATGGCCGCTGGGCATTTGCAGAGTTTACGGAAATCTATGAGCTCGAAACCGAGTTCAAGGCAAAGGTGGAACAAGCGTTTAATGCCATGATCGAACAGGCATCTGTCGCAATGAGTCATCAAGAGCATTCAGGAATCATGTACTGAAAAGAAACACTATGGCTAAAAAGCAACCGACCAGTCTCAACGTTGAAACCCTCAGGCACGATGAGGCAACCCGCAAAAACATTCCGACCGCCGAGCATCAATCGGTGATGGAGAAGGATGAACAAAATCCGATCCGTGTTGCCTATGACCGCCGCAACCGCGACCTCGATCCCCAACTGGTCTGGCGCGGCAAGGATGAGCAGGACTGGTCTGACCTTGTAGTGCAGGCGCCGCCGCTCTACATTCAGGAGAAGGTGCACCCGAAAGTACTCATTGATGACCTGCTGCGCCGCAGCAAAGCCGATGCAAAAGCGGCAGAAGCCCAGATTGACCTGTTTGCCGATTTCAACGGACTGCCGGATGACAATGCCAGAACCGAATTCTACAAGCACGATGCCCACTGGGCAAACCGCATGATTCTTGGCGACAGCCTGCAGGTGATGGCCAGCCTTGCCGAACGGGAAGGACTGCGCGGCCAAGTGCAGTGCATCTATCTTGATCCCCCTTACGGCATCAAGTTCAACAGCAACTTCCAGTGGTCAACAACCAGCCGCGACGTGAAGGACGGCAATACCGACCATATCACACGCGAACCGGAGCAGGTCAAAGCCTTCCGCGACACCTGGCGTGATGGTATTCACTCCTACCTCACCTACCTGCGGGACCGGTTTACTGTAGCACGGGATTTATTGACGGAATCAGGTTCAATCTTTGTACAGATTGGGGATGAGAATGTTCACCGCGTGAGGGCGCTGATGGATGAGGTGTTCGGGGAAAATAACTGCATTAGTTCAATTTGGTACAAAAAAAATGCATTTGACGCTTCCAGTGAATTATCGAACGTGTTTGACAACATTCTCTGGTATTCGAAGACATCAAATCCAAAGATTCGCAACCTTTATGAAAAGCGAACTTTTGAAAACTCAGACTCACAATTTTTCGATAGTATTGAGTTATTAGACGGCCAAAGACGCCAACTTACCTCGGAAGAAAAAAAAGGAGAGATACCGTTACCAATTGGTGCTTCAATTTACGCTCGAAATCCATTGACTTCTGGTGGCCTATCCAGCACATCTTCCGGAACACAAATGTTCGAAGGTTACGAGTTTCCATGTGCCCCGAATTCTCACTGGAAAACCCCACCTGATGGGATGATGCGATTAATCAAAGCGCACCGTGTAACAACAAAGGGTACTCGCCTTCGTATGGTTAGATTCATACGTGACAATGAAGTGATTCCAATGACCAATCTTTGGAATGACACAGGAACTGGTGGTTTTGTTGGTGATGAGAAATTCTACATCGTTCAAACAGATAGTCGCGCTATGGCAAGATGTATGTTGATGGCTACCGACCCCGGAGACCTCGTGCTTGACCCGACGTGCGGTTCAGGCACCACGGCATACGTCGCTGAGCAGTGGGGCCGCCGCTGGATTACCATTGATACCTCCCGAGTAGCGCTTGCCTTGGCTCGCGCCCGGATTATGGGTGCCCGCTATCCCTACTACATTCTGGCCGACAGTCGCGACGGGCAACTGAAAGAGGCTGAAATCAACGATACCGCTCCATCAAGCCAGCCGGTAAAGGGCGACATCCGTCATGGCTTTGTCTATGAGCGGGTACCGCACATTACCCTGAAATCAATCGCCAACAATGCTGAAATCGACGTTATCTGGGAGAACTTTCAGCGCCAGCTTGAACCACTTCGTGAACAGCTCAACACGTTACTGCACAAAAGCTGGCAGGAGTGGGAAATCCCGCGTGAAGCTGATACACAATGGTCGGAAGAGGTAACAAAACTCCATGCTGCATGGTGGAAAATACGCATGGAGCGCCAGCAGGAGATTGATAGTTCTATTGCTGCAAAAGCTGAATCGGAATATCTGTACGATAAACCCTATCCCGATAAAAAGAAAGTCCGTGTTGCCGGGCCGTTTACCGTTGAGAGTATCTCCCCGCATCGGGTGCTCGGCGTTGATGAAAATGATGCACTGATCGATAATCTTGGTGAATCCAGCGGTAACTATGGTCAGGAACGCAGCTTTGTACAGATGATTCTGGAAAACCTCAGAAATTCCGGTGTTCAGCAGGCGCATAAAGAGGATAAAATCATCTTTACCTTGCTTACTCCCTGGCCGGGTGACCTGGTCTGTGCCGAAGGTCGGTATAGTGCGGAGAACGAGAGCATAGAAAAAAGGGCAGCAATTTTTATCGGGCCGGAGTTCGGCACAGTGTCGCGCCCCGATCTTGTTGCTGCTGCCCGCGAAGCAGGCGACGCAGATTTTGACGTGCTCATCACCTGCGCATTCAACTACGATGCGCACTCCTCGGAATTCAACAAGCTTGGCCGTATTCCCGTGCTGAAAGCGCGAATGAATGCCGACCTGCACATGGCCGACGACTTGAAAAACACTGGTAAAGGCAACCTTTTTGTGATTTTTGGTGAACCTGACATTGACATTCTCAATGCTGAAAACGGTCAGGTGCAGGTACAGGTCAACGGTGTTGATGTATTCCATCCCAATACCGGTGAAGTCCGCAGTGATGGGGCTGAAGGCATTGCATGCTGGTTTATCGACACCGACTATAATATGGAGTCATTCTTTGTCCGTCACGCCTACTTCCTTGGTGCAAACGACCCGTACAAAGCACTGAAAACCACACTCAAAGCTGAAATTAACCAGGAGGTATGGGCAACCCTGAACAGTAATATTTCACGCCCGTTCGATAAGCCGGAAACAGGCAGAATTGCCGTCAAAGTTATCAACCACCTTGGCGATGAAGTGATGAAGGTGTTCCGGGTAACGTGAAACGTTAATTATTCCATGTGCTCATGATTCAAACAAATCGGTAAGTTAAATACTGAATAGCTTGATTCTGCTGTAATGTGTTGTAAATTATTTCCAATTATTATTATTAGCTATTGCTCTGGAAATTAAACGTGTTAATTCTTACTTTTTAAAAAACAGTTATCAGAGCAGTAATTTGTCAGGTTTCATGCGCTCTAACTTTTGATCATAAGATTTATTGATATGACCCTGCGTAGGAAAAGTTTGCCGTTCATTATTGTGTTTTTTTGCTTTCTTTCTTATGTGTTTGCGGCACATACAGGAAAAGTAGCTCCAGCTAAACTCTCCATTTCCCTCCAGCCGACCAAATCGGAAGAGGAAGCCGGCGGCTATATCAGTCAATATCTCCAGCAGAACCATTACCGCAAGGTACCAGTCAATGACTCCCTTTCGCAACAGATATTCAACCGCTATATCGACCATCTCGATGAAAACAGAAGTTATTTTGTTGCAAGTGAAGTAGAAAGTCTCAGAAAAATCTATGGAACCCGGATGGATGACGACTTTCTTGACGGCAAACCCACAGCAGGATTCGGCATCTATAACTTTTTTCTCAAACGGGCACGAGAGAAAATGCGCTTTATGAAAGCAGTTGCTGACACCGTGCATTTTAACTTTGCCACAGCCGAAACCCTTGATCTTGACCGCAAGTCAGACCCATGGCCAGCCGACAGGCGCCAGCTTACCGAACTGTGGAAAAAAGAGCTCAAATACCAATGGCTCAACCTGAAATACTCCGGTGAAAGCCGTGCGGGCATTCGAACAGCTTTGGCAAAAAGCTTTACCAGCAGGCTCAATCTTCTCAACCGCCAGAAACCGGAAGACGCATTTCAGGCCTACCTTACAGCGGTAACTACATCATTCGATCCCCATACCAACTACTTCTCACCCGATGAGTATACCAACTTCCAGATCGACATGAGTCGCACGCTTGAAGGCATCGGCGCCAAACTCCAGACTGAAGGGGAGTACACGGTCATTAATGAGGTAATAGCCGGAGGCCCGGCCTTCAAAAGCAGCCTGCTCAAAAAAGGCGATAAAATTGTCGGCGTCGGTCAAGGCAAGGCAGGCGGCATTATTGATGTTACGGCATGGAGAATCAATGACGTCGTCAAACTCATTCGCGGCAAACAAGGCACCCTCGTCCGGCTTAAAATTCTTCCCGCCAGTCAGGGCGGCAGAGGCCCGGCCAAGATAATCGAACTGGTGCGGGAAAAGATTGATCTGGAAGAACAAGCAGCCAAGAAACGCATTATCCAGCACAACGGAACAAAAATCGGTGTTATTACCATTCCCTCATTTTACCTTGACTTCGAAAGGCAGCAGCAAAACACCGGCAATTATAACAGCACCAGCCGGGATGTATCGCGAATCCTCAACGAACTGAATGCCGAGCATGTTGACGGCATTGTTATTGACCTTCGAGATGACGGAGGCGGTTCGCTTGACGAGGTTGTGAAAGTTACCGGACTGTTTATTCCAAACGGCCCTGTTGTACAGATCACCAATGCTTCAGGTGATAGCACAGTGCTCAATAATGACGATGGTCGGGAACAATACAGTGGCCCTCTTGCGGTTCTGGTGAACCGGTACAGTGCATCGGCATCGGAGATTTTTGCCGCGGCGATTCAGGATTACGGTCGAGGAGTGATACTTGGTGAGAGAACGTTCGGAAAGGGGACGGTGCAAAGCATTATCAAACTTGAGCGCCCCTTTTCTTTTTTCAGAAAGAAGCAGGAGCTCGGTCAGATAAAACTTACCGTTGCGAAGTTTTACCGGATATCAGGAGGCAGCACGCAGCATAAAGGGGTTGTGCCCGATCTTTTGCTCCCCTCCATGATCGACCAGTCAAAAATTGGTGAAGATACCTATACCAGCAGTTTGCCGTGGAGCACCATATCGCGGGCATTGTATCGTCCTACAGCAGAGGTCACGCCTGACGAGCTCAAGGTGCTTCGGCAGAAAGAGCAGGAACGATTACCGAAAAACCATCAGTACCAGTCCTATCTGCAGGATTTGAAGCTTCTTGATCAGATTCGGAAAAGGAAGAGTGTATTGTTGCAGGATTCAGCGTTCAAATCAGATATAGAAACGATCAAACGGATTGAGAAGCAGTGGGTGCAGGAGTCTGAGGCTGTCAAAGACCTGCAGAAAGATGTTCTGCTTAATGAATCAGCAAGAATTGTTTCCGATCTGGCTGAGCTCAAACAAGGAAAGAAATAATCTTTGATGCAGGCAGAATTACTCAGTGCAGTTCTATTTAGGGCTTACTAAGATGACTACTATAACTTTGTTTATAGAACTATTTCAGTCATGCTTTGAGCCTGCGAGCTCCGAAGCTGGCGTAAGGAGCGGTATTGTAGCGTTTTTCAGCTTTCATTCCCTTTGAAAGCTTCACTTTGGCAAGTGTTGCAATCATTGCGGCATTGTCTGTTGAGTACATGGCACTGGGAACATGAAGTGTGAAACCCTCTTTATCGCATACCTCTTTCATAACCGTTCTCAATGCTGAGTTGGCGCTGACTCCTCCAGCAATGGCTACTGATTTTATGCCGCGGCTATGGGCAGCTGCCACCGTTTTTTCCACTAATACGCTGATAATAGCCCATTGGATTGATGCTGCAATATCAGATAGATTTGTTTCGATTGATTCTGGTGTTTGTTTCTGCAGGAAAGTGAGAACGGATGTTTTAAGACCGGAAAAACTGAAATCGAAAATTCCATGGTAACTTCTTCTGCTCTGCACGCGTGATGTGAGTGCCTTTGGAAAATTATGGAAGTGTGGGTTGCCGCTTTTGGCCAGGCTGTCAATTTTTGGACCGGCAGGATAGTCAAGTCCAAGCATTTTTCCTGTTTTATCAAAAGCTTCTCCTGCAGCATCATCAATTGTTTTGCCGATGACCTCGTATGAAAGATCCTGATTCACTATTGAAAGCAGTGTGTGCCCTCCAGAAACTACCAGAGAGATAAATGCTTCTTCGGGTCCGTGATTTGAGGCTGTTTCATTAATAAAAGGCGAAAACATGTGCGCTTCAATGTGATTGACCGGTACAAACGGTAATCCGAGCGCATACGCCATGCCTTGGGCAAAACAAAGGCCAACCATGACAGATCCAATAAGTCCAGGACCTGCAGTGGCGGCTATGACATCGAGTTCTTTTTTTGTTATATTTGCTTCGGTAATTGCAGCATCCACAATTGATACAATCAATCGTTCGTGCTCTCTCGAAGCTAACTCCGGCACAACGCCTCCAAAGTTTTTGTGACAGAGTTGGGAACTGACAACATTTGAACAAACCTTACCTTCGGAGATCACGGCTGCAGATGTTTCGTCACAACTGGTTTCGATACCTAAGATATTCATTGTAATAATTTTTTCAGTAGAGGTATGGTCAACGTTAATAAAGCGGAAAATAATGGTAAACCACGAGCCAAGGTAAGTATTTTCCATATACTTTTGATTCTTATTGGTGCCGATATGATATTGCTTCTTGCTCCAGAAGTGGGTATCCTTAACAGCCTTTGGTACATTCGCGCTATTTATTCATGGCCGTCGTTGTTCGGAGGGTTGGTACTGCTCGTATTAGGTTTCAGGGGCTTCATCAAAAAACTGTAACGGCTAACATCCTTTACCGCATGGAGTTGCTATATATTTATGCTGTGCTGTTACAGAAATGATTTATGTATTGCGAAGAGTAAACAATAAAAACAGTGGGCTCCTGTTTTGTAGCAGGGTTATTACGCGATACTCTGATATCCGGTATTTCACAAGGAGAATTATGGGGGTACTATGCAGCATGCAGTAGAACTGAGTGAACTTGGAATGCAGATTATTGAGGCTTCCCGTTTTCTTGAAAAAGCTCAAGAACAGCTCTCGCTTAGAGTTATTGGCCAAAAAGAGGTTATTCGCCGGATTTTTATTGCTATGCTGGTTAATGGTCATGTTTTACTCGAGGGGGTTCCAGGGCTTGCCAAAACTCTTATTATAAGGACTTTTGCCGCGGCTATGAATCTGAAGTTTCAGCGTATTCAGTTTACCCCCGACATGCTCCCGGCAGACCTCATTGGCACCATGATTTACAATCCGAAAGACATGGAGTTTTATCCTCGCAAAGGGCCTGTTTTTGCCAATGTCATTCTTGCCGATGAAATCAACCGTGCGCCGGCCAAAGTGCAGTCTGCGTTGCTTGAGGCTATGCAGGAGCATCAGGTCACAATCGGCAACGAGACCTTTCCTCTACCGGAACCTTTTATGGTTCTCGCGACCCAGAATCCCATAGAGCATGAGGGTACCTACCCGTTGCCGGAAGCACAGGTGGATCGGTTTATGATGAAGATTCTTGTCGATTATCCCTCCTATGACGAGGAACTCGAAATCATGTTACAATCGGCTACTACTGCCAGTGTCGTACCAGTTATTCCTGTTGTGCAGCCGGAAGATATTTTAAGGGCAAGATCCCTGATTGACTCCATTTATGTTGATCAAAGGGTTTTGCGTTATATTGTTGATCTTGTTTTCGCTTCAAGAAAACCGGTGCAGTATGGTATTCCATCTCTTGAAGTAATGATTGAATATGGTGCCTCACCCAGGGCGTCCATTTTTCTTCTTCTTGCCTCCAAAGCACATGCTTTTCTACAGCAGCGTCCATATATCACTCCTGAGGATGTCAAGGCAATTGCTTACGACACACTCCGTCATCGCATAAGGCCAGGATATGAGGCCGAGGCTGACAACATCCGGCCCGATGATATCATTCGTCAGATTTTGCAACATGTGCAGGTTCCATGAGGTCCATGATGCGGGATTTTGCATTCAGCACTGAGCAGGTTGATGCAAGCAAAAACTGGAAACATGTATAATTAATGGACAAAAGCAAAGAGTATCTCAAGGAACTTCAAAAAATTATACGACGGGTTGAAATCCGATCTAAACGCATGGCGAGCGAGTTGTTTAGCGGCGAATATCATTCATCATTCAAAGGGAGGGGGATCGAGTTCTGCAATGTCCGTGAATACCAGTATGGTGACGATGTTCGGGCTATCGACTGGAAAATTTCTGCACGCAAGAATGAACTGTATATCAAGCTTTTTAGCGAGGAGAGGGAACGAACTTTGCTGCTTGTTGTTGATGGTTCGGCTTCAATGTCTTTCGGTAGCCGGGAACGGAGTAAAAAAGAACTTGCTCTTGAAGTGAGCGCAGTGCTTGCATTCAGCGCTATCCAGAACAACGATAAGGTTGGCCTTCTTGTTTTTACCGATAGGGTTGAAACATTTATTGCGCCTCGTAAAGGACGGCAACATGTTCTGGTGATTCTTGAAGAACTGTTGAGGTTTGAGCCGCAAAGCCGGATGACCGATATCAATGCGGCACTCACTTTTATACGCTATACCCTAAAAAGGCATGCGATTATTTTTCTTATCACCGATTTAGTGGATAGTGACTATGAAAAAGGGATGAATCTGCTCAATACTCGCCATGACTTTGTTCTTGTGCATCTCAGTGATCCGCTTGATAAAGCCTTGCCGCTTAGCGGCCTTCTTGAACTTAAAGATCCGGAAACGGGATTGCGTCTCGTTATTGACGGAGGCAGTCGTTACCAAATCGAACGTTACCGTCGAGAACGGTTAAGGCAGTATGAGGAGCTTCGGCAGAGGCTCAGACGTCTGCGTATTGATTCGGTTTTTCTTGATACCGATCGTTCTTTCATCGGTGAACTGAACTCTTTTTTCAGGTATCGTGAGCGCAAAGTCTGAATGGTATCGGGTTATTCCGTTCAAGTTGCTTGTATTTCTGCTGCTTGTATTCTCTCCGATAACTACCGCCTCGGCGGCAAAGGAAGTACTATTTCAACGGATAACGGTTACCCTGATTCCCGATACTGTTCTTGTTGGTGACCGTATCCGATGCCTTATTGGCGTAAAGCATCAGACAAGTGAGGTTGCTGCACTTGAAGGGTTTGACGCTATGTCGAAGCAGCAGTTTGAGCTGATCAGTCAAAAGAAAGTGTCCTCCCTTTTTTCTTCTGATACCGGAATGACGAGGTTTGAACTTGAGCTTGCGGTGTTCGGCATTGGTCGCCAGAATCTTCCACCTTTCACGGTGGCGCTTCGCGATAGTGAGGGCCATCTTACGAAAAAAGAGATCTATACGCCAACAATTTCGGTTTTTGTAAAAGCGCTGACGGATTCTTCAATGCACGATCTTCGCCCTATCAAACCACCGGAAAAACCTTCAATACCTTTTTTTCTGCTTTTTTCCTTTATTGTCGCTGTTCTTGGTATTGCTGTTGCTGTTTTGGTGTTTCTGTTTTTGTTAAAACGAGCTGTCAGCAAGAGTGCTGAAAGGATTGATCCTGGCTATGTTGCTCAGCGAAAGCTCCGCAAGCTTGGTTTACGGCTTTCAGCAGGTATGCCGGCGCATGAGTGTTATGAAGAGCTGAGTAACATCATGCGCTCATTTTTGGAAAACCATTATCGTATCAGGGCACTTGAAGCAGTGACACAGGAAATTGAGCGTGATCTCAAAAAACTTGATGTTGCAGGATTTGAAAGCATCATGAATCTCCTCAAACAAGCAGATCTTGTCAAATTTGCTGATGCTCGACCTAATATTGAGGAGTCTCGCCAGTCGTTGCAAAAGGCTGAAGAGATCATTCGTTCGACTCAAGCACATGAAAAGTAGGGGGCTGGATATCTATGTTGAAATAGCTATTTGAAGAGGTTTTTGATAGCGTCAAAATTATTGAAGGTCTTGATACAGCAGTTGCCGCTTACAAACCAAAAACACAATTTTTTCCCAATGTATTTTTCATAGAAGAGCTCTCCGCCAGTGCCAAGAGAATTTCCTGCTTTTTATGTATGTTCTTGTGCTGTTATTATTAAATATTCATTTGTTCTTCTACCATCAAAGAACATGCCGGAATTAAGTCGTTATTATAAGAGAGCTTTTGCATGAAAAAACAACTTTTGCTGGGTGCTGAAGCTATTGCTCTTGGCGCTCTTGATGCCGGAATATCAGGTGTCTATGCCTATCCAGGAACCCCTTCGACGGAAATTACCGAGTACATCCAGAAAAACAGTGGGAGCCGTCAGCACCCTGTTCACTCAACGTGGTCTTCCAATGAAAAAACTGCCTATGAGGCGGCGATCGGCATGTCCTATGCCGGCAAGCGGAGTCTGGCTTGCATGAAACATGTCGGTCTGAACGTGGCGGCCGATGCATTCATTAACTCAGCCATTACTGGTGTAAATGGGGGACTTGTTGTTGCTGTAGCTGACGACCCTTCAATGCATTCATCACAAAACGAACAGGATAGCAGGGTTTACGGAAAATTTGCTATGGTGCCAGTGTTAGAACCAGCCTCACAGCAGGAGCTTTATGATGCTACCCGGTATGCTTTTGATCTCTCGGAATCGGTAAGCTTGCCGGTTTTGCTTCGCATTACTACAAGGCTTGCGCATTCACGGGCAGGCGTTGAGCAAGCAGCTATCCTTTCGCAGAAGCCGCTCAATGCTCTCTATGCACCCGAACGTTTTGTTCTGATGCCTCAGAATGCTCGTCGCCAATACAATTTGCTGCTTGAAATGCAGAATCGGCTGGAAGAACTTTCTGAAACCTCTTGGCTGAATCGATTGATTCCCGGAACAGGTTCCATGGGTGTTCTTGCTTTTGGCATTGCTTTCAATTATGTCATGGAAGTACGTCAAGGCAACAACCTTAATTTTCCTCTTTTTCAAATTGGCCATTATCCTATGCCGAGGCGTCAGATCACGGCCTTTTTCAATAGCTGCGAAACCATTCTTGTTGCCGAAGAGGGTTATCCTGTCTACGAAGAGCTACTGAAAGGATATTTTGGTAATAAAAATATCTTGGGTCGTTTGGATGGAGTCTTTCCTCGGACAGGAGAACTTAATACTGATCATGTTGTTAAAGCATTGGGGATTGATCAAAATAAAGTCATGAAGGTGCCCGATATCGTTGTAGACCGTTTGCCTGCACTCTGCAAAGGATGTGGCCATCGGGATCTTTATGAGGCACTCAACATCGCCATGAGTGCCTGTGCCGAACACCACGTATTTTCAGACATCGGATGCTACACGCTGGGCGCGCTCTCACCTTTTAATGCTATTCACACATGCGTTGATATGGGTGCATCAATCACTATGGCTAAAGGTGCAGCTGATGCAGGGCTTCGTCCGGCAGTCGCTGTTATCGGTGATTCGACTTTCACACACTCAGGTATGACAGGTTTGCTGGATGCCGTTAATGACTGCTCACCTCTTACTATTATTATTGCTGATAACTCTACCATAGCAATGACCGGAGGTCAAGATTCTTCAGCAACAGGAATGAAACTTCTTGCTATCTGCCGAGGGCTTGGTGTCGAAAAAGAGCATATCAGGACCATCGTGCCGCTGAAATTACATCTTGAAGAAAACATTGCAGTTCTTAGGGAGGAAATTGCTTGGGAAGGAGTATCGGTAGTTATTGCCCGTCGTGAATGTATTGAAACTGCTGCCAGGAAAAAACGTAACCAGAGTACTAAGCCTTAAAGCTACTATGCAAATAAACATCATTCTTGCCGGGGTTGGCGGACAGGGAATACTTACCATAGCAGCAATCATCGACCAAGCTGCCCTGCAAAGTGGTCTCATCATCCGTCAGGCTGAGGTACACGGCATGAGCCAGCGAGGTGGCGCGGTGCAGTCACACCTCCGTATTTCCGATACAGAGATCTATTCCGATCTTATTGCGCAAGGGACTGCTGACCTGATTCTCTCACTGGAACCGCTTGAGGCATTGCGTTATCTACCCTTTCTTGCCTCCGAAGGACGGCTTGTTACATCAACGGATCCATTTATCAACATGCCCGACTATCCTGAGATAGAGACCATTTTTGCCGAATTACATTGTATAAACCGCTCTATATTGGTTAATGCTGCAGAACTTGCCCGTGAGGTTGGTAATGTTAGAACATCAAATATGGTCATGTTGGGAGCTGCTGCCCGTTTCATTGGTATTGCACAGAAACAACTTGAAGCGGCTATTGAGAAGCTTTTTCAGCCAAAAGGGGAGGATGTTGTTGCGACGAATATTAAAGCATTCAGAAAAGGTGAAGAATTATCTCAAACTCAATGAACATCGTCATGATCTGGAATGAACAGTATGAGTGTATGGAGCGCGAAAGCCTTCTGCAACTTCAGGGTGACCGGCTGAACTCTATGGTACAACGGGTTTTTGATACTGTTCCTTTTTACCGAAAAAAGTTACAGGATAAGGGAGTTGAGCCTGGGGATATAACGACAATCGAAGACTTGAAAAAACTTCCATTTACGACTAAGCGGGAACTTCGAGAAAACTATCCTTTTGGTCTTTTTACCTTGCCCCAGACCAGTATTGTCCGACTCCATGCCTCAAGTGGTACAACAGGAAAATCAACCGTTGTAGGATACACGCGCAACGATATTCAAATGTGGAGTGAAGTGGTTGCTCGATCGCTGACCATGGCAGGGGTAACAGCGTCCGACATCATACAGATTGCTTACGGTTATGGTCTCTTTACTGGTGGACTTGGTATTCATTACGGAGCAGAAAAGGTTGGCGCTTCGGTTATTCCGATTTCCAGTGGTAATACAAAAAAACAGCTGCAACTCATGGAGGACTTCGGGTCTACAGTTCTTGCCTGTACACCATCCTATGCTGCTCATCTCGGGGAGGCTATTGTTGCAGAAAAAATTGACAGGAAAAACCTCAGACTTAAAGCCGGAGTTTTTGGTGCGGAGCCATGGAGCGAAGGAATGCGTTCGCAGATTGAGCAACTGCTTGGCATTAAAGCATATGATATTTACGGCCTCAGTGAAATCATCGGACCCGGTGTTTCGATGGAGTGCCATTGCCAGCAGGGAATGCATATTTTTGAAGATCACTTTATTCCTGAAATCATTAATCCCAATACAAATGAAGTGCTTCCTTATGGAGAACTCGGTGAACTGGTTTTCACTCCAGCAACCAAGGAGGCAATGCCGCTTATCCGCTATAGAACGTGCGATCTGACCCGACTGCATGCTGAAAAGTGTGACTGCGGACGTACGCTGGTACGCATGGAAAAATGTGTTGGTCGTTCAGATGATATGCTTATTATTCGTGGTGTTAATGTTTTTCCTTCACAGGTAGAAGCTGTCCTGCTTGAAATGAGTGAAACAACTCCGCATTACCTGCTTGTTGTCGACAGAGAAAACAGCCTTGATACCCTTGAAATTCAGGTAGAGATTGAAGAACAATTCTTTTCCGATGAAGTGAAGGAAGTTGAGGAACTTCGTCAGCGTATCAAGGCAAATATTGCCGGCACTCTCGGAATTAGTGCAACCATCAGGCTTGTTGAACACGGCACGATTGAACGGAGCATGGGTAAAGCTCAACGGGTTGTCGATAAACGCAAACTGCAATAAATCATTATGCCCAGTTACATCAGGTAATTGCTGTGAGGGTTTATCATGAGGAGCAATTCACGGACAAATTTGCAAGCTCGAGCCAGTTGGCGTTATTATCTTTCTACTGAACCTGACAGTTGAAAATTAATATGCCGATGGCAACAATAGAAAAGTGACGGATTTTCAGCGATGTCAAAAGTGTAAAAAAGAAAGCAGAACAAGGTAAGTCAGTTCAATTTTTATTCACTTGGATGCTTTTTTTGTTGTACGGTGTGTTGAGTAGGTTGAGTTCTGAAAAATAGTTTATTTTTAGTACCTTCGTGTTCAGTAGCAAAATGATCTGTTTTTTTAGTTTTTTTGATTTCAGGCGGACTGGAAAAACTTAAACTCCGTTTCATACCCTTGTAGCTCAGTGGATAGAGCAACAGTTTCCTAAACTGTGGGTCGGCAGTTCGAGTCTGCCCAAGGGTACGCACCCTTTTTTCCAGTTTGCCGGTTGAAAGCTAACCGGCAAACAAATTTCTTATTTCATGTCATTACCACTCTCTCCTGTTTGGTACTTTAATCCCTGAGGGTAAATTTACACTGAATCTCTGCTTGGAATAAAGTTGCCATAGCTGATCAAGCTCGTATGAATAAAATTGTTGTCCTTTTTAACTATTTCGGATCATGAAGTTTATCAGAACTCTTCTCATCATTTTTCTGCTGCTGTTTATTGCCGATATCGCTCGTTATCTTGTTTATCCCGATGTGGGGCAACTTGCTCATGAAAACCCGAAAAAAACAGCATTTATGGAAGAGCGTGAAGCCGAGTGGAAGCGGGATGGGCTGGCAGATAAAAAGATCAGGCAGAAATGGGTTACTCTGAAAAATATTTCACCGAACCTTATCAAGGCAGTTCTGATTGCTGAAGACGATAAATTCTGGCACCATGAGGGTTTTGATTATCTGGCCATTGAACGGGCTATAGAAAAAAACATTTTGACAAAGAAAATTAAGATGGGCGGCAGTACTATAAGCCAGCAGCTTGCCAAAAATCTATATCTTTCCTCGTCAAAAAATCCCGTGCGCAAGATCAAGGAAGCTATTCTTACATGGAGAATTGAAAAAACACTTTCCAAACGCCGAATTCTTGAGCTCTATGTGAATATTGCTGAATGGGGAAACGGTATTTTTGGTATTGATCAGGCTGCGCGTTCTTACTATGGCGTTAGTGCGGCAGGGTTATCAGCACAGCAGGCCTCAAGGCTTGCTTCGGTATTGCCGAACCCGATAAGGTATTCCCCTACGGGATCTTCTTCCTATGTTCGTAATCGCTCACGAATCATTTATGCTATCATGCAGCGTCGAGGTATTATTGTACCTGACTATCGTGAAGTGATGTCTCTACCTCCTGATACAACAGCGGTTGATTCCGTTGTGGTCGGTGTTCCAGGGTATCTGCTTAACCAGGCAATTTCAGCGGACAGCAGTGCAGGCAGTGATTCGAAAGATAAAGAGGATGCTTCTGAAAGAATGGGGGATGGAAATGTGTCAGGAATGGCCTCTGGCAGTAGCGGGAACTCAAAAACACCGTGAATGTAAGTTTTTTTACTGCTCAAGGTGTTGTTTTTCTATTTCTGTCCGCCAAATTTCATAGGTTCAGCCATGCTGATATTGGCGGGTATTGTAGCTCAATAAAATAATGATAGGCTTGCGAGATGCGATCAGGAACTTTAAAAGGGTTATGCCCAAGATCTGTTTACATCGCATCGGCGTAATAGATGTTTGGGCATAACCTCAACTACAGGAATAACATTGTGCTGATTCGTATTACAAATTGTAGCGTCAAAAACAGTCACAATTTCTGATTGCTTCTATCGCGGTTACAAAACCGTTATCGGCGTTGCTGGCTGACTGGCTCAAACAATGTTTTGTCCACTCCGCATACAGGACAGACCCAATCATCCGGAAGGTTTTCAAAAGGAGTTCCCGGTTCAATGCCGCTATCAGGATCGCCAACTTCAGGATCATACACATAGCCGCATGGTACACAGACCCATTGTTCCATAAATAATTCTCCAGTTTAGTTTTTAATTAAATAGTCACTATTTGAATCGCTCATGATCATACAATAAAAATCACCCTCACAAAAGGCAAATTATTTGTTACTGCTGTCAGAATAAAGCAAAAGATCGGCTAAAAAGTTCGCTTGTGTCAACGATATGAAGTTGGTCTTGTCTGAAAAGATGATGAGGTACGGTATGGCAAGCCCTTTTGATGAGTAAAAGTATTGCCACTATTTTTCAAGTTATCTTGGATACAGGAAATTTGCTTATGTCATTCACTTGAAATGGGTAAGAGAATTGGACAGGGTAAACGATTTTCTTTACGTTTTATGCGAGGATCAAACCTGTACAGAAAATTATTGGCCTATAGCGCTTTTTTATCTTATCACACACTATTTTTCATGTAGGGCATGCAATACAAGCATGATTCCAGAAGAGTAAAATATTCATCCTTCAAAACCTTATTTCTTTCCTTATCTTTACTACCTAGCAATACTATAATATTGTACGGGTGGTCAAAAGAACAGTTTGTTATTGAGCCCGCGAAGTTTTAACAAAGTGGAATTGGTTTATCATGCTGGTCTATATATTCAAGCGGATACTCATTGCCATACCGCTCATTTTTGGCGTATTGACCCTGACGTTTTTCATTATCAGGCTTGCACCAGGAGACCCAGCGGCATATTTTATCCAGCCGGGTATCAGCCCTAACGTAGCCGAACAGATCAGGGCGCAGTACGGCCTTAATGACCCTATTCCGGTACAGTATGTCAAGTGGCTCGGCAATGTCCTTCAAGGGGATTTCGGGCGCAGCTTCAGCCGGGGCCAGCAGCCGGTTTTTGATGTTATTGCCGAAGCCCTGCCGGTAACCGTGACCATAGCACTGCTTACCCTTGTGGCCAATTTCGTGTTCGGAATATTCATCGGCATTGTTTCCGCCGTACGCCAGAACAGCATTCTCGACAGGTTCCTGACCGTGACGGCCCTCTTTTTTTACTCTATGCCCGAATTCTGGTTTGCCCTGATGATGATCATTCTTTTCGCCCTGAAATACCCCGTATTTCCCGCCTCAGGCCTGAACCAGATCGGCGCGGAAAGTTTTGGCCCACTCGGCTTTACCCTTGACCGCTTATGGCATCTAGCCCTGCCCGTCACCGTGCTCAGCATCAACGGAGCCGCCGGTATTGCCCGCTATGTCAGAGGCAGCATGCTCGAAGTAATCCGGCAGGACTATATCCGCACGGCAAGAGCCAAAGGGCTTCCGGAAC
>Ga0194037_1000489_pt1 | contig 30776 bp, 30 predicted proteins | sample JunL306m_MetaG_FD_148653 | JGI IMG/M metagenome (GOLD analysis project Ga0194037, IMG submission 148653) | Anoxic zone freshwater microbial communities from boreal shield lake in IISD Experimental Lakes Area, Ontario, Canada - Jun2016-L304-6m | ecosystem: Environmental > Aquatic > Freshwater >...
GGATACACGAAAGGTCGTGGTAAGCTAGGCCCGTCTGGCAAACAGAGTGTGCCGATCAAAGATCTCTTGCTCTACCCCTTGCGCAAAGACTTCAGGAGGATTCTGACATCATGAAGGGATAACGGGGTTGACCGAATAAATACGCTCTTTGAGGAGCCGATCCAGACGGCCGGATTTATCTTCCTCACGATGCATATGATACCTCCCCGTCCAAGAGGAGAAGGTCGTACATGGCCAAGTCCACCTTGGTAATGTTGACCTCTGTAGCAGAAGCCGGGGATTGATGTGCGTGGAGTATTTCTTTCACAGCTTCGGCTGTAATCGGTTGCCGGCCACAAAGCGAATATAGTGCTGCCGTCACAGATGTTTCACTCTCCATGGCTGCCATTCGCAATATTTCCAGGTATTCCTTGGCCGCCTTTTGTGGCGTATGCCGCTCTTTGAGTTCGTCATATGCAAGCCGGAAATAGCTGCCGGGGAACATCTCTTCCCGGTAGCGGTAGTTTTCAAATGCTCCCGGCTTGCGTTCAAGTTGGTCGATCATATGTCGGTAATTGATCAGATGCCGTTTTTCGCCGCGCAGGCGCGGCAGCGTATCTACGCATTTTTGAGCATAGAAAAGATCGAGATGCTCGGCAAAGAGCTGGACCTGTATGGTTTCACCGATCAGCCTGCTTTCCACCGAGTAGACGTTGTGGTTGACACGGATGGTGCTGCCTTGGCCAACGCTTACTGAAAGGTGCTTGCAGCTTTCAATGTGCTGATGCGGCAGCGGGCGTAAAACCTTTTGCTCTTCCAGAAAGCGTTCGCGGCGGCCGCTGTTTAGTTGGATAAACAGTTTCTTCAGGAACAGCTTGTACTCATCCCGTGTGGTAAAATCCGGGTTTCCACGGAGTAACAGAGCCTGTTTGACAGCCCTCTTGAAGCGATGATTACGTTGCTTGCTCTACGTCGCCGTTTTCATTGGGGCTTGCTGGCTGTGTTTTACGGCCGATAAGGCCATAGTGGTTGAGTAGCGCCTGATAGCGCTGGGTAAATTCATCAGGGTGAAGAGATTTTTGTACTGCCGCTGTCAGACGATCGGTCAGATGTGAGTGCGGAACACCGCCCAGTTCCCATAAGGCCGCCTGTAGACCGTCACTCAAGCTTTCAAAACTCTCTGAGAAGCAGATGCTACCGGTTTCCCAATTGGAGTAGGTCAGCATGAAATGATACACCAGATGATCAAATGGCACCTTGGCGATGGTAATTCCAAGCTCCCCCATATGGGTGTAATCCGATTGTGCCAGTTGACCGGGGTGGTGCAGTTGGGGGAAGAAAATCTCCTGTGAAGGACCTTCCAGTGCACGCCAGCATTTAACACGGCGCTGAAGGGTTCGCAGTTGTCCGTCGGAAAACTGTCCAGGAAAGCGTCTCTGCAAATCGTCGAATAGAGTTTTGGCTTCAAAACCGGGATTCGCAGCAAGGTTGTCACGGAGTCCATCCCAAAAACCGTCGAAAGGGTCAGAACGAGTTTGCCAGGTCCTCTCTTTTTTGAGTTCACTTGGTAGCCAGCCAGCTTTTAAATACTTTCGTGCAGTTTTTTCATCCATTCCAGATTTGGCTGCGGCAACAGCCTGTGTCATTTCAGTTTGCATGAGCTTCAATAACCTCCTAACCTGCTGATCAGTTACCATCCGGCCATCCTTATTCCAAAGAGATGGTGGACAGCTTACAACGCCCGTAGTTTTCGGGAATTATAATTGTCGTCAGTCGGGAGTTCTAATTGTCGCTCATCACGGTAAGCTGATATTCGGGAAACTGTTCGAGAAGAGCCTGGAAGGGTATGGCGGTAAATGGCTCAAACTTCAGATTAAGGTTTTCATGCGGGATTTATGAATATAGCAGGTATCCAAGACTTTGTTTTTCACGTGTTAAACTCTTCAATGTCAATTAACACAAATTTGGCACAAAAAACAGAAAAGGAGCTACGCTATGCTGCGTCACCCCTTGAATTATTTGGTTGCTGGGATAGGATTTGAACCTATGACCTTCGGGTTATGAGCGTCTTATCTCTAGCCCTGCGCGCTTCGTAATTTCAGCAACTTGCTGATACTACAGAATTTTCATAAAAAAACTGCACTCTATGTAGCCCATATTTCCCATGCTGTCAACATATTTAGGGTACGTTTTAGGGTACAAGCTTTGAGGGCAACCTTCTAGCGAAACCCCTTTATTCGATCAGATAGGTGAAATGAACGCAGAAATTGATTACAGCTTAAATCACTCGTTCTTTATTCATATTATCTGCTTTTTATATTTTTAACTGATTCTTTTCTGCCACCAATATACCAGCGTTTGGAGCTGTTGGCGATAATTCCGATAACGGTGCGGGCGTCAGCCCCAGCGGGAGGTAGAGCGGATGCGCCGGTTGGCCCATCGTTCAGTTATATGCGGTTCCTTGCGCTCGGTGTGCCCGAAGAGCTGCCGACCGATCTGCTCGCAGGGCTCAACACCCTCCCGGAACGGGTCATACCAGAACAGCCCGCCGAAAAGACTGCTCCCGCCCCTGCCGGGAGAAATATAGAAGAGCAGCCCACGTCCCTCGGCCAGTTGATCATGGAAGGCCAGGTTAAAGCTCGCGGCAGCCTCGGCTGGCGTCATCGGCTTGTCGGTCATGTACGGGTGTACACCCGCATGGGTGCACAGCCAGTCGTCAACGGCGTAGGCTGCGACGATCCTATCATTCTTGAGCGCGGCAGAGAAAATATCACGAATACCTCCAGCATTCTCGGCTGAAACCCCGTACACTGCCATGGGGCGTTGGGCAGGTAGTGGATGTCGTGATTCCCCCAGAGGAGAACGGCCTCAGCGTCGATCAGGAGCTTCAGGCATGCGAGCTGCTTTTCTGGTGATTCTGTGAAGGAGTCCACATAGTCGCCGAGACAGATATGCTCCACGTCGGGCTCGTAGCCGAGGAATGCCCGAGTCTTCGCAATATTTCCGTGCAGGTCACCAATGACGAGTGCCATCAACTTATTCTCCAGTGTATTTCATTGTTTCGCAAAATTATAGCTGCTGGAGTCTCCCATACCACTCCTCAATGAAGAGATCGATATATTCCCGACTGATGGCGCTGGAATGGGGGGTAATAAGTACATTTGGCTGTTCCCAGAGCGGTGAAGTGGCAGGCAACGGTTCTTTGGCGAAGACATCCAGTCCTGCACCTGCAAGAGTACCGTTCTGGAGCGCAAACAGGAGGTCTTCCTCTCGGTAGCAGTTCCCGCGTCCCAGGTTAAACAGGCAGGCACCCGGCTTCATGGTCTTGAAATGCCGTGCGGTAAAGATACCATCCGTATCGGTTCCGCCAGGCAGGAGCAGAACGACGTGATCGGCATTGGGGAGTTCCTCATCCAGCATGTCAAAGGTGATCATCCTGTCGGCGTAAGGGGTTCTCTCCACTTCAGTCACATTACGCTTCACACCTGTTACCTTACTCCCAAACGCTTTTAACAGCTCCGCCATCGATTTCCCCAGCGAGCCAAAGCCGACGATCAGCACTTTTTGCTGGAAGAGTGCTGCGCAATTATTATAGTCGAGACGTCCCCATGTCTTGTGCCGTTGGTCATTGAGCGACTTGCTGAGTTGCCGGTTGAAGTAGAGCATCATCGAGAGAAGACTTTCGCGCATGATGCGTCCGTGAAAACTGCCGTAGAACGTCTTAACTCGGCCGGTCGGGTCTTCCGGTACCCAGTCGTGCCCGGCAGCCGGCGTAAAAAGCGCCTTCAACCCTGGTGCGCTTGCATACCATTCCGGCTTGAACGACCAGACCAGGGCGCACTCGGCTTCGGGAAGTTTTTCCATGAAGTCATGGTTCCCTTCGGCGACAGTAATGCGCACATCAGGAAGAACCTTGTGAATATGATCTACATGCCTGGGTTTGAGCGTGAAGGCATCTACGTTGTTGTGCAGATGAATGAGAAGGTTGTCTATTTTCATGGTCAGACTCTCTGTTTTAGGGGCTGCTCTCGATTATCATAACGTCATCGGTTGGTAACTCAAGGAAGAATGTATCGATTCACTCGGGTGTGGTCAATTGGAATGATTATGTACTTTCTCCTGTTCTCAGAGTGACATGCGTCTACTTCTGGATTTCTTCTGTTATTGTACATCAATATTTTTCACTCCATCCGGTCGCCAGCAGGGAGGGATTACGTGCGATCCAGCTTCTCTTTCCCAGGCAGCAGGCTCCCGAATACTGGCCGCGCCGGTATGGCTGTGGCAGGTGGCGGGGAGAAGAGAAGCAAGGCAGTGTGGTGATAGTAATAGAGATGTATTTACTCAATCTTGAGAAAAGCCACCCGAAACCGGGTGGCTTTTTTTGCCTCAACCTATTTTGTGTTAATCATCGTTATGATGATCATTATGCGAGGGTTTATAGATAATGTTGCGATTTACAGTACTGCTGTTACCCGCGGCATCTGTAGCGGTAACTGTGACTGCATATAGCTTTGCCTTGGTGAAGGTAAGCCTCTGTTTGAAATCACCGTCATTAAGTTCAGGAGTGTATCTCTTGCCGTCCATGGTGATGCGGATTCTCACTCTGCTCGTTGCATCAACTACCGTACCTTTGAGTGTCAATGAAGACGTACTGGTGGTGATATCCTGTGCCGGATAGGTAACGGCCAGAGTGAATTTACTGCTACTGTTATCGTAGGTTACTGTCCGTTTGGCGCTGGTTGTGTTGCCTGCCTGATCAGTTGCATTGATGTCTATTGTGTTGACACCAGGCACCAGATTTACGGTGGCGCTGAATCCATTGCCGGAGATAGCTGCCACTTGTGGAGTGCCGCTGTTGGCGATGACGGTAACCGTTGAAGTTTCGCTGGTGCTGCCAGTCACGTTAATGAACGACTGGTTAGTCGTGCTGTTATCAGCCGGTGTGGAAACCGTAAGGGCCGGAGCATTCACATCATACGTTACGGATCGTCTGTCTACCTGCTGGTTGCCGGCAGTATCGGTGGCTATCGTCGTAATAATGTTTGCTCCCGCTGCAAGTGTCAGGGCGTAACTGAATGAACCATCAGGATTAACGGAGACTATCTGGTCATTTACAGTAACTGACTTGATGCCACCTGCATCACTGGCATTACCGGTAATATTGAGTGTTGCTTTGTTGGTGAAAGAACCATCTGCCAGCGCTGAAATTGTTAATACCGGCTTCGTTGTGTCGGTTGTTGTGATCGTCACTGTCACACTGGCGCTCTTGACGGAGGAAACGTTCCCTGCCGCATCCTTGGCCCAGGCATAGAAGGTATTGCTGCCCGCAATGGCTGTTACAGTGACGGGAGGGGAAGCTGCCCAGCCAGAGTCTGAGGCTGTCGGAGGGGTGGCGCTGGTGGTGATCATGTATCCGGTGACAGCGACATTGTCGGTGGCGCTGAAACTGGCTGGCACACTGAGACTTGTTGCTGTTGCAGGAAGTGTGAACGTTACAACTGGGGGAGATGTGTCGCCAATAGCCGCAACAGTGAATTGATTTGTGTTCACGGTCACTTCGCTGTGCACATCACCGGTTCCTGTGCCATCCTCGTTGCCGAAGTAGGCCATTTTCCAGGTATAGGTACCGGGTGTCGTTGGTGCGGGTGCGGACAAGGCTGCAGGGAAAGTGGCAGAACTTCCCATGCCGCTTGCGTTACCGCTCGATATGGCAACTTGGGTATTGCTCTGGTTATAGAGCACAGCTCTGATCCATCCAGTTCGACTGCCACCGCTAAGTGTTGCAGTCACTGTTTCTCCTGGTGCATAGGATGTCTTGTCGGTTGCCGCTTTCAACGAAGAGTTGCCGTGGTGGTGGCATCCGTTGCAGGTTGCAACTGTTGGGGCGCCATGACAATTTACGCACCCTCTGTTGGTAAAGTATGATGATTGAGCAAAGGCAGTTGTCCCTTGCAGCTGAAATGCAACCATGGGCGCTGCTATAAGTGCCAAAATAAAAATGATCTGCATTAACGGCTTTCGGACAGTATTCATAATGTCTCCTTTTTTTGTCTGCTCGGAATTTAAGGCTCCCTCTTTCAAATTGCTGTAATACTCAGTCCTAAATGTAGCTTTACAAATGTTATTCATGAATCCTCCATGTGCCTGGTTGCGTCTCCGGCTGATTTTGAACACAAAAAAGCCGGGACAGATTATCTTGCGATATTTCGGCGACCCGGCTGTCTCAATAATGAGATCCTGAGGCTTTCCGTCCTACCCTCGCGGATAGTTTAGTATTGTCGTTATCACTTCCTGGTAAATACCACATGTGGCGCGTCAAGCCTGTCGGTATACTAATTTGTCTTACAGCGAGGGATGACTAATAATCACCTCCTTATCAAATATTGAACGCAAAAAAACCGGGGCTTCATATCGTCTATGCGATATTTCGGCGACCCGGCTGTCTCAATAATGAGATCCTGAGGCTTTCCGTCCTACCCTCACGGATAGTTTAGTATTGTCGTTATCACTTCCTGGTATATACCACATGTGGCGTGTCAAGCCTGTCGGTATACTAATTTGTCTTACAACGAGGGGTGACTAATAATCACCTCCTTATCAAATATTGAACGCAAAAAAGCCGGGGCTTCATATCGTCTATGCGATATTTCGGCGACCCGGCTGTCTCAATAATGAGATCCTGAGGCTTTCCGTCCTACCCTCGCGGATAGTTTAGTATTGTCGTATATCTTTGATTACAATTTTTGTAAACTTTACATATACAGAAAATATAAATCAAGAGAAAAAATTCAATGCAACAATTTGGTTTATTCAAACAGTGTCAGAACGGGCTTTTAGAACTACTGCAATCGCCCAGAGAAGAATTGATACTGGATTCACGCTACTTCGGCGCAGTATCAACACCCCGGTTGAAGGAGCTATCTCAAAAGATTGAGGTTGTTCGACTGCCTCTCTTTAAGGGTGATTTCGAGCCGTACCGTTGTGATACTCTCTACCAATTAATGGAATTGATTGCTATGCAGTCCCGAAGAACCCTGGCACAGATATCATAGATGAATTTGTTTCCAGTCCCTCGCGTCAGAGCTAAGGGAGGAGCACCATGAAAAACACTGATAAATATTGTTGACCCTGATCGTAACGCAGCAAAAAACAGATTCTTCGTACCTCAGGATGGCACCTGTTCTTGTGACAAGGTTTATTTGAAATACCCAGTAAACGCACTGTTAATAGAGCGTAGCACAGTCGTGCGTCAGCACTGTGATCCTTCTTGTACTCATGCTCTTGACGCATATCACCATTTCTTATAGTATCCCGCCAACTTGCCTCCCTTTAACCTTCATGCTCCGGAGAACAGACATGCCACACACAAACGAAATGAAACGATACCGCTGTTATGAGATATTTTCTCAATCTACCGGTGTTGAAATCCGCGCTGCGATCAAAACAAGCGAGGACCATGGACAGATTTCCGAGCGATGCGGCAGAATTCACCTCCGTTTTTTCAAGCTGACACAGAAGACAAAACCGGAAGAAGTTACTCAGATCCGCTTCATCTGCGAACCTGATGAAGCCTTCGCACTGTCACTGATGATTACTCAGGTGGCCTGTTCTTCTTCTCCGGGCAAGGAAAAACTGAATCCACACAAGTTTTCCGCCGGCGAACAGAGCGCCGAAACAGTAACAACGGTCTCGGTGGAGAAATGGGAGCGTAACGGTAAAAACGGTTACGCGCTGGCAGTCGGCCGTGGAAAAGATTTTATCAGCGTGCCGACGCCGCTTGCCAAATTTCTCTTTGCCGGAGAATTTCTGCGGTCGCTCTCAACGGAACAGTGCTGGGTGGAGCGGGTAGAAAAAAGGGCCTCACTGCCTCCTGCTCACTGAAGATGTCCCGTCCCAAACGCTACAGCACATTCTCCGCCGAACTCAAGCGCCGTTTCGGCTGCAAGGTTCAGCGCATCTCGCTTGATGCCGGCTTCAGCTGCCCCAACCGGGACGGCACGCTGCACAGCGAGGGGTGCGTCTTTTGCGGCGGGCATGGTTCCGGCTCCTACGGCATCCCGCGCCATCTCTCCATTACGGACCAGATCGAGGACGGCAAAAAGATCATGACCCGCAAGTACGGGGCGACGAAATTCATTGCCTATTTTCAGGCATATTCCAACACCCATGCTCCGGTCAAGCGCCTGCGCGCCCTGTTTGAAACGGCGGCTGCAGTCCCCGACGTGGTCGGCATCATAGCCGCCACCCGCCCCGACTGCCTCCCCGATGACGTTCTCGATTATCTCACAGAACTCTCACAACAGATATACTTTTGGGTGGAGATAGGCCTGCAGTCCATATACGACAAGAGCCTGACTTTCATGAACCGGCATCACGACTACCGCTGCTCCATGGATGCCATCCATCGCGCCAGGACTCAAGGCCTCAGGGTGTGTGCTCACATTATTCTGGGCCTGCCGGGCGAGACACGGGAGGAGACGCTTGCCATGGCAGGCGAGATGAATCTGCTGGGAGTGGATGGAGTCAAACTGCACCTTTTGCATGTCATGCAGGGGACGCGTTTGGCGGAGATGCACGCAAGAGGTGAATTGCAGGTCATGGAGAGAGATGAATACGTCAGTCTGGTCTGCGATTTTCTGGAACGGCTCGATCCTCGTATCCTGATCCATCGCCTGACCGGCGACGGCGGGCATGATAACCTGATTGCGCCGTTATGGTCGCTGAAAAAATTCGAGATACTCAACCAGATAGATGCAGAGATGGAAAGACGCGGGACGGGACAGGAACATATGCGTTGACCGTCAGGTGTTTTGAATAGAGGCAGAAAGGCTGTCTATAACTGTTTCCATGAAATTAATGCCGGAGCCGCCGCACTGCCGAAATACGTTGCCGCCGTTTCATCATACTGAAATTTAAAATTAGTCTGAGCGGTTAACGTTTTTCCCCACAGCATTCCCCTCATATAATCATTATCCTTGAATATGAAATCAGCATATGGCGCATAGAAGAGGGCGCTGTACGTACCTCCGGGATTACTCTGGAAATCAAATGTCGTTGCAGCGGTCGGAGTGGGCGCTGTCAGACCTGTGTCGCAAAAGAACATCAAATTCCCGGCAGATCCCCCGCTGTTCAGTGTAGCACCGGCCAGACTGACCGAACCGGTACCATGATAGTAGATGGAGACCGGGCCACTGCCGGAATTGATAGTGATGCTGGTGAGGGAAAGGGAGGTGGCGACGTACAAATTTACCGCTCCACTGCCGTTGATGGTCAGGTTACCATTGGTGATGTTCGTCAGGTAGTAGTTTCCGGGAGAAAGAATCTTGCTGCCGGAAATGGTGTTGCCCACAATGCCGGCGCCGGCATTATTGTTCGAGGCTGAATAATTGTGGGTCGATACCAGAGCTGCCGCGCCAAGAGGGTCCGGCGTTATGGGCGAAACATGTGAGACTGCAGCAGAACCGGCATAGGAGGCGCTTCCCCCGAGAACAACAGTGGTGAAGTCAGTATTTCCGGTGCTCAAGCTGGTATTCGAACCGAACTGGGCAGCGGGGGTGCCGACAATGGACAGATTATTCCCGATACTTACGGCACCGGACATGAACGCTCCCTGCACCAGGGTGAATGCCGGCATTCTTACGATCGCCTGAAGTCTGGTATTTGAGTTCGCGTAGTACCCCGATAACTGAAATGTGTAATCTGTCGTGCTTCCGGATTTGAGCTCGAGACGGGTGGTGGTCCAGTTGCTGAACGGGAATGAGCCATTGGAGAGAAGAGGATACACTACTGTGTCCGGTGCGCTGTAATGGAGCACGAACGGGCTGCCGGTGATATTCAGGGTACCGGCGGCGGATCTGTTTTTTATCTGTCCCAAAGCATACTGAACGCCTGCCTCGGCATTGTAAAAAGATTGGGCTGCTGTTTTGAAATTCGCCCCTATCTTCAACTCTGTGATGGAGGTCACGATGGTCGTAGCGCTGATGAAGGAGAGTACCAGGATCAGGAGAATAACCGATATGAGCGCGACGCCGCGCTCTCCCGGACTCTTCCTGCCGCACATGGTGCGAATTTGCGCCCCTGTCCCGTCCGGGGATCCGGGATCCATTACAGGTTCCTCGGGCTGAGAGTTGTCTCCAGTGTGCACGATGCTGAATAACTGCCGAAAACGGGAGTGCCGGTTGTCACTGAAACAAGTATCTGCCGGACAATGCCGACGGCAACATTGCCGGATCCATCCGGCGTCAGCAGGTTTCCCGCCCCGTCCCGGTACTTGAACGAAATCCCCTTTACACTTTCCGCTACCGCCTGTCGCGTCCCCCCGGAACTTCTGCCAATCCTGGCACTCGAGTAGCGTGAGTAGGAAGTTTGAGTCGCGGCGCTCTTTATCGTCAGTGACGTTATGTTGGCAAAGATGATGCCCGTGGCGGTGCTGTACCCGGCCATTATAATGTCGCGGGACATCAGCTGGAGAGCGGCCCTGGCGTTCTGTTGCGCTTCCGCGACCTGTTCCTGAACTTTAAAACTATTGTAATGGGAGGAATAAACGGAATACATGGATCCGAGCAGAACCAGGGCAATGACCATTGCGTACAATGCCTCGATTAATGTGAATCCCCGTTCTCTGCTTCTGAGTCCGCGCAACGCCACATCCCCTATTTTGCAATTATTGTGGAAAAGCTGGCCGATGCATTATCACTCTGTCTGTACACTGAGACATTCAGAGTCCTCGTGTTGGCAATGGGGCCGTTCTGTATTACGCTGACCCGCTTGTAACCGGAGTATAAGGCGGTGGAACCGTCAGCTGCAGTTATGGATCCGTAATTCTCGGTCACCGCACCGGTAGAAAAATTGGAATACCCTTTGTTGATATACTCTTCCATCTTCTGCTGGGAAAGGGCCGTAGCGGTAGAAATCTGTTTACTGATAAAATTACCTCTGATTACAACTACAGCCAGCGAAGCTATGCCCATCAATGCGACGGAAAAAACCAGAGTCGCGATCATTATTTCAATCAGCGTAAAGCCCTTGGTTTCGACCAGTCTCACATTCACAACGTCAGCTCCCTTTTCTGTATTATCTGATCCGTACACGACCCGCAGCACTCACATCCACCCGCTTTGGAGGCAGCTCCGGACTACCGGTGAGGGTGATCGTGACTGAACCGGAGGCGGTTCCCATTGTCGTAAACGTTATGTTTCCGGTTGATGAAAGCGATACGCCACCAAACTGTGACGAAATGTCTTTGGCGACACCACCGATGGTATATCCCGTACTGTTGAAAGTAACAGTAGTTGCAGCATTCGTGCTGACCGCCTGCATTCTGGTCAGCATCAGATCGGTCAGAACCTGCCTTGCGGCCCCGCTCAGGTAGTATTGGGGCATATTTGATTTGATAGCAATTACAGCCACTGCCGCCAGAACCGTGATGATGGCAATAACTGTCACCATTTCAAGGAGGCTGTATCCTTTTTTATTGTAGATTACAGAATATGGCATGAACGTCGTCACCGGGCTGTAACATAAGGGGTACAGATACGTTCGGATTTTTCAAATTGTTCCATCGCCTCAGCGCTGTTCTTCGGCTCACTGGACAGTATCAGAATTTTTTCCATACAATCTTCATAATTACGCGGCAGCGCCTTGGCCAGGGACGCAGCCTGCTGTGTTGCGGCAGCAGCCGCCCCGCCTCTTCTGCGTGCAGCGGTTGTCACTTTTGAACCTGCGCCTGTTTTGTGAAGCTTCTCTTGTGAAATACCGGAAAAAACCGGCTTATTTTTATTCACGGAGTTTTTGCGATTTTTTTGGGAATTGCCTCCATGTTTGAACGTTTCTGCAGAAGAAAGCTCATCAGGCGGGTAAAGGGGATTGTCAGTGAAAATGTATGTGCCATCTTTAGTCTGCGATCGGTAAAGATGTTCGGATATTACAGGGGGTGGAGGAGGAGCCGTTTTCAGGGTGGAATCTGCATCGCTCTTTTCGTTCACGCTCTCCCTGGCAGCTGTAACGGGTGGTGACACTTTCGGCTCAACGGTGATGTTTTCAGGTCTCACCGGGGTATCTTTCCGGTTGGGAAGCCGTTTTTCAAGAGAATATCCGTTGTTTTTGAACTCCTGACCGATGTCATTGAGGATTGGAATCTTCGCATGACAATGGCCGCATGGCAGGCCATACTGTTTGGAAAAAAAATCTCTGGCATCCGCATGAATTGCCATGAGAACAAAGGGTATGGACAGAAGTCCGGTCATTATTTTGGAATATTTTTTTATTATAGTGCCACCTAGTTGATATTGAAGCATAAATACTCAACTCCTCCGCAGCTGGTTTCGGCATTATAGCGCTGATGAATAACAACGGCCACACTCAATTGAATAACATTATCGTAAATTATATAAAACAACCAGTTTTTTATAGTTGTGCGATTGTTGCCCGTCCACCTCTGACGTGATATAAAGCGGTACAGAAAAAACAGCGGGCAGAAGCAGGAGATTCTTGTGAAGGCACATTTACTACAACGATTGTGGGTCACTTTTTCCGTGTATGTGGTCGGTTTCTACGCCTCTGTTCTGAACCGGCTCGTCATTAAGGGGAGTGTGCATATCCCCCGCAGCGGCCCGGTTCTTGTTGCTTCAAACCATATTTCGGCCTATGAGACGGTATTCCTCCCCTGGGCGGTCATCAGACATCATCCGTTTCAGATGCTCTGGACACCGGCCAAGGAGGAGCTTTTTGTGAAACCGTTCCAACGCCTTGTCTACTCGTCCTGGGGAGCTTTTCCGGTCAGACGCAGGCGCGATGTCAAGGCCAGCCGCATCCTGAACGATCTGCTGCTCGACCAGAAAGTCATGCTGTTCCCCGAGGGTACCCGTCACAAAGATGGGCGACTGGGCAAGGGAAACCGCGGAGTTGGAAAGATAATCTACGACACCCGGCCAGCCGTGATACCGACCGCACTGATCGGACTCAATCAATGGAAGTTTCCGGAAATGGGTCAGCAGGGAACGGTAATTTTCGGGGCGCCTCTCGACTTTAATGACCTTTATATGCTGGAAGATTGCAAGGAAACCCACCTCTTGATCGTAGAGCGGGTTATGCTGGCCATTGCCAATCTTTTAAAAGAAGAAGGGGCCTATGTCGGTGAAGCCTGATGGACAGAAGGTGGAAATATTTTGTGACGGAGCCTGCAGTGGCAACCCGGGGCCGGGAGGATATGGTGCCATACTGCGGTATGGCGGTCATGAGAAAGAAATCAGCGGCGGAGCCAGAGAGACAACCAACAACCGGATGGAGCTAAGCGCTGCCTTAGAAGCGCTCAGGCTTCTTACGCGCCCCTGCAGCGTCATTGTCACGACCGACTCACAATATCTCGTCAAAGGGATTACCGAGTGGATGAGCGGATGGTTACGCAATGGATGGCGCAACAGCAAAAAAGAGCCTGTCGTAAACCGGGACCTGTGGGAACAGCTCCTTATCGAGACACAAAAACACCGTGTGCAGTGGAAATGGGTTCGCGGCCACGCCGGTCATGCCGAAAACGAACGCTGCGATCAACTTGCCAGAGAAGGTATCCCCTTATCCTGACAATATCAGCATTGTCCGGTTTTTAGCCTCCCCTCTCTTGCGGGTGATCTTTACCCTGGCTAAATACGTGCCGACCACTCAGTATACGTACGGTAGCAGCTTTCGAACGCGCTTCCGGTATGCGGAATATTCCGGAAATCTCTCCTCCAGCATGCGCTCCTCAAAGCGTGACTTACCGTCAAAGAACGCAAAGAGAAGTAACGCATAACCGATGGTAAGCCAGCTATGCAACCACAGCCCCCAGCCAAAGGCCATGAACGTTATGCCGCTGTAGATGGGGTGTCGCACGAAGCGGTACGCTCCGCTTACAACCAGCGTCGCGTTCTCCTTCGGGAGTGGCAGGGGGGTGAGATTCCTGCCGAGGTTGAGTGCACCGCATGTTGCCAGAAGAATGCCGGCTAATAGCAGGATACATCCTGCCAGAGAACTGATCCAGGTACATGGAGAGCGCCACTCTGACATCCACTTAAACGAGTGTGGACCAACTATCAGCAGTAAAAACAGGCCCGCCTGTACAACCAGATACCACTCGCCTCGAGAGCTTTTCCTGAAGTTATTTAGAGACACTGCTACCTCGTCAGCGGCATTCTTCAAGGGAGGGAAAGTATCTGTGCCAGGCATTCGATATGCCGGTTATCGGTCCCGCAGCATCCTCCCAGGATCTGCATGCCCAGTTCTCCGCGCAGTGCCGATACGCTTCTGCCAAATATTTCCGGAACCTCTTCTACCAGATCCGGACTGACGTCCAGCTCCTCCGGACTGAGGGCGGCAGTGTTGGCCAGCAGGCCGATTACCCGCTTTCTAACCAGTGGCGAGGAGTTGCCGCCATGCAGCATGGCGCTGCGAAAAACCGATGCATGGGTACAGTTGATCAGATAGGCCAGTGGGCGCGATTCTACGACTGTATCGATGGCCGCGATTGCCGCTTTGAGCGGTGTACCATCCAGCAAGGTTCCTTCCGCCCGGGCAACGAAGCTGATCATGTATGGCAGCCCGGTTGCAGTCTGTGCCCGTGCCAGTCCGACGGCCTCGCTCAGGGCCGGAAGAGTAGCCGCCAGCAGGAAATCTACGCCGGCTGACGCTAAAGCATCTGCCTGCCACGAATGGAATGCAGCCGCCTCGCGTTCAGTCATGGACTCTTCCGGTTTGTAGGCATCGCCTCGGCAGCTCATCAGCCCGCAGATGGCTATCTTGTGGGCATAGTCGCCGCAGGAATCGCGCAGGCCGGCCAGAAAGCGGTAGTTGTCACCGTTAAGGTCGCGGCCTGCCATCCCTGCCGCTGCGATGCGATCCCTGCCGGCACGCCAGGTGGGAGTGGAGAGCAGCAGCGGCAGGTTGTAGCGCTGGCCGATTTCGAGGTATTGGCGGCAGATAGCTTCAAGGGCTGTCCGGCCTGCATCATGATAAATCAGAGCTGAATTGACTACGTTTTCATCAAGACGGATGTCCGGCGAGCGCCGCAGGCGTTCGATGACCGCGCCTTCGCCCAGGATGACCGGAGACGTAGCCAATAGTTTCTGAATGAGAGTTCCTGTCGTAGTCGTCATACTATCTCTTCCCCCTGTTAACCATCCCGTGTCATGTTGACTCTCGTAACTCCTTGATAACAGTAATGAGCTCTTCCCTGGTCAGTATGCCCTTCTTCTCCAGGACTGTTATCAGGGCAAGCATCTCGTATGAATGGGAGATAACCAGTTTCTCCAGTGTAACCATTTCTTCCCTGGGTAGTTGAGTAGTCATGGCTTCTCTTTTCGTACATACCGTATCTTTACCTTGTCACCATCCGCCCAGTCGTTATGGTCTCCCTCAATCGTATGGAAGCGGACGGCAGGCAAGTTGTCGGCAAGTGCCTTGGCGTGGGTAATCGGAATGATAGTATCCGCTTGCGCGGCAATCAGGTCAAGTTGACCTTTGTAGCCTCTCAGTGCAGTGATGTTGTCCCAGTTGTCGTGCAGTAACAGTTTTACGGGCAGAAACGGATAGTGCCGTGCCGCGACAGCGGCAAGCGTATCGAATGGAAGAATCATAACAATCTTGTCCGGAGGGTGGTGATTCGAGGCCAGATAAGCTGCAGGGCCGCCTCCAATGGACTCAGCCGCTACACAAACGGGGGAGTTTGGAAATTGAGCCTTGAGCAGTTCAAATGCCTGCCGTGCCGCGTCATTGAAAGCGAACATTGATGGGGAGCCGGGCCGTGAGCCGTACCCCGGATATTCCAGAATGAAGACCGAATCCTGAGAGGAAAAAGAGGGGAGCACATACGTACGATCACTTGCCTGTCCGGCATTGCCATGCAGAAACAGCCAGATCGTTCCGGGAGATGGCACCAGTCTGGCATAGCCGATCAGTTGCCCGGACTGCCTCCATTCTGTCAATCCATTATTTTCAAGGTGGTGAGAAGGGATGTATATGAGTTTACGCTGGAACAGAGCACATCCGATAAGAAGAGTCATATAACCGGCGGCACAAACCAACAGAATGCGGATCACTGATTCGACCCTGTCCACGTCTCGTCGAAAAATACAGGCGTATTGATGTTGTAGAAGCTCTGGGTGGTGGGCATGGTTCCTCAAAATCCAATTCAGATATTCAGCGCTTCAAATTCTCATCAAGGGCAACAGTCAGTAAGGTACGATTGGCAGGAAAATATTCAAAGCAGAGAATCTCCCTCTACATGGCTATTCAGCCTCCTGTTTCTCACGGATGACCAGTGACGGATCAAAGCCCTGCTTGGCTGCCCGCTGCATGATGGTGGCTCTCGCTGGCGCCATTGTCGAAGACAAGCCAACATTCTCAGCATCTGATGTATGCAGTACTGCATCGCTGATCAATCCAAATAACAAAGGCATCAGCTATGGCAGCCACGCAAAAGCGGCATGGGACTCTGTGAATCCCATGCCGCTTTTGCGTGCGGATATGCTGCAAGGATTACATCATTTTGGCCAGTAACGGCACTATCAGGAGAGATACGATATTGATGATCTTGATCATCGGGTTGATCGCCGGGCCGGCGGTATCCTTGTAGGGGTCGCCGACCGTGTCGCCGGTGACGGCCGCCTTGTGGGCGTCGCCACCCTTGCCGCCGTGATGGCCATCCTCAATATACTTTTTGGCGTTATCCCAGGCGCCGCCACCGGTGGTCATGGAAATGGCGACAAAGATGCCGGTGACGATACAGCCGACGATTACCCCGCCCAGAGCTTTGGGACCCAGAGTGAAGCCAACGATGACCGGGGCCAGGATCGGGATCAGACCGGGGATGACCATCTCCTTCAGAGCCGTTTTGGTGACGATGTCAACACAGGACGCATAATCCGGCTTGCCGGTGCCTTCCATGATGCCTTTGATCTCACGAAACTGACGACGTACTTCAACGACGACCGCACCACCGGCTGTGCCGACAGCCTCCATGCACATGGCAGCAAAGTAGTAAGGGAGCATGCCGCCAATGAAAAGCCCGACGATGATGTACGGGTCGGAAAGGTCAAACGTAATGGCCTTGCCGGCCAGCTTCAGCTCATCCACATACGAGGTAAAAAGGATCACTGCCGCGAGGCCGGCGGAACCGATGGCATAGCCTTTGGTAACCGCTTTGGTTGTATTGCCGACCGCGTCCAGAGGATCGGTAACGGCACGGACAGAGTCATCCAGTTCAGCCATTTCAGCAATACCACCGGCGTTGTCGGTGATCGGGCCGTATGCATCCATGGCTACAACGATGCCGGTCAGGGAGAGCATGGAAACGGCGGCAATGGCGATGCCGTACACGCCGGCGCATTTATACGCAACGATAATGCCGGCGGCAATCACGATCACCGGCAGGGCCGTAGATTTCATTGAGACGCCGAGACCGGCAATGACATTGGTGCCGTGACCGGTAGTCGATGCTTGGGCTATATGCCGGACCGGACCGTATTCGGTAGCGGTGTAGTATTCGGTGATCCAGAAGATGGCACCGGTCACAACGAGACCGACGATAGCCGAGATGAAGATGTTGGTGGCCGAGTATCCGGTCGGATTGCCGGCCGGGAACATCTGTACCGTGACGAAATAGAAGGCGATGCAGGCCAGGATAGCCGAGGCGATCAGACCTTTGTAGAGGGCGGTCATGATCTTGCCGCTGCTGCCGAGTTTGACAAAGTACGTTCCGATGATGGAGGTTATGATGGAGATGCCTCCCAGGATCAGCGGATACGTAACAGCTCCGCTGAAGTTGTTGAAAGCTATGGCGCCAAGCAACATGGCGGCTATCAGGGTCACGGCGTAAGTCTCGAACAGGTCGGCGGCCATGCCGGCGCAGTCACCCACGTTGTCGCCTACGTTGTCGGCAATGACGGCCGGGTTGCGGGGATCGTCCTCGGGTATGCCGGCTTCGACCTTGCCGACCAGGTCGGCGCCGACGTCAGCACCTTTAGTGAAGATACCGCCTCCCAGACGGGCGAAGATGGAAATCAGTGAACCTCCGAAACCGAGGCCGACCAATTGGGTCACCACGTCTTTGACCGGAGCGCCCGGCATGAGTTTTGTCAAGACCAGATAGTACCCGGCAACGCCCAAAAGTCCGAGACCGACCACCAGCATACCGGTGATGGCACCCCCCTTGAAAGCGACATTGAGGGCCTTGTGGATACCTGATTTGGCGGCCTCCGTGGTGCGCACGTTGGCGCGGACCGAGACAAACATGCCGATGAAGCCGGTCAGGCCGGAAAAGAGTGCGCCGATGGCGAAACCGATGGCGGTTTTACCGCCAAGGGTTGCAAAGAGTGCTACGAACATAACTGCACCGACCATGGCAATAATGGTATACTGGCGCTTCATGTAGGCGCCGGCGCCCTCCTGGATCGCAGCGGCGATCTGTTTCATCCGTTCGTTACCCTGGGGAAGCCCCAGAATCCACTGGGCTGTTACCAGTCCGTAAACGACCGCGGCGGCGGCGCAGACCAAAGCAAAGATAACTGCATACTGTTCCATTCTCTCAATCCCTCCCATTATATGAATAGCTGCTTCGTTGCATGCTGAAATAAGGTTAGCCAGAAACGTTAAACAGTTAAAGGATCAGCGTTGTTTTGTCAAGTCTAATTTATGGATTTACTCCGGATATTTCGGCAAACTGCGTTCATAATAAACCGAGTCTGCTCATCAAAAGAATGCATTGCGTTGACACATCCATGATTACACTTTATATCTGTCCATATGCGCCTGATTCCTGACTCCTTTGTCAAAACGTCACAGACTCTTCCCGGTCAGCCAGAAGGGCAGGGTACATGACCGCCATTCTCTACATAGTCGCCACCCCGATCGGCAACCTTGAGGACATGACCTATCGGGCTGTGCGAATACTGGGCGAGGTTGATCTGATTGCCGCCGAGGATACCCGCCACTCTCTCAAGCTGCTCAACCACTTCGGCATCTCAAAGCCGTTGACCTCCTATTTCGATCATAACAAGCAATTCAAGGGAGAGCGCATTCTGAATGCGTTGCGCCAGGGAAAATCGGTGGCGCTGATCTCCGACGCCGGCACCCCCTGTTTATCAGATCCCGGTTATCAGCTCGTTCGGGATGCCGTTGCCGATCATATCCCGGTCATTGCCATACCGGGCGCCTGTGCTGCTGTGGCGGCTTTGTCGGCTTCCGGTCTGCCGACCGACAGATTCACCTTCGCCGGTTTTCCTCCGTCACGACAAGGCAAACGACGTTCATTTCTGAAGGAAATGGCAATTCTGCCCGGCACGCTGGTGTTGTACGAAGCACCCCATCGTATGGAGGAGACTCTGGCGGATATCCGTGAGGTGTTGGGAGAACGCCGGATTGTCGTGGCTCGTGAACTTACCAAGATGTTTGAAGAGATACTCCGGGGTAATGTGTCAGAAGTTATGGGGAGTATATCACAGGGCAAGGTGCGCGGTGAGTTCGTCATTCTTGTGGCGCCGGGAGAGATTACTCTTCAGGAAACCGAACCTTTGGATGGTGTGCTGCTGCGCTTGATGGGTGATGGCGGTCTTTCAATCAAAGATGCTGCCCGAAAAGCTGCTGATATTACCGGAGTTTCCCGCAACGAAGCCTACGGAGAAGCGCTAAAATTAAGAAATAACGGTGATTTGTAAGGAATAGTCTTGCAAAACAAGCCGTTATCTGTTTGAGCACCTTCCCGTTTATGAGTGGTACTCAGGCTTCAAAACTGACTGCCCTACTGTCCTGGTGGACGGTAGTGGATACTCATTTTCGATGCCTGATCGATCTCCTCGGGTGTGAGCAGGACGGTTGTCTTTATTTTGGAAGCTCCACTGGAGCTGATGGTAAGAGAGAGGGCTGCAGCACTGGCATTGTCCGGCAAATCCACGATGACGACCAGATCGAATTCACCAAAGGCATAGTAGAATGATTCCAGAGTTCCACCGACCCCTTTGACCATGTGTTCAAGCGCCTCCATGGAGCAGAAAGACATGGGCACCGGAGATTGGGCCGACGACGTTGGAGCGCTTAATTCTTTGGCCAGCTGTTCTACCGCTTTAAGTCTTTTGGTGCCGCCTTCCTTGAGCAGTCCCTTTGCGCCTTCGACCGAGTAGGAAATTTGTCCGAGATACTTTGCCATATTGATTCCTCTCCATTATTGAGCTGAATGAGTCCATACGTTTGATCGTTATTACCTGTTGCGCTTCCCCGGACCGGTACAGGCATCTTTCCCTGATTGTCCTGTCTGGCATTGTAAACGTGCATGGCAATAAATCAGTCCTGTAGATACCATAGTTTGCCTGGAAGAACAATGAAAGTTGATAACTCTCAAAAAAGCATTGTAGACACAGGCACTTCATCGGTTTGCATAATGAATAATCACGGCTCGTAACCAGCTATTATATGACACTAGATAAAGATTGGAGTAGAAGATCGTGGCAGTATCCCCGCATGTTCAGCCCGCTTCAAGAGGCAGTCAATGGCTTGCTCACCTTCGCATCCCAGTTCGACCGAAAACTCATTAACGTACAGCCCGATGTGGGCGGCGCAAACCTCCATACTCATTTCCTGGGCATGTTCTCCGATATAGCGGGCCGCCTCATCCGGATGGCTGCGGGCATACTCAACCGCTGACTGCAGGGTGCGCTCGACGACAGCGATTTTCTCAGGCCCGATTGAACGACGGACCACAATACCGCCCAATGGAATAGGCAGGCCGGTTTCACCTTCCCACCATTCCCCGAGATCAAGCAGCTTTTGCAGACCGAAGCCCTGGTAGGTGAAGCGCGATTCATGGATGACCACTCCGGCATCGACATTGCCGCTCAGTACGGCATCCATGATTTCGTTGAACGGCATGATGATGAAGTTGTCCAGTGCGGGATCGAAGAGCCTCAGAAGCAGAAGAGCGGTGGTATAACGCCCCGGTACGGCGATGGTCTTGCCACGCAGTTCAGCGGGGTTGATTTTTCTGCCCGCCACCAGCAATGGCCCGCATCCTCGACCCAGGGCGCTGCCGGAGCGAAGCAGAACGTAGTCGTCCCGGATATGTCCCAGAGCATGGAAGGAAACCTTGCTGACGTCCAGTTCACCCCTGAACGCCAACTGGTTGAGAGTTTCCACGTCCTCAAGGCGTTCGTGGTAGACGATGCCCCCCGTATCGACCAGCCCGTGTACCAGCGGGTAAAACATGAAGGTGTCATTGGGGCAGGGGGAAAAACCGAGAGTAAGTTCTATGGTCATAAGATATCCGCCTTTGCCGGTTGAGTTAACGCTCCAGTATAAATGTCACCGGTCCGTCGTTGACCAGCGATACCTGCATGTCGGCCTGAAAGACGCCGGTTTCGACCGGCAGGCCGGTGCGGCATGCGGCATCGACGAAATACTCGTACAGCCGCTTCCCCTCGTCTGCCGGCGCCGCCCTGTCAAATGAAGGGCGCTTCCCCTTCATGCAGTTTCCGGCCAGAGTAAACTGGGAAACCACCAGCAGGCTGCCGCTGATGTCAACGACCGACCTGTTCATCTTGCCGTTATCGTCATAGAAGATCCGCAAACCGCAGATCTTTTCGACCAGCCAGTCGGCCTGCGCTTCGGAATCCCCTTTTTCAACACCGAGCAGAACCAGTATCCCCCGGGAGATCTCCCCGACGATCCGCTCTTCGACCGTTACCGATGCGGACGTGACACGCTGTATCACAGCCTTCATCGCTTCAATCCCGGTAAGGCAATGCAGCTCATATATCTGTCCGCATAATCAATCAAAATTCCCTGACCGCATTAAAAGTCCAGGTATATGTGCGGTTACTGGTCTTATCATCATACGAGCCACTCCAGACTGTGCCGGAAGTGTCCATGGCGGATGGATACGATGAAGAGTTCTTGAACCAATACCAGGAATACGTCGGGGGAACTGCTTCACCGCACGTTGTTGAGAGTGTGGCCATCTTGCCGGAACCGGTGACGGAAACCCCTCGCACGTCAAAACCGCCGATAAGAGCCTGTATCGGCATTTTGAGGGTTCCGTACGGCGAAGGTGCAGAAGGGGACGGAGAGTAATTTAGATTGAATCCGTCTCCTCCCGTGTACTCGCACGGCTGATCGGTAAGCGGACGTTTCATTCCTGATTTCCGATAGTCCCAGTACAAATTAATATTCTTTAGATAATAACCGAGATCAGCCTGCAATCCTCCAAAACTCGACGCCGGGTTGCGTTCAAAGGTCACCGTTGTTTTCAATGTTTCCTGGACATTTGGATCGGGATTGGTCTGCGTGACCTGTACGGTGCCTGACCACTGCCAGCACCCGGCGTTGCTTACTCTGACAACCGGCGTAATTCCGAGAGACTTGAGGGGGGTATTTTCATCTATGGAACCGTTTCCCAGAATAACCACCATCTCCTCAAGACGCTCCGATTTCTTGTCTCGGCAATAATTGAGTCCTGTTCCAAAGACAACCGATGCCGATGGCACTTCGCTCCATTTACCTTCGATCTTCACCAGTACCCGCAGCTCTTTGCCATCAGTGGGGGGATACTGCGGTTGACTGTTGTAACAGGTGTTGGTGCTCCTTCCATTGAACGTGCAACTACTTTTTGCCAGTTTGTTTTTCCATCCGTCAAAAAGCGTCACCATACGTGCGTCCTGTGTTTTAGAGTCGTCGAAGACAAAGTGATAATACCTCCCGGCCAGCTGTTTTCTTTCAATTGTCCTGTTATCGTACGTCCCGTTCTGTGCGGCCGTGATATCCCTGGGCTCAAGGTACGCCGGAGCAGCAAGAGAAGCTTGAGGTTTGGGGTAATCGTCGTTCAGATAATAGAAAATGTCACTCGCTCCATTCATTCTTACTTTCGTTTTTACTGGCCGTGCGTACAGTTGCTCTGAAGTGGGTACGCCGTTTATCATGTTGATCAGTTTGTCACCTGTCCTGAAAGGAAAAAGGATGGGGGTATATGCATCATATGTCACAGTAGCGTCACCGCCGCCGTTCCAGGCTGCCACCAGATAGTCGTTCCACCACCCTTGATACTTGGTTGTTTTGTTGGTCTCTTTATTCAGAGCCTCAAGAGACTTCATGGTCCTGGCGTTTTCATATATCCTGCGAATTATGTCAATGTCAGTTTCGGGCATCTTGTGTCTTGTCAGAAAAGTGAACGGCAGGTAGGCTGTGTAATAGTGTGCGGGATTATTGTCGTTCAACGATGCTCCAGGCGACCAGAGCATATCGAAGGAATTCTTTTCCGTCATGTCCAACTCTTTTTTAGCCGCAGGATAGAGGTAATCCATCGCCCAATTGGCGGTGGACTCGGAGAGCCAATCGTATTCGGATTCGTTATTGTTGAGCTTGGGATAGGTAAATTGAAAGGCATGCGTCATTTCGTGAGCAAGGGGCTGGAGAATGCCCAGGCCGCCCGGAGGAGCGGTGTTGGAACCGAGTTGACTCGTGCTGTTAACCCTTAACTCAATGAATGATGCACGGGTAATGCCTAGATTGATTGGTGTTGTGCCCCCTTGCATGCTGGTTAACGGATTTCCATGTCCATCAAAAAATTCATTTACCAGATAGATGTCATAACTGCCATCTCCTCCATCATTCGTTAATCTGTCCGGCCTTCCGCTACTACTTGTCCCCATATCAGAAGGGAGATCTCTTTTAAACAGCGCTTTCAAATTAGCATAGATATATGTCTCTGCAGTATTTGCGAGATCTTGCGCAAGAGATAGGGCTGTGGGATTGTCCGACGGCGCCCAGACGGTAAATTTAGTGATGGGTGACCGAAAACGGGACCAGGTGACCGGTCCGGCGGCAGCCCGATTGACCATGTTGCCGGATGCAGAGGCCGGCAGTGCTGCAGCCTGTGCCGAGATGATTTCATACCAGCTTCCAGGTGCGGTGGGGCGCAGAAGGAACGGCCGGATGACAGACCTGGATTCGGCTGTCAGGTCCCGGTAGCGTCGGGAAATGTCACCCCTCAGCCGGCTGGCGGTGGGGGCGCTCGCTCCTTTGTACTGCGTTGGGAGCCGGTTATCTCCGAATATGGCAAAAGCCTTGTAGATCAGCGAGGTTTCAAAATCTATGGTTCCCTGGTTATAGGCGCCTTCGATAAGGCCGATACTGGTGGTGGCCGGCGGCGGTTGGTCTATGGTGACTGTGACGGTAATTGTGGCCGTGTCAGATGCACCGGCGGCATCGGCAACCGTCAGGCTGAAGCTGAAAGCGGTCCCCTCCGGATCGGTCACCGGCGGAGCGGTAAAAGATGCTCTCGCTGATGAAGTACCCGTAAGGGGCACCGCCGGGCCTCCCGTCTGTTGCCACTTGTAAGATACGATCGCGCCGGTTGAGCGTGAACCGTCCAGGGTCACGCTTGAGTTCTGCTGCACGCTCCGGGATGGCCCGGGCTGTGCCGACAGCACCGAATAGTTGCTGTCAGCCGTTGTCGTGGATGTTGTGACGCCTGCTCCGTACACCCTGTCGCGCCACTCGGTTTCACCCATGATCCGCCAGTAGGTTGTGTCCGGTTCGGTATGGAGTACCGCCCCTCCTGCAATGGATAAGCCGTTCATCGGCATGAGGTAGACCATGCCGGTGCTCCAGTTGCGCCAGAGCAGATCAGCCTTCCCGTCGCCGTTAAGATCGGCGATACTGACTATCTGCCAGGAGATATCCGGTTCAATGTGGATAAGCCCCTGAGCGGTAACAGCACGGCCGTTCATCAGCATGCCGTAGACCATACCGGTAGTCCTGTTATGCCAGATGATGTCAGCCTTGCCGTCACCGTTCAGGTCGCCGGTCCCGGCAATACGCCAATTGATGTCCGGTTCGACATGTACGACCGACTGTGATTTTATGGCAATGCCATCAATCAGCATCTGATAGAGCGTGCCGCTTTTGCTGTTCCACCAGAGCAGATCAGCCTTTCCGTCGCCATCGAAATCGGCGCATGCGACTATTCTCCAGTCAGTGACATTCGGCTCCGTATGAATGAGGCCGCCGCCGGACACGGCGCCACCAGAAATGAACATGCCGTAAACCGCGCCGGTCTTGTTGTTCCACCAGATCAGATCGGTAGTTCCATCGCCGTTTACATCACCGGTGGCGACAATACGCCAGGCTGTGTCCGGTTCCGTATGAATCAGCGCCCCACCCGAAATCTGTGTGGGAGATTGCATGAACATCAGATATACCTGCCCGGTGGAACTGTTGCGCCAGACATGATCGAGCGTGCCGGCACCATTGAAGTCTCCCTTGCCGACGATTATCCAGTTTGTATCCAGCTCCTCGTAAACGACACCCTGGCTGACGATGGAACCCGAACTGAGGCTCATGCCATAGACAGGTCCTTCTTCAGAGTTTTGCCAGGTAATTGATGGAACAGAGGGTGTTGATGCTCGCTTGACAGGCGCCATAACGGTTGCAATTGGGATGTCAGTCAGGGCACTGGCGCCATGTGCGAAGAGAGCCATCGAGCTCAGACTGATACCTGCGATAACAACCAGGAGTTTCAGAGTTTTTACCAGATACACATTCAGCATGACGGCCTCCTGATAAATTGGGATTCATCGTACTGCAAACGTATGGAAATAAAATGATATTATATTCCCTGAGTTCAGGTCAATATTAATTTTATCAATACTATATGGGCACTGTTTTTGCGGATCTGTTTCCTGATGGGGTATACGTCGCATAAAAAACCCCGCCGGTTGCCCGACGGGGTTTTCGTACTGAGGGGTTGAGGCCGGTTTTCTTATTCGCAGAGGTCCACTTTGATATCCCAGTTCTTGAGTTTCATGGTGCCGTTCTTCTCCAGGTTGAGGTGCATCTTGAAGGCACGGTCCCACAGCTGCGGCTCGTGGGCGACCTTTCTTCTCAAACAGTCGGCAGTGGCGATATCCAGATACTCGGTCAGTTGTGCTTTGTAGTCCGGATGCGCGCACTTTTCAATGATATGCCGGGCGCGAGTTTTCGGATCCATGCCGCGGACGTCGGCCAAACCCTGCTCGGTGACGACGACATCAAGATCATGCTCGGTGTGGTCGATGTGTGAGCAGTGCGGAACCACACAGGATATACCGGTCGGATCGGCTTTACTCGGACGGCTTGAAGGGGTATGCATCAGTTTTATCTTGCCGTTGCGCAGGAAGTCGCCAGATCCACCCAGTCCGTTAATCATGCGGGTTCCACCAACGAGAGTGGAGTTGGCATGGGCGTACATATCGATCTCAACCGGAGTGTTCATGGCAATACAGCCGAGACGGCGAATCGGCTCAGGAGCATTCGAGATGGAGAGCGGACGCAGCGTAATCTTGCTGAAGTACTTGTCCCAGTTATCGAAGAAGCGGGGAAAGCCCGGACTCTCGGAAAGCGACAGGGAACAGGAAGAAGCGGCGTCACACTTGCCCGAGTCAAACAGGTCGAGCATCGTATCCTGAAGTACCTCGGTGAAGACAGTCAGGTTATAGAACGGACCCTTCGCAAGACCACCGATGACGGCGTTAGCTATTGAGCCTACACCCGACTGAAGCGGCAGCAGGTTGTCAGGGATGCGCCCGGACTTCACCTCATACTGGAAGAAGTCTATAATGTGGTTGGCAATGGCATCGGAAGTATCGTCCATCTCTGTGAAGGCACGTCCCTTATCGCGCAGTTTGGACTCGACAATAGCAATGATCTTATTAGGATCGCAAGGGCAATAGGTTGTGCCGATGCGGGAATCTGCCTTGGTGATACCGAGAATCTGACGATTGGGAGGATTGTTGCAGGAAACTATGTCATGAATCCCTTCGAATGAGGGTTGACCGGTGTTGACTTCAATAATGATCTTGTCGCATATCATCAGGATTTCCGGGATAACGCCACAGGATGCGGTCGGAACGAGGCCGCCGTCTTCGGTGATGGCCGAAACTTCGATGATTGCTATGTCAAGTTTGCCGCTCTCTGTGTCCTTGGTGTAATAGCCGTAGCCGAGATCCTGGGCGAAGAGAGAGAGGTGCTTGTCGCCCATGCGGATGCGCCCCTCGTTGATGCCGGCAGCGATGTTTTTACCGGTCTGGTAGGGCCAGCGACGGTCGATCATGTCAAGGGTTGCCCAGCGGTCTTCGGTCTCGGCTCCGACGGAAGCGCCGATGAACAGGTTGAACTTCCATTTGCCCTGCAGGTTGTTCTGCTCAACGTGGTTGGCCAGTGCGATGGGGACCATTTTGGGATAGCCGGACGGGGTGAAACCGGACCAGCCCAGATTCATGCCTGGTTTGAAGAACTGGATGGTCTCCTCGGCCGTCATGACCTTGCTCAAAAGCGACTTGTGACGAATGCGGTCTTGCAGGGTACCGTAATCTGACATCTCCTACCTCCTGTTTGTTTTTGTTATTACAGGCACAAAATTGTCCTGAGAAGCAACAGCGATTGTCTCGAATCTGCCAGAAAACAGCTTGATAATACGCTGTTATGCTGTACAAAAGCATTGGTAAATCGAGAGGGTCTGAATTCTACGCAGACACGTTTGTTTCGTCAAGCTAAAATTGTATACAGAATACTATTTGTTTTCAAAGTCAACGGCTACAATAGCCGAACAGACCGATTTCATGTGCGGAACAACCACGTCGGCGTGGTAAGGATGGATCTGGTAGGCCTGAAGATCTTCCAGAGAATCGAATTTTGTCACTAGCGCAATGTCGTAGGAACGTTCCGTCCGGATGACATCAATGCCAGCCTCAAGATGTCTGAGAAGGGGAATCTTGCTATCCATGCTGAGCAGCTTGGCCTGTGTGACCGCCAGGTTTTCACTGGTAGGCTCTACCAGTTTGAATAAAACAATGTGGGTTACCATGGTGTTAATCCTTTCGTACCGAGAATGAACGTGTTGCTGCGTTCCTTGTGTATACAATCCATCCAGGGTGCTGTCAATGCTCTCTAACAATCAGGTTATGTAATCAGTTGCAGATTGGCAAATCAGTGCTACAATTACCACACACACAATTTATCAAGGGGGTATGGACATGTCAGGAAAACAACTGATACCATCCGTAGACGTTCGCTTGGGGAGTCTGTTGGAGTTCACTCGCAGAAATGAAATCGAGAAAAGTAAACGTGGGATTGCCACTCAAGTCAGACCAACCATTACGCTTTCGCGTGAATTTGGCTGCGAGGCCTATCCGGTCGCCGAACAGCTGAAAAAAATACTCGACTGCAAAAGTGGTGAAAGCTGGGTAATCATGGACAAGGCGCTTCTGGAGGAAGTTGCGAAAAATCATAATCTTTCTGAGGACATGCTGAAGGGACTGGGAGAAAAAGCCCGTTTTCTGGATGAAGTACTCTCCACGTTTTCCCCGCACTGGAAAACCGAAAAAGACCACTTCAGATTGATCTGCCGCCATATGCTGTCTCTGGCGGAGAAGGGAAACGTGATCCTTGTCGGCCGTGGTGGTGCCATAATAACTCAGTCGTTGAAGAACTGCAGCCATTTCAGAATGTATGCGTCGCAGCAATTCAAGATCCACTCGATCTCCAAAAGACTTGATATCTCTGAAGAAGAGGCAGAAGTAACCATTCAGAAAAAACAGAAACAGCGGGACGCCTTCATGCGTGATTTTCTGGATCGTGATTCACGCGATCTGAGCCATTACAATCTGGTTTTCAACAATGATCGCAATTCCGCCGAAAAAATAGCCGCGACAATTGCCGAATACGTTATGTCAGGCCGAGGTTCCGCCTGAAATCACGTAGTCAGGACGCTTGTCGGAGAAACACCACAAATGCCCCGCCACCCCCCATCTCGCGCGGAGCCGGGGCAAACTCTACCACCAGCTGTCGGCCGGTTTCCCGCAGCCAGGAAGCAACCGCTTGCTGGAGTACCGGTTCTTCAGCAGAGTGGTTGCCTTTCCCGGTGATAACCAACACAGCTTTTTGTCCCTTTTGACAGGCTGATCGCAAAAAACGGGGCAAGGCCGCCAGAGCTTCTTCTCGCTTCAGACCATGCAGGTCCAGTTGATATTCGACGGAGACAACGCCCCGCTTCACCTGACGCAAACGGTTACCTGAGAGTGGCTTCAACTCTCCATCGTCCGGTACGGAATCGGAGAACTTTGTATCCAGCTTGAGGCGACTGATCTCCTGGAGGAAAAGATTACCTGCAGACTCGTTTGCAGGCGAGACTCCTTTGATGATTTCGGCAGTTGATTTGAGGGAAAGGTGAGAACCTTGTATTGCAGGTTGCATGCTCTGCTTGTGGATCGGCTTCACATCCTCCATAGCTCGCAAAAAAAGATCCAGGCAGTTGTCATCCGACTCGACCGGCTTTCGGATATTCGGTGACTCCGACCGGACCGGTACAGTGTCCGGTAGAACTATCCCTTTGAGCGTGACGAAGGGGATTGAACAAAACTCCTTTGATTTTGGCGGGTTATGGCGATTTTTTTTTGCCATGGTCTTTTCCTGGTAATCCCGAGCGAGAATCAAAGAAAGAGGCCCGCTTTATGGCGAGCCTTTTTGATAGTATATTCCAGATCGAAAGTTTCACAGTTATTATATCAGATAAGTATACCCGTATAATAATTATTTTCATAGACTGTTTTTTTGTATCGCTGCTGTTATAATTACATCAGATCAGAAGAAGTTCAGAACGTTCAAAAGGAGGGCTTTACTATTTATGAATGAGACTCCACCCGAGTGGAATCAGACATAGGATGTGACAATGCTCCGATTGAACCAAAATATCGGATAAAAACCTAAAAGGTAACAGCATATTGAAAGAAAAATGAAACCCGCCGAATGACTTGGCGGGTTTTTTATTTTCAGTCATATCAATGACAGGATTCAGGGGATCGGAGCCATTGCATGGGGCGCTACCTTGCCGTGTCCCTTGACACTCCTGATGAGGTTTTTCACCTCTTCAGGCATCTCTTTGCCACCCTCCTTCATGGCCGCTTTCATCTGACCGGCCAGATAGGAGTGGTTGATCAGGAGGTCGAGGACCGACAGCATGAATTCCTGTTTCCACGGGGTAAGTTCATGGAGATGCTGGAACTTGTGCATGAAAAACTTCTGCGACGCTCTGCCTAGCTCACGTTCAAGCTCTTCCATCGTCATGTTCTTTGGTTTGAGAACCGGTTCCACCAGGTTGTATTTCCGATAGTCCTTCGTCGCTACATACGGTTCCAGTTCTGCGTAGAGTTCGGCATAAGGCCAGGGGGCGATGGCGAGGAAAAAACCCATATCGGGGTTGTAATATTTGGCCAGTTCTACCGTTTCTGCAATTGATTCGGGGGTGTCATCAGGCATGCCGAGGACGAAGGAGGTTTCGGAAACGATATCGGCACTGTTAATGATGTCAATGGCCTGTTTCGACTGGGCCACCTCCGTGTCCTTCTTGAACAGGTCCAGCGTGACCTGGCTCCCCGCTTCAACACCGACATAGATATGTTCCACACCACCTTCACGGTACTTATCCATGATATCGGCATCGCGGATGATGTCGTCAACACGGGTTTCCATAAGGAGCTTGACCGGCACCTTGCGCTCAATCATCAGATCAAGAATTCTGACCCATCGTTCCCGGTCGAAGGTGGGGATTTCATCGGCCAGCATGGCAACTTCTACACCGTATGTGCCGTGCAGCAGTTCCAGTTCAGCGATGACGTTTTCCGGGCTCCGGGCGCGCCAGGTCTGTGCCCAGAAGAGTTGCTGAGAGCAGAAGGAACATTTCTGCTGACAGCCGCGGGAGGAAGAGATGATGGCCAGCCGGGCGTTATTCTTGGCCCGGTAACTGTATATCG
>Ga0194037_1000490_pt1 | contig 30678 bp, 20 predicted proteins | sample JunL306m_MetaG_FD_148653 | JGI IMG/M metagenome (GOLD analysis project Ga0194037, IMG submission 148653) | Anoxic zone freshwater microbial communities from boreal shield lake in IISD Experimental Lakes Area, Ontario, Canada - Jun2016-L304-6m | ecosystem: Environmental > Aquatic > Freshwater >...
TGATCAGCGACGGATTATTTTCCCGGTCAGCGACAACTATAATTCCCGAAAACTACTACAAATTTTTGTGCTCCCCAAGCAAGGAAAACGACTGGATTCCAGTGAGTTTTCCTCATTGAGGGTCATTTGATTACCCGTGTATTCTTAAGGCATTATCCATGATCTGTAGCACTTTTTGAACGTCATTATTGATCTCGGCCCTTGAGACATTATAGACATACACTGGATATCCGTAAGATTGCCCTTTAATGAGTATACCATGCTCGACATCGGTGATGGTATGTACTTTTTCAATATCCGGATGATCCCAGAACCGTGTTGTGTTCTTGCCGTTATAATCGACCGTAATGTTTTCCAGTCTGCCTTTCTGAGGATTATAAACCAGTTCCTGCATCAGTTGCCTCCTTGGTTTTGATTATCAATGCTTTCTGTTTTTTTAGATCTTTTGTTCTTCGCTGTTTCCATTCTGTAACTGCTGATGTTCAGCTCCAGAATCACACTATGATGAACCAGCCTGTCAATAGCAGCGGCCGTAACCATCGGATCTTTAAAGATCTTCTCCCACTTGGAGAATGGCAGATTACTGGTAATCATGATACTGCCTCGCTCGTATCGTTCAGCCAACAGCGTAAACAACACTTCCATTTCTGATCGGTCCTGCTGAACATAGCCGATATCATCTATGATCAGAACGTCATAGACTGACAGCTTTTTTAATATTCTGGAGAGTTCAAGATCTTTTTTCGCTCGTAGTAGCTCCTGCACCAAGAGACTGCAGGGTGTAAAATAAACCTTGCGGCCTTTTCTGATCAGTTCCTGACCGATAGCACAGAGCAGATGTGTCTTGCCGCTGCCGGGGTTCCCGAATGCCAGAATGTTCTCTTTGTGATCCACAAAAGAGCCTTCTACAAGAGAGCGTACCTGTTGAACGACATTTACCGGCACTCGTTGCAGATCGAACGTTTCCATATTTTTGTTCCGGGCTATCTTCGAGAGCTTGAGGTTTCGCTCTATGCGGCTGTTGTGCCGGTTAAGGCACTCCTGTTCGGCCAGTTCCAGCAGGTACTGTTCGTAGCTCAACGACTCTTGGCGAGCCTGGACAGCCAGTTCGGCATAACGTTCTCTCATGGCACTTAGCAAAAGCTCTTTGAGGTAGCCGTTTAAAAGAGATGCGGTATCTTGTCTCTTAACCATGGGCCACCTCCTTGCTGAAGCAATCAAAAAGCGTATCGTAGGCGAAGAGGTCAACCTCCAGGATCTTGATATCCTTAACGACAGTGGCAACCTCCTCAGAACAAAGTTGTTCCTCAACCCTGTCAAACAGTATTGGCTGTTCAGCAGCTAACAACTCTCGTAATATCGCGTCTACACGGGTTTCGCTCTCTCTTGCCGCCAGTTGGAGTATTTTAAGATACTGACTGCTGGCAACCTGCTGGGTATGGATGGCTTTAAGAGCATCATAGGCCATACGGAAATTGGTGCTCGGAAAAAGCTCATGACGATATCGGTAATGCTCAAAAGCACCGGGTTTACGGACTAACCAATCAATGATATGGCGATATTGTATCTTGGATTTTTGTTCACCCTTCAATCTTGGCAGGACATCGATTTTCCGCTGGGCATACCAGATTTCGATTTGCTGCGAGTAAATACGGGCTTCGATATACTCTCCAATAAGACGGCTGTGTACCGAGTAGGTGTTGTGCCGGAGTCGGATCGTAGAGCTTGGCCCAACCTTGAGCTTCTCTTTTCGACAGTCATTCATACGGCGGTCAGGAAGCGGTTTGAAAATCTTCAGCTCTTCCTTAAACCGCTCTTTGCGACCGGAGTTAAGTTGCATAAACAACTTCTGTAAAAAGGTCTCATACTCCTCACGGGTAGGAAAATCACGGTAACCCCGTAAAAATAGAGACTGATCAACTGCTTTTTTAAACCGGTAGTGGCGTTGCTCGATATCGCCGTTTTCATGAGCCTGAGCTACCTGGATTTTTTCACCCTGCAACTTGTAATGGTCGAGCAGTTCTTGATACCGCCGTGTAAAAACTTCAGGATTACACGCGTTGTTAACCGCAGCAGAAAGCTGATCAGTACGGTGCCGATGTGGAACACCACCCAGCTTCCATAACGCATTTTGCAAGCCTTCGCTCAGGCTTTCATAGCTCTCGGAAAAACAGATGGTCCCGGTCTCCCAGTTGGAATAGGTTAGGACAAAATGGTAAACTAAATGCTTAAACGCCTGACCATTGATGGTGACGTTGAGGTGCGTCATATCCGTGAAATCCGATGCGCACAGTTGGCCGGGATAGTGCACCTGAGGAAAAAATACCTCTTTTGCCGGCCCTTCGGTTGCACGCCATACTTTAATCTGTCGCTGCAGGCAACGTAACTGACCGTCAGAAAATGTTCCCGGTTGCTCTCGCTGAAGAGCCTCAAATAGAGTTTTTGCTTCCAAACCCGGGTTAAGTGTCAACCTCTCCTTGATTGCGGGCCATTGCGCCTCAAACGGATTTTGTCGAGTGCGCCAGTTCCGTTCTTTCTTTGACTGACCAGGCAGAATACCAGACTTAAGATATTTTCGGGCAGTTTTTTCATCCATCCCTGCCTTGGCGGCAGCGATTGCCTTTGTTTTTTCGGTGTTGCTTAACATGAATAACCTCCTGACCTGTTGAACAGTTACCATCCAAACCTCCCGTTTTTTTCTGAAGTTACGGGTTTGGATGTGTTAATTCCCTTTCGGGGAAATCGGGAATTATAGTTGTCGTCAGGCGGGATTTTATTCAGTCGCTAATCACATAACCCTCATTAAGAGCTATGGCCCTTTCATAACTTACAAGCGCCTCATCGTAGCGGGTCAACTCCTGTAACGTAACTCCACGATTGCAGAACGCTTCAGCAGAATCAGCCGACACATCTATTGCTTTTTCATAACATTCAAGCGCCTCATCAAACCGCTTTAATGCCAGCAAGGCAAGGCCGTAATTATTGAGAGAAGGGAGGTGATGTGGATTAAGGGAGAGTGCTCGCTTAAAATACACGACAGCATCTGTAAAATTTTTTCTTTGTAATGCAGCTAAGGCCAAATACTGAAGCACATCAAAGTGACTCGGTTGAACCTGTAATATCAGTTTATAAATAGCCTCTGCTTCAACCAGATGACCCTGCTGATGAAGAGTTACTGCCGATTGCAACTGTGACCTTTGAGCTGAAGTTAAGGGAAAATCCAATTTGATACCTGAAACAATTGTTTGCGGATTCTTCTGTTTTTTGTGTTTATGATACTTCATAATATAATTGAGTACAGAAAAATCTTGGTGATATTCAGGTAATGGAAAAGAACACGCATGGATGACACGTTTAAGCAGCACCAAATCGTTTTATTTAACTGCCTCTAAATTCAGACTCATCAAAGTTCCCTTTTCTTTTTCCAAATGCGGAATGTAGGCCTGCGAATAATCATCAATATTAACGTGTTCAGTAAAACGCCAATCCCAATGCCGTACCTCACGAAACCCCACTGAAATAAGCTCCCCCGTTAAAAACGGTTCATCAAAGATCATTTTATGAAAATCGTATGCATCTTTTTGGCCACCGCATATCAAACCGATCAAACCAGTTAAACCATTTTTTAAACCTTCTTCGTTGTATATCTTGGAACAGGCAGCAAAATCAGGCACGGCAAGCCGAAGGACCCCTCCTGGCACTAATACCCTCAACCACTCCTGCAAAACATTGTGCATCTCCCATCGCCCAAAATGTTCAAGTATATGAGATGCATAAATCAATTCAACGCTTTCGTCTGCATAGGGTAATTCGGCAACTGAACCCTGATGATGAATATGATCACCTTCGATAAGATCAACATGTACAAAGCCAGGAATAAATTTTGAACCACACCCTAAGTGCAATTTAATCGGTAATGATGAGTCCTCCATTACCTCTCTACCCCAGGACGTTGCCTTCGAGGACTGAATGGAACACCTGAACCAACGGATAAAGGCGGCACATCCTTAGTCGCAACGGAACCCGCTCCTATAACTGCGCCTTTACCTATTCTTATTCCAGGCAGTATAACTACTCCCATTCCGATCCATACATCATCTTCAATAATAATTATTTCTCCAACCGGTTGTTGATGTCGCATAGGTATTTCTGGATCAGCAATTCCATGGTTCACACCGCAAATCAAGGTACCGGCACCGATCATGCAATAATCACCAATTTCTAACCCCGCCCTTGGTTCATAAATCTGGACACCAGGGCCAAACGAAACTTCAACCCCGGTTTTCATCCACCCTTTATCAATTCTTATACTGCTATTTGGATACATAATATTATTATCTCCTAACACAATCCAGGCATTGGGGCCAATATAGATAACAGAACAAGGCTCCATTATAGTTGTTGGGGGAATTTCAGCCCTCCCAAGCACATCAATCACTGCGCTTTTATGAATACTTTTTTCAATCATGAATCCACATCTATTATCATTTTTTGTTTCGGATTAAATAAATGAGTACAGCATCAAATCAGAATCCTCCATCAATATAAAACTTAAGCAACGATGTGCTATAAAACGACTTGTGCCAGGACCTCATGCTCAACATGCAATCTCTCCCTCACGAATCACCCAACGATTGAACATTGCATCATAGGCATCTTCTAGTGCTTTCACCAGACCTTTCGTGTCACACAGTGTACTTTGAGCCATGCGACTCCGCTGGGTTGATCGTAAAAGTATTCGGCCTTCCACATCCCGAGCCAAAGTCACCACCTTTGCAATATACTCCTCTTCATTCTTTGCAATCCAGTCGGACTGACTAATAGCATGAAGCATCGAAGCAGTCATGCGTGACGCCATACGGTCACCCTCAAGGCATATCACCGGTACACCCATCCAGAGCGCATCACACGTCGTAGTGCCTCCACCTACAGCTCCAACAGGGTCTAGTGCTAGATCCAGACAATTATAACTGGCCATGTGGGCCGTCCAGGCAGTGGTGCTTTGATGATCCTGCAGTTCTATCCGATCGCTCACTATCCCATAACTTGCAAAGCTCTCAAGTATACGTTTTCTGTTTGATGACTGGGCAAGTCCTTCGGTTTTGAGAAGCAGTTTTGCTTCAGGTAACGCAATGAGAACCTTCGCCCACAAAGCCAAAGTTGCGGGGGTAATCTTTTTGAGATTGTTGAAACTTCCCAACAACACCGTTCCTTCGTTTGAGGGTGACCATACTGTTTCAGGCGCATCTTTAGAACCGGAATAACTTACCCATGTGCGAGGCAATCGCCATACCGTTTCACTAAAATGTGCATCATTCTCCTCAGGAGTCACAAATCGGTCACCAATCCAGTAATCCATTGCGGTGATTCCAGTTGAACCCATAAAGCCTAAGTAATGGGCCTGAACAGGCGCTGCCCGACGAGTAAATATTCCAAGACGGTTATGTGCTGAATGACCTGAAAGATCAATAAGTACATCAATCAAATCATCCTGTATTCGTTGCACACTTTCAGCATCCGACAGTTCTATCAACTCAACCCAATGGTCTACAGTGCATTGAAGCTGCTGAGTGACACTGTCGTGCTGATCATTGGTTGTGTAGGCAAAAATCTCAAACCGGCTACGGTCATGCATTGCAAACAACTGCTCCACAAAATAACTCACCGCATGCTGTCGATAGTCACCGGAGACATAGCCAACCCGCAACCGCGAAGGGTGTTTGTTATGCAGTGAAAACTTGTTTTGTACTGCATTTTGTGAAGAGAGATCGTCCGCCGAAAGGAAGATTTTCTCAAACTGACGAGCCTCAGAAAGAATCTGTATAGGGTTAGCAGTAAAGGAATAATTCATCATAAATAGCAGGTTGCTATACACTTCACTATAATCTGATTTGATCAGCAAAGCCTGGCGGTAGCTTTTTTCAGCTTTTTCAAACATTGCTAACTCAGACAACACATGCCCCCGATTATGGTATGCTTCTGCAAAATCGGGTTTTACTTTTATGGCTTTTTCATAACGCTCAATTGCATCGTCGTAACTTTTAATCTTAAGTAACATATTTCCACAATTATAGTAAGCTTCTGCATAGTTTTGATTCAACACGATAGCACGGTCATAACTTTCTAAAGCTTCCTTATATCTCTTCAACTCGACTAAAGTATTTCCGCGGTTATTATATGCTTCGGTAAATGTAGGGTTTATTGCTAGAGCTTTGTCATAACTCAGTAATGCATCTTGGTATTGTTTCATATTCTTTAATGCACTACCGCGATTTGCATGAGCATCTGCATAATTAGGGTTAATAGTTATTGCATGCTCATAACTCACGAACGCTTCCTTGTATCTTTTCAACTCCAGGAATATATTTCCACTATTATTATACGCTTCTGCTAATTTTGGGTTTATCGCCAGAGCCTTATTATAACTCAGTAATGCATCTTGGTATTGTTTCATATTCCGTAATGCATTGCCGCGATTAGAGTATGCGTCTGCATAGTTTTCTTTTAAGGCTATTGCCTTATCAAAACTTATAACAGATTCCTTATAGTGCTTATGTCTCATTAACACCATGCCACGGTTATAGTAAGCCTCAGGGAAATCATGTTTAACTGAGATTGCTTTATCGAAACCATGCAATGCCTCAATGGGTCGTCCAATCTCCATTAAAGCAATAGCATGATTATTGAGCAAACTTGGATGTGATGGATTAAAGTTGAGAAGCTTGCCATATAATACAACTGCGTCTTCAAAATGATTTGTTTGTATTGCAATCGTCGCAAGTATCTGGAGAGCATTACAGTCGTCTGGTGAAGCAAGTAAAATGTCCCGACAAATATTAACAGCTTCGTTAAACAAGCCTTTTTGATGAAGAGAACGTGCTATATGAAGTTTTTGTGATTGAAAGTCCGTGGGGGTAAATGCAGTTTTTTTTGTTCCCAGTAAAGATTTTTTAGTGGGCTTCTTATTTTTTTGTATACGATGCTTCATCTTTTTTAAAATGTAAATAATACTATCTGTTGCGATTTTAACATTAAAAAAAAACCTCCGGATATTACTTCCGGAGGTTTTTCTCAGTTAAAGAGATGATTCTGTAAACAGACAGTGCTTATGCCTGAGCAGCAGCAATGTTACCACCATCCAAACCGTTTACTGTTCCCTGTGTTGATCCCATAAGATGGATAACAAGATCAGCATGACCATCACCTGTTGTATCCTTGAAGAGTAAACCCTCACTTATATTACCTACATTATACTCATAGACATAGACTTTACCCGTTGCAAGTGCTGTATCTGCAGCAGCAACTGCAAGAGCAAATGTTGTATATGCTGTACCAGGTATTTCATCATAATTAGTGGCATCAAAACCAGCTACACCCCAAACGATATGGTCATTTGTTGCATTGAAGTTCACTACAGTATCAATGTTACCAGTAAATGAACCGGCTGTTATTGTCCCACTATAAATTGCAGACGACTGTACATTTGTACCGCCAAGGTCAACATTATCAAGGCCATTAGCTGTTGCTAATGTCACAAGGTCAATGCCGCCACCAGTGGTAATGTGCGTGGTCGCAGTTGAAGCTGTGTTGATAGTTACTACATCAGCTTTTGCTCCAGTTGTGATTGTCTGAGCACCTGTACCAGCAAGAACAGTGTTTATTTGATTGTTGCCAGTAAAGGTTACAGCATTAGTAGCGAGATGATAGTCGACATTCACATTGCTGTTTGTCAACCCAGAGAAATCCATGGACGTAAATGCTTCTCTACCAAATATTATCGGGTTGACAGTTCCCAAACCACTTGCAGTAAATGTATCACCATGGTTGGTCAACCAAATACCTGGATTCGTAATACTAACTGATCCAGAATGTGTTGGAAGGCTAGGATCAAGATTGTTAACAATGGAAGACGGTGATATATCAACTGTGCTGTGATTACCTGCAGCAATAGTAAATACACTGATATCTTCAGCAACAATACGGCCAACTGCGATGTGCCCGCCGCTAGAGCTGTTATTGGTGCTATCGATGTGAATCTCACTAATTGTTGAACTTAAATCGGCCGTTGTAAGAGTGAATGGATGCTGTAAATACGCAGCCAAATCATTACCCTGTATTGATAACAGATCAACATTGGCTCCCTGCGAGGTGATATTAACTGTTTGCAGAGGTGATCCGAACAGCAAGTTACCAACACCAATATTGCCGGCCTGAGATGCTGCAATAGTAAGATACCTGAGAGAGTGTGTATCAATGATTCCACCTTCAGCTGGAGCAAACTCTACATAAAGATCACCATTGGCATGGGTGGTAAAGCTCAAATCAGTAACTGCAGCTGCACCAAGCGTGTTTGAGGTAAATGAAGAGTAGCTGGTGGTACTTGCAAATGATACTAGGTAACCTTCTACATCCAACAAACCGGAACCAAGTACATCAAACGAAAGCTTCTGGGTATGGTAATTATCAACAGCGAACTGGTTGATATAATCGTCCTGAGCGCCATCTTTTACAATGTGCAATTTCGCAACATTCTCGAACCCTGCGAGCTGGTCAATCGTATTTCCAGCAATGCCTCCAGGACCGTTATGAGTGTTGCTGTTATCAGTCCAGTTAAAAGTAAGGTCACCATACTGAGCTTCTGGTATCCCGTTTACACCACCAGCATTGTCTGTACCTTGAATGAAGTCAACCTGCCATACACCTACCTGAGTATCAGTCAGATTGATATTGTGCACGGATGTGTGAATATCAAACAATTTGGCTGAATGATCAGATGGGAGAACATTGATTGTCGCAAGATCGTATACATCCAAGAAAGAAACTGAAGCACTGTTAAGGAAGGTAAGGTCAAAAGTCTCAATACCATTCGAAATAGGATTGCGAGTACCACTATTGGTAAATACTGCTGTCAGCTTATCAGATCCTGCTCCACCATGGAAAGTATCCTGGTGCAGGATGTCACCAAGTGAATCACCTGTAATGATAAGATCATTTCCGTGTCCAAGAGTAACGCTGATAGGATGCGTCCTCAATTTGTCAGAGATGTTCAACGACAGGTTACCAACAAAAGCGTTTGCATCAATCGTGTTCAGGGAAGCGTCCAGTGGTGCTGTAATTTTGAAAAGCTGAGCGGCAAGACCACCGTCAATATCGAGAGTTGTTATACCCTGAACATGAAGTTTTGTAATGGTTGAAGCGTGATTGAGAGTATCAGCGACGTGAAGCTGAAGGGTCTCAATAGAATAGCCACCATTCTGATCAACCGGAGGAGTGCCAGTTGCGCCATAGGTGTTGTCAATAGTGACATTTGCAACCACCTCAGCAACGGTCAAATCTACTATTGTGTTCGATGCATCAATAGCCTGATTGTCAAAGCCGAACGTAACGCCTCCAGTTGGATCAACGAAATCAGTAATTGCGAGAGTGTCGCCATGCGAAGAAGTAGAGGTATCCCAGTCGTTGAATGCCTGCTGCAGATCATAAAGATGAATTGAACCATGACCTGTAACATTAATGGTATGAAGACCAATATTGTTCCAATTCGTTGCATTAACAACCTGAGTACCCTGAGTAATAATATTGATTGTTCCTACGTTGCTGAATGTCTGACCGTCAGTAAGAACGGTTGAATTTGCAGATAACGTCAAATTAACTGTTCCACCGCCTGTACCGGTAACCTGGTCACCAGGATTCAGGTTTTTGCTGTCAAGATTGACTGTGTCGTGCGTTCCTACTGTAGTAACAACCAAGTTAGGACTTTCGGTATGAGGAGTGAGGTTTGCTAACCCAGCCACAGCAGCCTGACCTAGCGCAGGTGTAGTAATAGCTGCAAGCCATGCATGCGCCGCTACACCACCGTAACCGCCATTTGCATCGTTAGCAGTAGCAAGTGAAGCATATTCTGCAGTATAAGCAACAGCAGCTGTAAGCTTTGCATTAAGAGCCGCAAGGTCTGAACCTGTTGCGCCGTGAGAAACCTCGATTACAACGTCAGCAATAGTATTGGCATGGGAAACCAGCTTAGGACCCCAGAACGCTTTACCATTGTCATCAACATGACGACCAAAAAGATTTAAGTAAACTGCGTCAAGAAGATTATTCTCCTGACCTGATATGATAACATTTTTCCCGCCAACAAGCTGAAGGTACGAACTGTACTGGTTCAGATACTCAGGCTGCTGAGAAAATTCAAGATAGACACCGGCCAAAGAGGAGGTGCTTGCGTAACCTAACCAGTAATTAAGCCCTGTTGGTTCAGCTGGACGTCCAAAATACGCGATGTATGCATTTTGAATGTCGTTTGCAGTGTAGTTAGCCATAGTAGTTGATTTTATTGTTTTGGTTTGTTTGTTTCGTTATTTTTACTTTAAACACAGAAATATCAAAACTTCCCGTATAGCCTACATCGAATCTTGTGCACTGCACTCATACGTTTTTGTGGTTATGTGATTTTTACTCTTTACGGTCCAAATCAATGACTATTGTAACAATATCCATTTAAAATAACAAATTATTTTTGATCTTTTCAACGTAATACTTGAAAAATCCTAACAAAAACGATTGTTAATCCAAACTGGAGCATTATCAGCAACGCGTATTAAATTGTATGTACCGCAAACACGCCATATGGTTAGAATCTATCTATTTATATGCAAAAAAAATAATTAAAATTTTCTTTTCTAATTTTTTCCCCCAATACGCTTTGCCTGCTTTTCACTTGCTAACCTCTCTAAATTATGAAAAATGAGAACACCTCCTTGCCCTGCTTAACTAATATATTATATGCAATTTTGTTTGACTGAGGGATTTTGTTTTTATTAAAATCTTTGCACATCACTATCATAAAAATTCAGCTCGTAATTCTTGGTAGTTATTATGTGCTCGATTGTAAAATGATCGCCCTTTTAAATCCGTATCATTAACACTTTACATATTATAATTAGTTTATTTGTTTGATGAGAATAGTTGTTGCTGTTGAGGGGATGTGGGGTGAGCGCCTCAAAATCCTTGAATTTATTGAATTGTTTTACCGCTCATCAGGTGAGTATGATCTTATCATTGCTCTCGATGGAAACTCTTCTGATTTTATTGACCATCTTAGGGGAACTATTGATACTCTATTACCTCAGGATCACATCAGATTATGGTTCTCCCCCGCCGCAACTGAGGGCCACAAGGAAATAATAACCAAAAGCTCACAAGAAGTTACCGGTATAGTTGTAGGTGGGTTTCTTAAGAGTCTTGACCCTGACATTCTTGTTATTGCCGAAGAAAGTGGTTGTGGCCACGGGCAATTATCAGCTGCGATGAGCCATTTGGATGCTGGCCTGACAATTGTTGTTCTTTTACCTGAGTTTCCCTCTGATGAACCTGCAGGTCAACTTGGTAGTGATCACAATGAAATTTTTAAAAAAGGGAAATATTATGTCGCACCCAACGGTCGATCGCGACATTTATGGACAAGTATCCTTGGCGTTGAGGAAAAGTATGTAGTAGCACTTACTGAAAATGGGTATGAATCACCTGAACACCAGGCCAGAGTAGTATTGGATACATTTAAACGATGGCACGGCACTGAAAGTAATGGTTTCCTTTTACCCCAACAGAGTAATTTCCGCCAAAAGCTTGCTTATGTTTCGCCTTTACCACCAGAACGCTCCGGCATCAGCGACTATAGCGCTGAACTTCTTCCTGAATTAGGCCGCTATTACGAGATTGATGTGGTGGTTGAACAGGAAAATGTTTCAACGTCGTGGGTTCTTGAAAACTGCCAGGTTCGTAACGTTACCTGGTTCAGGGAACATGCCGGTGATTATGACCGTGTTCTTTATCACTTTGGCAATTCACCGTTTCACCTCCATATGTTTAGCCTGCTAGCTGAGGTGCCGGGTGTTGTTGTGCTGCACGATTTTTTTCTTTCGAATATTCTTGAGCACCGCGATTCTACAATACAGAGGTTCGCCTCCACACTTTTCCGGTCTCACGGGTACACTGCAGTGCAAAAATTGTTCTGTTCTGAACATGGAGGCAGTGATATTGTTGACAATTATCCTTGCAATTTTGATATTTTTCAGCAAGCTGAAGGTGTAATATTCCATTCGGAGTATGCAAAAAAATTAAGTGCCACTTGGTATGGCTCCATTGTCAGCAACCGCAGTACTATAGTTCCCCTTTTACGTTCTTCAGTACTTGAGTTTGATAGAATTGAAGCACGCCATGCTCTCGGATTTCGTGAAGACGACTTCATTGTATGCAGTTTTGGTATGCCGGGTGCATATAAGCTAAGCCAACTCTTGCTTGAGGCATGGCGGGCTTCAAGTCTGGGTGCAAATGAGCATTGCGTTCTTATTTTTGTCGGTGACCTGCATGATAACGAATACGTCAACAATCTTCGGTATTATATAGAGCACAACAACTCAGGAATGCGTGTCATAATGACCGACTGGGTGCCGATGGATGATTACCGCCGTTACCTTGCTTCGTCCAATATAGGTGTTCAGCTACGCACTCTGTCGCGTGGTGAAAGCTCAGCTTCAGCCTTGGACTGCTTGAACTATGGACTTGCAACTATTGTGAATGCCAATGGGAGCTTGGCGGAACTGCCCCGGGAATGTGTTATGATGTTGCCTGACCTTGTTACTGTTGATGATTTGAGGGTTGCGCTTGAAACCCTGTATAGTGATAGTGCATTGAGACTTGAACTTGGTAACAATGCACACGCTTTTATTATGAACGAGCGGTCTCCTGTTAGCATTGCTAAAAGTTATGCCGCTGCTATTGAGAGGTTTTCTTATAGCCCTGTGGCAATCCGTAACACTATTGCAAAGCGGATTGCAGGTGATACAGCCATTCCAGATGTCGAGCCTACACTTTTTTCTTTACAGATGGCGCTTGATTCTACTTTTCAACGCCCCATGCAACGGCAATTGTTGATTGATGTTTCCGCTCTTGTGCTTATAGACCTTAAAACGGGTATTCAAAGGGTGATACGAAGTATTGTTAAAACCCTTATTGATAACCCGCCTGATGGGTTCCGGATTGAACCTGTCTATGCGGCTTCTGATGCTCCATACCGTTACGCCCGAAAATTTACTCTAAATTCGATCGGGTGTACGGATGATATACTTGTCGACGATTTGGTTGAAATCCGGCCGAATGACATCCTGTTTGTTCCAGATCTGCACTTTCAAGTAGCTCAAAGCCACAAGGATTATTATCAGAAAATACGCAATGAGGGTGTTTCGGTATTTTTTCTTGTGCACGATATTCTGCCAATCAGGCATCCTGAATTTTTCCCTGACGGGACTTTTGATGACTTTAAAAATTGGCTTAATGTTGTTGTCCGGTCCGACGGTGCAATCTGTGTTTCGCGAACAGTTGCTCAAGATCTTCATAACTGGCTTAACCAGTTGCAGCTTAAACGTGTTCGCCCATTCGCCCTTGGGTGGAACCATCATGGCGCCGATATTGCGTCAAGCATCCCATCCAAAGGCCTTCCTGATGGATTTGCTGGCACCCAAAGAAAGCTGAAAGAGTCACTGACAATTCTTATGGTGGGGACAGTAGAGCCCCGGAAAGGACATGAGCAGGTAGTCAAGGCATTTGAATTGCTCTGGATGATGGGGGTGAACGTTAATCTCGTAATTGTGGGCAAGAAGGGCTGGATGATTGACCAGCTATCAACTCGAATGGAACGGCACAATTTGTTAAATCCAAGGTTTTTCTGGTATCAGGGCATAAGCGATGAAGCATTGCAGCTTCTTTATAATGCCGCTGATGGGGTAGTGATGGCTTCGCTTGGTGAGGGGTTTGGCCTCCCTCTTATTGAGTCAGCTCAACACGGATGCCCTATTCTTGCAAGGGACATACCGGTATTCAGAGAAGTTGCCGGCAAGCATGCTACCTATTTCAGCGGGACCTCATCATATATGCTTGCAGGTATTTTGAAATCATGGATCGGTAAACTTGAAAAAAGGTTAGCTCCGCAGTCGTCGGAGATGCCTTGGCTTACTTGGAAAGAAAGTGTTAACGGGATTGTCAAACTTCTTACGGACAACAAGAACCCTCAATGGCTTTACCGTTCCGAAAAGATTGCTGATCCGCCAAAGCTTAAAAGCATCCTTAAAACGATTGCCGTAGATTTGACCCCTGTATTACAAGGCGGGGAAAATGGGGGGGCCAAGGTATTTGTGCTTGAATTGCTGAGGATGCTGGCCGGAATGAAGCCGGAAACCATGTTTATCCTATTGACTCGAGAGAGCGCCTATGAAGAGCTGGCTTTTCTTGATCGCCCGAATATGAGGCGAGTTGTTGCGTTAACCGATTTACCGGCACAGAGTAACAGAACACTTCAGCTGGAGAATTGTACCTCTCTTTCGGAGTACTTTGTCAACTTTGCTGAGTACACTGGAAAAGTGTGGAAAAGAAGTCTGCTGAAGCGTGAAAATAAAAGGGTTCCTCCTTCAAAGGCTACGCTTCGTGAACTGGGAGTAGATTTGCTCTTTTGTCCGTTCACTTCGCTGCATACTGCTGAACAGAACATTCCCACGGTATGTACTCTGTATGATTTGCAATACAAAACGTACCCGGAATTTTTTGATGCCGAAGAGGTTGCACATCGCGACAGGGTTTTTATGAATGCCTGTTCACACGCAACTCTTTTAACAGCTATTTCAGAGTATACTCGTCTATCGGCTATTGCACACGGGAACCTTGATCCTGCAAGAATCCGTACTATTTCTCTGCGTATGGCAAACCGTTTTCTGTTGACTTGCAGTCATGATAAAAGGACTCATAAAAACGTTTTAGCCCGCCTTGGGCTGACTGCTCAAAAGTATATTCTCTACCCTGCAAATTTTTGGAAGCATAAAAACCATGAAATTCTTTTACAGGCTTTTTATCAGGCATGCGGTAATGGTATACCTCTGGACATAAAACTGGTTTGTACTGGCACGCCTGGAGATCGTCAACGTCTATTGATAGAAACAGCCCAATCTTTGGGAATTGGGAATCGGGTAATTTTTCCGGGGTATCTTTCGAGCCATGAACTTGGCGTGGTGCTTTTGCATAGCAGTGGTTTGATTTTTCCCTCGCTTTATGAGGGTTTCGGGCTCCCGATCATTGAAGCTATGTCGACAGGCATTCCGGTGGCGTGCAGCAATACCACTGCTTTACCGGAGGTTTCAGCCGGTGCATCGTTGACGTTCGATCCAGTAAATGAACAACAGATAACGAGTGCTATAGTATCGCTTGCCTGTGATGAAAAGCTTCGCATTAAGCTGGTTGAGGCTGGTTTTCGACGGGCTGCTGAGTTTACAAATCATGAGCGAATGGCTAACGAATATTGGACGCTTTTTGAGGACGCTCTTTCGCTAAGCCAAAGGGAAAGTGCTTGGGTGCATTGGAATAAACAGAATGAACGTTCTGCAACCAAAGTCTCCGATCTTAAAGTTAGTATTGTCACTCCCTCGTTTAACCAGGGTCAATTTTTAGAACGTACCCTTCTTAGCGTGCAACGACAGCAGGGAGCGGATGTTGAACATATAGTATTTGACGGGGGCAGTACAGACAACTCTGTCGAGGTTCTTCAGCATTTCAGCCCTTCAGTAACTTGGGTTTCGGAACAAGATAAAGGACAGGCTGATGCCGTCAATAAAGGTATTCGTGCTGCGAAAGGTGACATTATCGGGTGGTTAAATTCTGATGATATTTATTACCCTGATGCTATTTCGCATGTACTTTCGTTTTTTGAGGCTCATCCTGACGTTGATGTTGTGTATGGTATGGCTGACCATATAGATGTTTACGACAGACCTTTTGAGTCTTACCCTACCGAACCTTGGGATTTTAAGCGCCTGCACGAAACATGCTTTATCTGCCAACCTGCACTTTTTTTAAGAAGACGCGTAGTGGAACAATATGGCATGCTTGATGACTCGCTGCATTATTGTATGGATTATGAATACTGGCTACGTCTGGGTAAGGCTGGAGTGCGGTTTGGCTATATTGAAAAAAAATTGGCAGGATCAAGGCTTTATGCCGAAAACAAAACGCTGGGCTCAAGAGTGAATGTGCATCGTGAAATTAATGATATGTTTAAATACAGGTTTGGAAGGGTGCCGAAACGATGGTTACAGAACTATGCGCACATAACAATGCATGAACGATGGAAAGGGTGCGTAACCCGACGTACAGAGTTCGATATGCGTTATTTTATTGCTAGACTCCGATGGAATTTTCCGTTTATATCACTATATTCTTTCGCTTTTAAATAACGCTTCAATGAATGTATTGTGGTTACTGTAAGCAATCAGACGGTCTCTATAGTCATCCCCTGCTTTAATGAAGATGAAGTGATTAAGGAGACTGTTGAGCGATTGTTGAGTATGTGCAACAAGGGGGAAGGGGTTGATTTTGAGCTTATTTTTGTGGATGATGGCAGCGCAGATCGAACACGTGATTTATTGAGATGCTTTGCCAAAGAGGATTCGAGGATCAAGGTAATTGGGTTTTCAAGGAATTTTGGACATCAGATTGCCGTAACGGCAGGGTTGGATGCGGCATGTGGAGACGCTGTTGTGTTGATTGATGCTGACTTGCAGGATCCTCCGGAAGTTGTGCTTGAAATGATTGTAAAGTGGCGTGAAGGGTATGATGTCGTTTATGGGACACGGACTGAGAGACCCGGTGAATCAGCTTTTAAGGTTTTGAGTGCACGCAGCTTCTATAGGATACTGAATAAACTTTCCGAAGTACCTATTCCCCTTGATACAGGGGATTTTCGGCTGTTGAGCAGGGCTGTAGTTGATGTACTTCGCGCCATGCCGGAACGTGACCGGTTTTTGCGTGGTATGGTTAGCTGGATTGGATTTCGCCAGACTGCCCTTCCATACAAACGTGAAGAGCGTTTTGCCGGGGAGAGCAAGTACCCGTTACGCAAAATGATTCGTTTTGCTGTGGATGGGATTTTATCGTTTTCAACAAAACCATTGCAAATGTCAATTGGACTTGGAATGGTTTCGGCTACTTTTGCCCTTCTTGGGATTGTATACGTTGTTGCGTTACGGCTTTTTACCAACTTATGGGTTGAAGGATGGACTACGTTAATGATTGCTGTGCTGTTTATTGGTGGAGCCCAATTACTTTGTATTGGAATACTTGGTGAATATGTAGGAAGGATATACAACGAAATGAAGAACCGGCCGATGTATGTAGCTGACGAATATATTGGATTCACAAAAAATGAGGCTGCATTTTCTCGTAGTCCTGCAGCTGTTAACTTATGAATATACAGCAGGTAACCCGTCTTGGTCTTGGATTTGTGTTTGCGGGATTTTTTGTTTGGCTTACTCTTCGCCAGATAGATCTACATGAGTTTGCTCTTGCTTTTTCAGGTACTCGACACGAAAGAATTGGCTTGGCGTTTATAACTTTTGCCCTGGGTTATGGGTGCAGAGTATCGCGCTGGCACCTTATGCTGCTCGGTGACAACCCAAAACTGCGCTGGAAAAATTGCGCAGGACCGCTTCTTGCCAGCTTTGCTGCAAATAATGTTCTGCCTTTCCGGGCAGGGGATCTGTTACGTGCTTTTGCCTTTAATGACAGGCTTTCTATCAGCGGGGGGACTTCACTGGCAACTCTTTTTGTTGAGCGCATCCTTGACCTCCTTATGGTTTTTTTACTGCTTGGCTGTGCTATCGTCTTTTTTGGCCTTGATATAAACAGGTTTGCCGGCGTTGGTGGGGTATCCCTTCTCTGTGTTGCTTTTGCTTTGCTTGGGGTTTTACTGTTTCCTGGCATTTTTACTCCTTTTGTGCACGTTATAACTGCTCTCCCTCTCAAGTTATTTCCGAAGTTTGGCGAAAAACTGCAAACAGAGATCGATAATGGCTTAGCAACACTTCAGGAATTATCACGTACTTCCATAATGGGAAAACTGGTGGCATGGTCAATGGCAGCCTGGTTGGCTGAGGGTTGCATGTTCTGGTTAGCTGCAGGTGCAATGCCTACCATTACAGTTCCTGCTGCAGGGTGGCTGGCTCTACCGGTAGGGACTCTTGCAACACTGATTCCGGGCGCACCTGGCTATGTAGGTACCTTTGATTTTTTCACTATGAAAGCGATGATGGCTCTTGGTAATTCGAAATCTGCAAGCGCCGCTTATGCGCTTCTTGTGCATCTGCTTGTCTGGCTACCGCCAACTATGGCAGGTGGTATATATATTGTGCTTTTCCCGACAAAATCTGTTTCGATGAAGGAACCTCGTCCATGAAAACTGGTCTTTCGACTACTGTTGCTATTGTTGGCGGGGGATTTACTGGTTTGTCTGCGGCTTATGAGTTGGCAAAACATGGTATTGCTGTTACTGTTTTGGAGTCTGAACCTGAAATTGGTGGACTTGCCGGGGCGTTTGATGTTGGTGGAGAAAAACTGGACCGGTTTTATCATCACTGGTTCACCAATGACCTGCATGTTATGACGCTGATCGATGAACTTGGCCTGCAGGACTCTGTGACTATCAACCCTACAAACACAGGTGTGTACTATGCGAACTCTATGTACAGACTTTCATCTCCCTGGGATCTCTTGCGTTTTACTCCATTGCCGTTCTTTGATCGGTTAAGACTTGGACTGCTTACACTTCGTGCGCGCCGTGTTGGAAACTGGATGGACCTTGAAGGAAAAACAGCTGCAGAGTGGCTGAAAGAGTTGGGCGGTGACAAGGTTTTTCATGTGATGTGGGAGCCGTTGCTTAAAGGTAAATTTGGGCCTGTGGCTAATGAGATTTCAGCAGTGTGGTTCTGGAACAAGCTTAAACTTCGTGGAGGAAGCCGTGGCAAGGGTGGCGAGGAACGACTTGCTTACTATAAAGGTAGTTTCGCAGCTATTGCTGAGGCTTTGGCTAAGCGGGTGGTGGAACTCGGGAGCCGAATTGAAACCAGTTCTCAAGTACAATCCATACTCCGGGAGGGTAATGCATGGCAAGTTGTTACAACAAAGGGCATTATAACCTCAAAGTATGTAATTGCTACTGCTGCGCTCCCACTGGTGGCTGATATGGTTCGAGACTGGGCGGATGAGGCTTACATAAAAAAGTTGGAGCGGATAAAATATTTGTCGAACATCTGCCTTGTACTTGAACTTGATCATTCACTTTCTGATACGTACTGGCTGAATGTGAACGAACCGGGATTTCCTTTTGTGGGGGTGATTGAACATACCAATTTTGAGCGGACTGAAACATACGGTGGTCGTCATATTGTCTATCTTTCAAAATACCTGCCTCATACTGATGCTCTTTATGCTATGAATGCTGAAGAGGTACTCGATTTTGCTTTTCCTTTTCTGCAAAGAATGTTTCCGAAGTTGGAACGTAACTGGATAGTAAAACACCATCTCTGGAAAGCTCGCTGGTCGCAGCCTGTGGTTGAAAAGCACTATAGCCATCTTATTCCTTCTGCAGAGGGACCTTTGCCTGGATTTCATCTCTGTTCAATGGCACAAATTTATCCTGAGGACCGTGGTACCAATTACGCTATACGGGAGGGTCGCGCAATAGCTGCTAAACTTTTGACTGCTCTTTCAACAGAATAAACATCATCATGAGCTTTTTGGGAACAGGTATATTCTGGATAACCATTCTGGAGGTATCAGCAATACTCATTATGGCGACCTTAATCGGCCGGATGTGGGGCTTATTATTTCCACTTTTACTCCGTCCAACTGCTCGCTTTTATCTTGGGCCGGTGATTGGTCTGGCTTCTCTTTCCATTGTTGCAAGCTTGATTGGACGCTTTATTCCCATGGGTACTTTGGGAGTTGTACCTTTTGTGACCATTGCGTTGCTTATCGTATCGCTTTTTCTTGAACAGAACAAGTTGCTGGCACTGCGTCATGCCTTTATGACAGCTTTTTTTGGTATGGTTTGCGGTGTCAGTGTGCTTGCGCCGCTTTTTGTTTTTGGGGCGATGGATGCGCATAATGATGCGTTTACCTATCTGGTACACAGTAACTGGTTGCAAATGCACCCGTTCAGTGAAATTATTACCCCTAAAACTGTTTTACCCCAAAACACTCAGGTTTCCATCTATCAGCTTGGAAACTTTCGTATGGGAGGTTCTTTCCTGCTCGCTTTTTTTCAAGCCCTGTTTCATAGAGAGTGGTCTTTTGAAGTTTATCCGTCTCTTGTTATTTCTGCGCTTGCGGTATGCTGTCTGGCAGCAGGATTTCCACTGTACAGTCTGCTTGCTCCTTTGCGCCGTTGGTTTCGATTAGTCTTGCTAGTTCTCCCGGGGTTCACTCTTGGCGGTATGGTTTTTGGAGCAAATTTCGGGTTTATGCCACAAACCGTAGGGCTGGCTTTTGGTGCTGGTTTGCTGTATGCCTGTGGACCTCTTTTGCGTGGGATAACGCTTGGTAAGCATACCTTGTCGGATGTGATCAAGGCGGCTTTACCAATGTCGATTTTTTTTACTGCTTCTGTTTATGCTTATCCGGAACTTGTACCTTTTCTCGTATTGGCCATTTGCGTGAGCGGAGGTATGTTATTGTTGACAGGGGCGAGGGCATTACGTTTTTCTTCTTTGAATAAAATTTTGCTTCATTTTGCTGTAGTTCTTGGGATTTCGATTCTGTTGCTGAACACCGAGCTCCTGCGCACATACGCAGCCTTGAAAACGCAAACTGATGCTGTTGTCGGGAATCCTCTGGAGTGGTCTCTTCTTGGTTATATCGCTCATGCATTCGGGATTCATGGAGGTGCATGGGATATGTTTCAGTGGTCGAGACCTGAAGGTTCCGGTTTACTGGCTTTGTTTGCAGTGGTTATTATTTTTCTCTGCGTATTGGGATTTGGGTTTGCTTTGCGCTCTAAAAAGCATCGGACACTCGTTGTCATGTTTCTGCCTGTTGTCATCATCTTGATGTTGTTTTTCTGCGGTGTTCTTTATTTTCGATATTTGGTTGTATCGCCTTTTCCTATAGGAGTTGGACAAAGCTGGAGCCAGTTCAAACTTTCTGACTGGGCTCACCCATTCGTAATGGCAATCGTACTGTTCACTTTGGTTTCATTACGCCCTGAGGGCGGTAAACAGTTTGATCGGGCGGTTCTGGTACTTTTCGCCCTTGGATTGATCAGTTCTTCAGTTTTAGGGGTTGATCGCTTAAGACCTCTTATGCACTATTATAAAGGCGTGAGTGATCTTAACCGGTTTTATCTCGACTTGAGGAAAACTGTTCTGACTGCTTGCACTGGTAGTGAGCCTATATACCTTGCTCTTGGCGGTAAAGACCTGAAGTTTAGGCAGATGGCTACGATGTACCTTTATGACAAGGAGGTTATTTCGGACTGGAGCGATGATGGATATATTTCATGTCTTTTACCGCCTGAGCTTAAAATTAAGAAGCTGCATCCTGGGAATTATGTTTTAGAACCTCTTTGGTCTTATGGTTTGGTAAATACTGGTAAAGTTATTGGTCCTTTCAGGATAGGTGTGCTTGATAGTGTGCATGGAAAAATAGACATAGCTTCTGTAACTGGAGCTTATGGTCGAGAAAGCGATGATAATAATTGGTGGCATTGGGTTGAGCATAAGGTTAACTTTACCTTAGTTCCCTTATTTATTCCTGAACATGCCACTTTTACAAAACTTTATTTCGACTTCCGAACGCGAGGAAGCCAGACGTTAAAGGTGCAATTAGTCAAACACGATGGAACAAGACTGGAGCGCCTGATCAGCAGTGATGGCAGTAAATCAGAAATATGTGAGCAGCTTTTTGATGTTCGCCCCACTGAAGTTACGGATGTCTGTATTGAAACCAACGGTAAGGCTACCCTAATTGGTAATGGTGATTCTCGGGTGGCGGCAATGATCATCCGAAATGTCCGAATTGCTCCTTTTACTCCTTGATATGTAAGAGGTTAATGTTTTTCAACACTATCGGGCAGTGATGATTTGTAAGGTTTTCATGTATAATAGTTAGTTCATTTATTTCTTATTTTGTTGTCTTGCAAAGTATGCAGTTATTTCCACATTGCGTGATGACTTATTAATATTAGCTCCTTCATTAAAAAACTTACGATGAAAAAAGCGTTGATAACCGGGGTTACAGGTCAGGATGGTGCCTATCTCGCTGAATTTTTATTGACGAAAGGATATGAAGTCCATGGTATCAAACGCCGCTCTTCTCTGTTTAACACCGATCGTGTTGACCATCTCTATCAGGATCCTCATGTCAAAAACATGCAATTTGTCCTTCATTATGGTGATTTGACTGATTCATCAAATCTGACAAGCATTATCCAGCAGGTACACCCTGATGAAATTTATAATCTTGGTGCTCAAAGCCACGTGGCTGTCTCTTTTGAAGAACCTGAATATACCGCTAATGTCGACGGACTTGGTGCTTTAAGAATTCTTGAAGCTATCCGGATTCTTGGACTCACTGACAAGACACGATTTTATCAAGCTAGTTCTTCTGAACTTTTTGGTCTTGTTCAGGAAGTTCCACAAAAGGAGACTACACCTTTTTACCCGAGAAGCCCTTATGGGGTAGCCAAGCTTTATGCTTACTGGATTACGGTCAATTACCGTGAGTCGTATGGAATATATGCGTGTAATGGCATTCTCTTTAATCATGAAAGTCCTATCAGGGGAGAGACTTTTGTTACCCGCAAAATTACCAGGGCACTAGCTCGTATAAAACTTGGCCTTCAGGATTGCCTTTACCTAGGTAATCTTGATGCATTACGCGATTGGGGACATGCGAAGGATTATGTTGAAATGCAGTGGCTTATGCTCCAGCAACAGTATGCGGAGGATTTTGTTATAGCTTCTGGTGAGCAGCATAGTGTGCGTGATTTTGTTGATGCCGCAGCACTGGAGGCCGGTATTTCAATCACTTGGAAAGGTGATGGCATAGATGAGAAGGGATATGATGGAATGGGAAACTGCATTGTTGCTGTTGATAAACGCTATTTCAGACCGGCAGAGGTCGATACTCTGCTTGGTGATGCATCGAAAGCCAGAAAAAAGCTTGGTTGGACTCCTAAGATCAGTTTCATTGAACTGGTGTCTGAGATGATGCGTGAAGATCTAAAAAGTGCCCGACGTGATGAGCTGGTAAAAAAGCATGGCTTTAACACCTATGACTACCATGAGTAAACAGGACAGGATTTTTGTTGCCGGGCATCGGGGTATGGTAGGATCTGCTCTTGTTAGGCATTTGGAAGCAAAAGGCTATGAGAACCTGCTCCTCCGTACCCGGGACCAACTTGACCTTACTAACCAGAGTGATGTACACGGGTTCCTTACTGCTGAAAAGCCGGATTATATCTTTCTTGCTGCTGCCAGGGTTGGAGGTATTCATGCAAACAATACCTTTCGCGCTGATTTTATGTATGATAACCTGGTTATTGAGACTAACATCGTTCATGCTGCGTGGAAAGCCGGTATACAACGCATGCTGTTTCTCGGGTCGAGTTGTATTTACCCGAGGGATTGTCCACAACCTATTAAGGAAGAATATTTGTTGAGCGGTCCGCTGGAGCAAACAAACGAACCTTATGCTCTTGCTAAAATCGCTGGCCTTAAGCTTTGTGAAAACTATAACCGGCAGTATGGGACCAACTATGTTTCGGTGATGCCGACCAATCTTTATGGACCGAATGATACCTATAACCTGCTTGATAGCCATGTTTTGCCGGCATTGATAAGAAAAGCTCATGAAGCAAAAATCCGGGCTGTAAGCCATCTTGATGTATGGGGAACTGGAAAACCGAGACGGGAATTTCTTTACGTGGACGATATGGCTGAGGCTTGTGTTTTTTTGATGGAAACGGGTGTGAAAGATGGGTTGTTTAATATTGGAACTGGTTGTGATGTGACTATTCGGGAACTGGCTGAAACAGTGATCCGGGTTGTGGGATTTGAGGGCACTGTTACTTTTGATGCCTCCAAACCCGACGGAACTCCTCAAAAACTGCTTGATGTGGTCAGAATGAAAAATTTTGGATGGGTAGCAAAGACTGGTCTTTATGAGGGAATTACAAGGACATATGAGGATTTTTTACAGAATCACGGTTGCTGACTTTGCTAAACATGCCTTGAATTAACAATGGTAATGAGAGCTTTACTTTGTGGTATTTCTGGTCAGGACGGGGCTTACCTTGCCCGACTTCTACTTGAAAAAGGGTATGAAGTTTTCGGTAGTTCGAGGGATGCTCAGATCAGCAGTTTCGGTAACCTTGTCCGATTGGGTATTCGTGATAAAGTGAGCGTTGAATCTATGGCGCTTAATGATTTCAGGAGTGTGCTGCAGGTGGTAAGCCGGATACAGCCGGATGAAATTTATAATCTTGCCGGTCAGAGTTCGGTTGCGTTGTCGTTTGAGCAACCTGTTGAAACACTTGAGAGTATTTTGTCGGCTACCATTAATCTTATGGAGGCTATCCGCTTTTTAGATCGACCTATCCGCCTCTATAACGCCGGATCGGGGGAATGCTTTGGGGACACGTTGAGGGAATCGGCTTTTGAAGATACCCCGTTCCGACCACGAAGCCCTTATGCTGTAGCAAAAGCTGCTGCGTTCTGGCAGGTTGCCAATTATCGTGAAGCTTATGGGTTATTTGCCTGTACTGGGATATTATTTAATCATGAATCACCGTTGCGACCAGAGCGGTTTGTTACTCGAAAAATTATTGCTTCTGCCTGTCGTATTGCTGGCGGAAGCGGAGAAAGGCTTCGGCTGGGCAATACAACGATTCAGCGTGACTGGGGATGGGCTCCGGAATATGTTGATGCGATGTGGCGGATGCTGCAGCAGGAACGGGCAGAAGATTTTGTGATCGCAACTGGAAAAAGCCATGCTCTTGCAGAATTTGCTGATCTGGCTTTTGAGTATTTTGGACTTAACTGGCAGAATCATACTGATATTGACCCTTTGATATTTCGACCGACAGATATTCCGTATGGTTGCGGTAATGCCGGAAAAGCGCTAAACATGATTGACTGGAAAGCTGATACAGATATGCCGGGTGTTGTAGCAAAAATGATAGAAGCAGAACTGGGTCTATCTCAATGATTAACGTTGTACATAGCCATATAAAAATTTGGCTTAACAAATTGTTTGTCGCTAAATCTGGCAGGATAAGTGATTATAAAAAAGATCATGTCATTATTTGCCCTTATGTTAAACATGAGGATATGCTTAAGGTTCGTACCGAATTTGGTCTTGATGAACGACGCGGTAAAAGATTGCCATTTTTTTTTTGGCAGGACAAGGAAATGATTGGCCCTGAAGCAGCTTTTCAATATTGCTGGTCACAGTTTCCGGATAAAGATGTGATTATTATTCACTCAGATATGTCGCCGATGCCTGAGGATCGTAGGAACTTCTGGTACGAAAAGCTTCTTCGATACGTCCATGAATTGCCTGATGCTGGTGCGGTTGCCTGTGACCTCCTTTTTCCCAAAAAAACGAAACAAAATAATTACGCGACACAGTGTGCTGGTGGAGTTATAACTGATGATGGAAAAATTGCTCACAAGGGAGGGCCTGAGCACGATTACGATGAGCGATATCATAACATTCGTAATGCTGACTGGGTTACTTTTGGAGGGGTATTTCTTCGAAGAGCAGCACTTGAGATGTGCGGCGATTTCGATAAACAATACCAATGGGCATATGTTATGGATGTTGATTATTGTATGGAAATGCGTTCCAGAGGGTGGCGTCTTTATCAGGTACCGGTCAATTTAATCCATGAAGAAAACGGTACTACCCGTCCTCTGCTTGACCAACCGGAATACCAGGCAAAAGTAGTAAATAACCTTGAACTCTTTTACCGGAAATGGTCAAAGCGGCTTCCCTCACTACCAAAGTAATCAACTACATTGGGTATTTCTGAATACTGTTGCAATCTTTATAATGTGCTCAATATTCTCATTGCTGTTTTTGGACTTACCGGGTGAGAATAGGCATGGAAAATCTTGTAATTCGGCGTCATATAGAGGTCATTGATATCTTCAGGGACATCCTGGAAATGTTGGAGTTGCTCGTTTAATACAAAAAACGCGTTAGACCCTGAATGAGCATTACAACACACCAGTGTATAACCATAGTTTGCAAAGAGATCCACAAACGACTGCAGGCTTGCACCGGAATAATCTGTAAAGTCCCAAACATGCGTGTCGTCCAATTCGATGCTCCATCTGATGGGTGGAATAAAACGTGCATTATATTCAACAATAAACAGCTTTGGCTTTACATTGTTTTGCAGGAGAATCTCTACAAACCAGAGATCATTACCATCGAGATCGAAACTCAGAACATCTACCTGATCCTGACCAAGATTCTTCAATCCCTCTTGATAGAGGGATAAAACATTTTTTGAAGTCACCCAGTCCTGGATATATGAATACTTGCTTTTGCTGATGTGTGGCATTGAAAAGGCCAACTGTTCTCCTCCGACCCAGAACCCTTTCCACTGCATAGATGCTAGCATAAGTGTATTACATTCGAGACCGTTGCCTACCCCGAATTCGCAATAAAAACCATGTTGCACTCCTATACGCCGACAAATCTCTAGAGTAATTCCGTCTTCATCGGATTGACTGAAAACTTTTCGGCCAAATTTGTTGAGCGGATTTCTCGATTCGGAGACCCGTCTGTGTACTATTCCTTCAATCAGGAGATCATAGACCCCTAATACCAGAGGAGAGTATTTTAGATGGTCAGGAAGAGGTGATGCATTATTTTGTTCTGGCGGGGCATTTGAAGCTTGCAATCCCTTGAATTCATCTGAGCTAACTATGATTTCAACCAGTTCCCGGGTACTTTTTACTGATTTCATGTATGAATCGATTACTTCCTGATTTTCAGGCAATCGTTTAAGCAACAAGCTGTATAGATCCACAACATCTGAGTGTATTATACCTGGGTTCATGCTATTGTTATATTTATTGAATACTGCTGAGAGCGTGTTTACTATCTTTTTCATAAGTGCTTGTCCATCTTCTTAATTGTTTCATCTGGACTTAATATGTCAAGGTCTTTGCTACAACATATACTTCGATAAATAATTTGCATAGATTTTTTTGGGGTTTTTGTGCTTTCGGATGCTTCATCCAATATATTCCTGATAAATAATACCATGAGATATGATGCCGGCTATCTCTGCCTTATTTTCTGCAGATTCGGAAAACTGTATAAGTACATTAGCACGCGAGTCGGTTTGCAAAGCGTTAATCCAAAAGTTATAACCTCCTTGATCGGGATTCCTGCCCAGAACATGCTGATAAAGAAGTGTGAGAAAATTGGCATCGGTAGAAGCAGCTCCATAGACGGAGGTAAATTCGTTACTGTGAATAAATGAATCTGCTACACTAGACAAAGAGGCACCATGCTCCATTGCTTTATACCAAAAGCCCAATCCTTCATAATCCGGCACACGGTTAAAAGCCGCTTTATAAAGTCGATATGACTCTGCAAGTTTTTCACTCGGGGTTGACTCAACAGTAAGTGTATGGTCATTAAACTGAAGCTTTTCAACATTAATTTCCGTAGCTATACCCTCAGAACCGACGTTGTCTTTTATTGAGAACCCTGTTCCTGCTGGAGCAAGGGTAAAGTTTGAAAGCTTGCTGGAGAAGATAATTGTATCTACACCAGACCCTCCATCAACGATGTCTTTTCCTCCTCCGCCGATTATAATATCATTGCCATCACCTCCATTCAACTTGTTATCTGCTTGATTGCCGATAATTTTGTCATTGCCGGAACCTCCAATGGCATTTTCGATGATGGCACCAAATGCTATACCCAGATTATTTGTGCCGTTATAAAGATTGGGTCCTGTTCCATGATTGATGTAACCAATAGAGGAATAATGACCGGAAGTTAAATCAATAGTACACTGGGTGCTGAAGTTTGACACATCAATGGTATCGTTACCACCCGCGTCCCAAATAGACTTATAAAACGGGTGAGAAGGATCAAATCTATAGGTGTCGTTCCCGGTTTGAGTAGTATTATTTGCTCCGTAGAGATATTGGATTGCGGCAATATCATAAACCATAGGGGTTTCCGGGTAAACCGAAATGTATGTATTGGTTATATCATCAAAAAACTTATAGTTCGAGCTGGTATAGGACATGATTGTGTAATTCCTTAAATCCAGAGCCGTTGGCAGGTATGGCTCTGCAGTCCCCCCCCCTGCTACATTGTAATTTCCTGGGTGTTTCAGACCTAGTCCATGACCTATTTCATGCATAATGGAGAGGTAATTGTATGACCCGATTGACCAGTCATCTTTACTTGCATATATTGGATTGATCCATACATCGGCGGCGTTTGCCCAATAGTTGTTCGGATAGGAACTCCATCCCCAATAATTACCTCCAACAGATGAAGAAAATGCAAAGCGGAAGTCACCTACGTTAGTTGCTGTATCTGCAACCTCGGTAAAAGTTATATTTGCCACTTTTGCCCAAGCCTGAAGTGCATTAATGGCAGAAGATATTTGTGTGGAATCCAGGTTAAAATGATTTAGTGCTTGTAATTCTGAATTCAAACTGTAAGGTAGTTGCCAGGTAGCATATGCTCCGTTAATCCAAGGAAAACTGTAGGTAAGTTCCACTTTGCTAGAGGAACTGCTGGCCCATTTATAATGATTTTCATTCAGCAGCGGATCAATAGTGCTTACTCCACTTAGCGCAAAGGTGGTTGTCTGGGAAGAAGTTAAAGGACTTGGCATGCTTGTGGTGACTATGAAATATTAAAAGGATTATGCCCAAAAAACATTTTTGGTACGAACTTTTTAACAGCGAACGTAACTCTAGATGTATACTTCGGAATCAGCTTACAATAACAACGTCTTGATTTTTTTTATAATAATATAAAGAATAAATATTTAGAGCTTGCTGATGCTGCCGAATTACTGTTTTTCGACAACATCCTATCTTTTTTTTTGTTTTTAACAGTTATGACACTAGGGTTTGAATTTGTAAGTGTACAATTAAACAGAATCGTTGTTCTTACAAATTACTTTATTTGTTGTCGCTAAAATGTAAAACCTTACCATTCATACATGCAACAACGCGAAGGTAATTCCACGGCATTACGGCTTATACCTGAAATAACACACAATAATTACTTGTTAAAGTTCCCATATTGGTTGATTAATCAATTTTGTGTGATAAATATTTTATCTTCCCATACGATCAAGGCTAAACAAATATTATTTATTGATCATAATCTTGGAGGTGGAGCAAATTTATATCGCGAGAGTTATACAAAAAAAGAGTTATCGGCCGGTAATCAGATTATACTATTAACCTTTAATTATTATTTAAACTCATATGAACTTTGTGTTTTATTTAAAAATATTAAGCAATCTCTTTCCTGTACTAAATTAAAGCAAATTATATATATCCTGACAAAATATATAGGGATAGAAAGAATTGTGCTGAGTGAAACAGTCAGTTTTCCAAAAATTTCAGCTTTATTACACGCCATTCTTCTCGTTCAAAATGCCCACAATGCAAAACTAGTGATACTTGTTCATGATTTTTTCTGTATCTGCCCGTCTTATAATCTGCTTGATAATAACTCAATATTCTGTGGACCCCCAGACAATATTTCAAAATGCATGAATTGCCTCCCAAAAAACAATGAAAGTTTTCGCTATTATTACAAAAATCCAAATATTATTTTATGGAGAATACAATGGAAACAGGTTTTGGAGAAAAGCGATGAAATCATTTGTTTTTCAAGTTCATCAAAAAAAATTCTTCTTAAAGCATATCCAAGTATTTCCCAAGGCAAAATACTTATAACGCCTCATGCCACTGAATACCTGACTAATTGGCAATTACAAAAAGAGTCTAATGGAAATATTCTACGCGATAATAATACCTTAATAATAGGAATCCTTGGTATGATACAGATTCCGAAAGGCTCAATTATAGTCGCAGAAATGGTGAATATAATTGAACAGGAAAAACGAAATATTCACATTATAGTCATTGGAGAAATTACCCCATCAATACTTAGTAATCATATAGAAGTAACAGGTAAATACACTCACGACAGGTTACCACGCCTTGTAAAAGAAAATAATATTGATATTTTCTTAATACCCTCAATATGGCCAGAAACATTTTCTTATACTACTGAAGAAATTATACAAATGAATATGCCTCTTGCGGTATTTAATATAGGTGCTCCAGCGGAAAAAGTCATTAATTACACTAAAGGAATTATTATATCAAAAATTGATTCAAGAACCGCACTTAATGAAATATGCAACTATATGGGGTTTCGCAATATTTAGGAACTACGGTTCTGAGCGTTTCCAGCGGTTATGCAACCATAGCCACTCTGCGGGGTATTTATAGATAAAGCGCTCGATAGACTTGGTGTAGCGGCGGGCAAGTTCTTCGGCGTCGGCTTTTGTTGTGCCGAGCCCTGTCATGTCGATTTCTTCGACAGCAACGGTATAATGCCCTGTACCTGAGGGACAGCACATGATAACAAAGAGAGGGACTCCTGCTTTCAGTGCAAGATAGGCCGGACCGAGAAATACGGTTGTCGAGCGGCCGAGAAATTCGGTAAAGAAGGTGCCGCTTGCGTCGGACTGGTCGCCTAATACCGTTAACAGTTCACCATTTTTAAGGGCTC
>Ga0194037_1000492_pt1 | contig 30569 bp, 33 predicted proteins | sample JunL306m_MetaG_FD_148653 | JGI IMG/M metagenome (GOLD analysis project Ga0194037, IMG submission 148653) | Anoxic zone freshwater microbial communities from boreal shield lake in IISD Experimental Lakes Area, Ontario, Canada - Jun2016-L304-6m | ecosystem: Environmental > Aquatic > Freshwater >...
CAAACACCGTTGGCGCCGATATCGAAGAAGTCTTTGATGTCGTGACGACGAGCCCAGTCACGCAGTATTTTGGCCTGGGTAGCGGTTTTCGTGTCTTTGCTGGGGGTAACGTGATCAATGACCGCTTTGATTTTTGTGGTATCGAATACCCGGTCTTTGTTACGCCGGATCAGGTCATCAATAGCGATGGGTGTGGTGATTTCGTGGCACAGTACAACATCAAGCCTGAGTACTTTAGTGCCGGAGAACGGCTCATCGACCAGATGCGCGTCGAAGATCTTTTCAGCTGTCGTTTTGCCCATGTGTCGCACCTCAATAGATGGAGTAATTGTATAAAAATACACTCTGCATGGCTGATTGAAAAGCAGTAAATGAAGATGTTGCCATCGCAAAAAGAGATGGCAACACCTACCACAACCATCCATGTGAAGATACCATGCTCCTGCAAACGGTACGAGGCTGTGTTATGCAGTTGGTGCTAAAACCACCTCCATCAACAGGCTTGCGGCAATGGCCTTCAATGTGGTCACGGTTGTTCTATTGCGTCGGGTCTTTTAGAGCAGCGGAAACCTTGTCGCGCTTGGCTGGATCATCATCTGCCAGGTCGTCGAAACGGAAGGTGGCGTGGGTACAGACCAACACCTTATCCTCGCCTTTCAGGAACGCTCGAACAGCTTCTCCAGCCGCTCCGGGTCGTTACGGTACCGGCGACCGATGTAAATCCGCTCCAGTGTATCGTCGTTACGCTCGTGGACATGCTTCTCTTTTTCATACCCGCACCCATATTGTTCTCATACCGCCGTTATCCACAACAACCGCTCGGCAAGTGACGTATCTCGCAGGGCGTTGCAGAGCTTCTCGTCGGCGGTAACCATGCGCCCTTGCACAGTAACGGCAAGCGCCAGATAGATGCTGTCGTAAAAACTGCGTCGATAGGTGATTGCAATAGCGGCGGCCTTGTCGGCAAGAGCTTCGGTCGGCACGATACGTAACCGCATTCGGATGAGATCAGCCAGGATGGGGGAAATTACCTCCGGCTCAAGTTCTTTTCGCATCCATTTTTTCCAAAGCACATTGCCGAATTCCGCAAAGATGAGATCGGGCGCAAGCAGTTCACAATCCGCATTAAGCAGCCTGACCGCATTGATCGAATGAGACTCGGGAATAAACCACTTGACGGCTATGCTCGCATCAATGACCAGAGGCGTCATCGCTCACGGTCCTGCCGCACCTGCTCCGTGCTGTCGTTAAAGGATCGTCCGGCAAAATAGCCCTGCCAACGCTCGGCAATGGCCAATGGCAGTTCATCAGGCTGGCGAGCAACTTCCTCCAGGATGAGTTTCACTTCGCCCTGCAATGATCGGTTGTGACTTTTTGCGAGTGTTTTCAGCCTCTGGAGAGTTTCGTCTTCCAGATTGCGGATCAACAGTTGTGGCATTGCATTCTCCCGTTCAAATATGATATCAAAATGCTATCATTTATAATAACGTACCACAAGAGGATTTTTGTAGGACGTTCCTGCAACCCCATCTCCCCCAGAATTTTCAACAATATACTATGGTGTCACAATTTTACTTGAGATGTCTTCTGCAACATCTTCGTTATAGGTGTGGCTGGTAAGAACACGGCTGTTAATCATCTCCATCCAGGTTTCACCATTTTCAATCAACCCACGCTTGAAAACCAGACGAAGGCATCACGACTACCAATGATTCCGACTTCACCCTGTGCTTCAAAGACGTCCTTGATACTATTGAAGCGATGCACTGATATTTTCCGGCACTTCCGTACTCTTGATCGCCATTACCACCCGGTGGTCTGTCTACTCGATCCAGCCGCCTCCGAGTACGCGGTCGCCATCGTACAGGACAGCGGCCTGCCCGGGAGTGACCGCCATCTGCGGTTCTTCGAAAACAGCGCTAAAGCGGCCGCACGCAAGAAGCGTGACCTGACAGGGAGTGGGGCGGTGCCGGTAGCGGATCCGGCAGGAAGCCCTGAATTCCGGGATTGTCGGCTGTTCAATCCAGGTAACGTGCTGTGCAGTCAGTCCGGGCCGCAGCAGTTCGTGCGACGCACCGACCACTACCCGGTTCTGCTCCCGGTCAAGAGCAACCACATGCAGCGGGTGCCGCCAGGCGATACCCAGTCCCTTGCGCTGCCCAACGGTATGGCGATGAATACCTTTGTGGCGACCGGCAATTTCTCCACCGGTGGTGACCACGTCTCCCTCATGCTGCACAATCCCGTTCCGCTCCAGAAACCCGATGTAATCGTTATCAGGTATGAAACAGATCTCCTGGCTTTCGTGCTTCTGCGCCACCGGCAGCCCGAATGATGAGGCAATTTCCCGAACGCGCCGTTTTTCGAGCATTCCAACGGGGAACATGATTTTTGACAGCTGACTCTGGTTCAAGGTAAAGAGAAAGTACGATTGATCCTTGGCCGGATCCAGACCGGTTCTCAGTTGACAGGTACCCGGTTCATCCTGCGTGACGCGTACATAATGCCCGGTCGCCAGGAAGTCGGCTCCCATTGCCAGTGCCCTGTTCAACAAGAGTTCAAATTTTATCAGATCGTTGCAGCGGATGCAGGGGTTGGGGGTGCGTCCTGCGGCGTATTCGGCAATAAAGTAATCGATAACCATTTTTTTGAACTCGGCCCGCAGATCGATAACTTCAAACGGAATTCCCAGTTTCTTCGCTACCCGGCCGGCATCCAGCACGTCGTCCAGCGAGCAGCAGGTTTTGATTGTGCAGCCCGGTTCTCTTCGGACAGGATCGTAGAGTTGCAGTGAAACACCGGTTACATCGTAGCCCTGCTCCTTCAACAGGGCTGCGCTGACCGAGGAGTCCACGCCGCCGCTCATGGCTACGACTACACGCCGGCTCATGGCTGATTCTTGTCCAGATCTGTTTTTGGCTGTTTATCATATGACATCTGTGTCACTCCCTGAATTAAGTATGGGTTGAATAGTGCCAGAAAAGATGAGCGTTGTCAACAATAATTTGTAAATTCTATAGATATACTATATAATAGTCCGGTTCGTTACGAACCATCTGTTTCCAATGATTGCATTAAAGCGCGTTTGTGTTAGACTGCATACGGAGCAATCAAAGATGAGTCCGGGAGGTATACCATGCTGGAAATGTTTGAAAAGGCAGTCATGACGACAATCGGCGTTGCGGCTATTACTCAGAAAAAAGCTGAAGAACTTGTGGTGGAAATGAAAGACCGCTACAAACTGAGTGAAGAAGAAGGAAAGCACCTGGTTGACAGAATCCAGACTATTGCAAAAGAAAGCAGTGAGAAAGTCAGGGAGATGGCCGAAGTCGAAGTGCAGAAGGTCGTTGATCGATTGGGCCTGGTTTCCCGCGAGGAATTTAATCGGCTTTCCAAACGGGTTCAGGAGCTTGAATCCCGCAGCAACGGCTGATACATGCTCACGTTTCTGAGGATTAACCGTAACATTCGCAGCATCAGACGCTATCTGAACATTGTTCGGGTGCTCAGCACGCACGGATTTGACCAGGCGCTTGAGATGTTGGGGCTTGCTGATATGGTGGCGCGAAGCCGGCGGTTGTTCAACCGCAAAAAGCCTGATCTGACCAGGCTTACGGCTCCCGAACGGATGCGTCTGGCCCTGGAAGAGCTTGGACCGACCTTTGTCAAATTGGGGCAGCTTCTCTCTACCCGTCCTGACGTCATACCGCATGCTTTTGTTCGGGAGTTTGAAAAGTTGCAGGACAATGTTCCGAGTATCTCTTTTGAAGAAGTGCTGGTTCAGATAGCAACCGAGCTGGGAGGCCCGGTCGGGCATTTTTTTGCGGAAATCGATCCCGTACCGCTGGCCGCCGCATCCATCGCTCAGGTGCATAGAGCCCGTTTGAATTCGGGTGAGGATGTGGTTATCAAGGTGCGTCGTCCCGGCATCGTAGAGGTGGTTGAATCCGACATCAGCGCCCTGCTGTCGCTGGCCGGTCTGGCCGAGCGCCATGTGTCCGGCAGCGAACTCTACGATCCGGTCAGCGTCGTACGTGAATTCGCCCGTACGATCCGCAGGGAGATGGATTTTTCACGCGAAGCGCACACTATTGAAAAATTTCGCGATAATTTCATAAAAACAGCCTGGATGTATTTCCCCCGTGTCTACTGGAAACAAACGTCACGCGGTATCCTGACCATGGAATACGTTGCGGGCGTCAAGGTTTCCGACAAGGAAAAGCTTATCGACCGGGGACTTGATGAAAAACTGATCGCCCGTCGCGGCGCTGATTCCTTTCTTGAGATGGTTCTCAGTCATGGTTTTTTTCACGGGGATCTTCATCCCGGAAATGTCCTGATCCTTCCGGATAACGTGATCTGCCTGCTTGATTACGGTATTGTGGGTCGTCTGGATGAAAGTCTCAAAACCTTCCTGACCGACATCCTGTCGGCCATTGTCAAGAGGGATATGGACGAGGTTGTGTCGCTTCTGCTCTTTGCCGGTGATATCTCGGACAACCTGGATATCCGTGCCCTGAAACGGGATCTGTTCAATTTTATCGACGGCTACTACGAAATCCCCCTCAAAGAAATCGAGGTGGGGCGCATGTTAATGGAATTTATTGAAATCATTACACTTTACAGTATCCGCATTCCAACCGATCTGATGCTGCTGGCCAAATCGCTGGTAATGATCGAAGGGATGGGGCGTACACTCGATCCGGCCTTCGATATGGTCGAGCACCTGAAACCATTCATCGTAAAGTCGCTCCGCCTTAAATACTCTCCGCTGAGGATCTCGCGTGATATCAACCAGATCCTGTTCTCGTATCTGAATCTGGCACGGAACATACCACGGGACCTGAAAGAGATCATCAATCGCATCAATCGTAACAAGTTCAAGATCGACCTGGAACATCGCGGCCTTGACAAATTTACCGCCGAGTTCGACCGCTCCATCAACCGCCTATCGACCAGTATGATCCTGGCAGCTACGATCATCGGCTCCTCGATCGTCATGCAGACTGATAAAGGGCCAAAGTTCATGGGTTTTCCGGTGCTGGCCTTTACGGGATACACCGTGGCGGGGTTTGTCGGGCTCTGGCTGGTTTACGCGATTATTCGTTCCGGGAGGATGTGAAAGGGTACTCAAATACTACCTGACAGGAGAGCTTGCACGAGCAGTATCTTGGCTATCATTGCGACCGGATAGACCGAGGCGTAACCGATATTGGGAAGGTCGTTGTCCGTCTGCTCCAGGGCATATCCGAGAACAGCCGGCTGGGTGAACAGTCCGGCAATCATGCCGGTCAGTATGCTCATCGGGATGCGGAGTAAACGATGGCCAATCCAGAGATGCAGGGCTGTTGCAACAAATGTGATGGTTGCACCGACAAAAAAGAGAGTGATCCCCCCTCCTTTGGCAAAGGTGGACAAAAAACCGTAGCCGGCCCTTGTACCGATACCGGCCAGAAAAAATACCAGTCCTATCTGGCGCAATGTCGCATTAGCACTGTACGGTAGAGTCCATATCAGCTTTCCGGTTCGTTTGATGGTGCCGAGGATGAGCGCCACAATCAGCGGGCCACCGGCAAAACCAAGCTTGAAGGTGATACCGCCGGGGAGCGGCAGCGGAATGGTTCCGAGCAGAAGTCCCAATGCAAGACCGACACTGAACGTCAGGATATCCACCTCACTGACGGCACGATAGGAATCTCCGAAAAAATCGGTAACCGCCCCCATCTGTTCGCGCGGCGCCCACACCCTGACACGGTCTCCCGGTTCAAGAGTCATATTGCCATCAGGAAGAAAATCATCGTCTCCCCGTCTGATTCTGGTGATCAGCGCCCCGAACTTCTTTCTGATACCCAGATCGCGGAGCCTGCGCCCCTCAACTTCATGATTGGAAACAAAGATCCGACGCACATCAAATTCATCATGTCTATGCGGCAACTCCTCTTTGCATCTTTCACCCATATAGCTGACGGCACGTTCCAGATCTTCGGCACTTCCGACCGTAACCACCATGTCCCCGACTTCAAAACAGTTGTCGAACTGGGCCAGAAACATCTGTTCGCGCCGTTTGATCCTGCCGAACATGACCCGCCATTCGTGCCTGTCTGCCAACTGCGACAAGGTTTCGTTCAGAGCCTCATGGCGGGTGACCAGAATGGTGCAAATCTGAAGCGGCTCGTTCGATGCCCCGAATATCTTCAGTGAACGGGCTTCTCCGGCATAATCTGTCTTCCACATTTTCTGGGCGATGGAAATGGCGCAAACAACTCCGATAACCCCCATCGGATAGGTTACTGAGTATCCGACAATCGGTTCGGACAGCAACTGATTGAGATTCTCCTTGGTGGTGATATGCTTGAGAGTCTCTAATGCTCCCGCCAGTGCCGGAGTGTTTGTAAAACTGCCGGCAAACATGCCTGCAGTCATGGTCGATTTCAGGTGGAAGAGTTTTTGCGCCAGCAAGACCAGAGACGACGCAAAAACAAGAATGGAAACAACCAGCAGATTGTTCCGTATCCCCTCTTTGCGAAGCGACGCCACAAACGAAGGGCCACTGGAGAGTCCGACCGTATAGACAAAAAGTGCCAGGCCAAGAACATATACAATCTCCGGCAGCTTCAGGTCCGGATGAATGGAGCCGATGGCAAGACCGACAAAAAGCACCGCAGCCACGCCAAGACAACTCCCACCCACTCTCAGGCGTCCGAGGGGATATCCAATGGCAGCCACCAGGAAAAGAAGCAGGAGGGGATTTTCAACAAGAAGTTTAACCATGCTATATCTCTACCTGATAAACGGAATAAGTCAAGTGAAGTATGCTAATAAACCATAAGTGATTTACTTTACTCGTACACCAGTCGCATCCCACCCAGAACGCTCTTCAATGTCCCTTCAAATTTTTCTTCCATACCATCGGATAGTATATCCAGGTAATTGATCTTCTTCCTGGGGGGGAGGATCACCTCCGGTTCCCCTTTTATGCCGGCCTGTTTTCCGGCCTCTTCAATGGCATCCTGAAGCGTTCCCAAACGGTCAACCAGTTTGATCCCCCTGGCCTGCTCGCCGGAAAGAATGCGGCCATCGGCAATCTTGCGCACCTCTTCGATCGGGAGTTTCCGACCTTCGGCAACTGCCCTGATAAACTGTTCATGTGTATTATCAATCACCGACTGCAACATGGCCCGGTCTTCAGGCGAGAACTCACGCAGAGGAGAACCGGAATCTTTATACTTGCCTGTTTTTAGCGTATATGACTTGATGCCGATCTTGTCCATCAACGCTTCTATGTTGGACAATTTCAAAATTACCCCGATGCTGGCCGTGATCGTACCCGGATTGGCATAGATTACTGTCGCAGGAGCCGAGATATAATATCCGCCGGAAGCCGCCAGACTGCCCATGGACACAATGATCTTCTTTTTAGCCGCAAATTTCCTGACCTCTTCATATATTTCCTGTGATGGAGCTACAACTCCGCCTGGAGAATCAACCCTGAGGACCACCGCTTTTATGCAATCCTGCTTCAGATAATGCCTGAGTTGCCTGATCGTCTCTTTTGAGTCGAGGATCATGCCTTTTACTTCGATCAGTCCGACTCCTTCCTTGGACGAGAGGGAAGCATCAACTCCGCCAATCAGTGTTTTGGCAATCTTTACAGAGACTGCAAACAAAACAACCAGGATAACAATAGTGACTGTTACAAGAATGAGCACTTTTTTTGACATTGGGATTCACCTTTTGATTACTTTTTGTCTTTAATGAAAATACCTCTTCTGATATAGTCGCCGGATGAAGCTGTTTGTCATCTCGGATACTCACGGCAACTTCACGCTTGCCATGAAAGCTCACTCCCTGTCAGAACAGACTGACAAAATCGTTCATCTTGGAGATGGTTGTTCTGACGCAGACCTGATGCGAGAAATTCTCGGTACAGATGTTATAGGCCTGGCCGGAAACTGCGATCTCGGCTCAAGCGCCCCGCGTGAACTGGTATGGGAATGTGAGGGTAAGAGAATATTGCTGACGCACGGGGATGCCTACGGGGTCAAGGCCGGGCTGGAAAAACTGGAGCGGCGTGCCCTGGAAATCAGAGCCGACCTGGTATTGTTCGGTCACAGCCACCTCGCCACTCAGGAACTGCACTCGGGCATTCTGTTCCTGAATCCGGGAACAATGACGAACGCCTCGCCAAACAAGAGCTATGCCCTTGTAGATGTGTCAGCGGTCGGCATAACCTCCAGCCTTCACAACATCAGCTGACCAGCTAACCTCGATGCACGGCCTCATGCCCTTTGTGAACGGCCTTTTCCAATCTGCGCCGCCTTGGCAACGTCAGTACAAAATCAACCAGTCCGGAAAATACGTACAGTAACATGAGCGAGAATGTCATGATAACCGGCTCGGAAGCCACCACAATCAGTATTACCACAGCCAGAAGCAGGAAACCGAACGGCTGACGCCTGATCAGCGCCGGGTCTTTGAATGAATAGTAACGCAAGCTGGAAACCATCAGAAAAGCAAGCAGATAGATAAGGCCGATTATAGCCAGTTTTTTATACGAACTTGGCCATCCATGGTGATTGAATAACAGTACCGTAGAGGCAACCATGCAGGCAGCAGCCGGTATGGGCAGGCCGACAAAGCGCTTGCTCTCAACAGTGTTAACCTGAACATTGAAACGAGCCAGACGCAAGGCGCCGCAAACAACGAACAAAAACGCCGCCAGCCAACCGAGCCTTCCGAATGGCTTCAGTGCCCAGGCATACATCATCAGGCCGGGTGTGACACCAAAGGCCACCAGATCGGCCAGAGAATCGAATTCAACTCCGAACTTGCTTGTGGTGCCTGTCATGCGGGCCACCTTGCCATCCAGTCCGTCACAAACAGCGGCAATAAAAATCCAGACCGCCGCCTCACTGAAATTACTGTTCAGAGTGGACACCATACTGTAAAAACCGGCAAAAAGGCTGCCAGCCGTTATCAGATTTGGCAGAATGTAAATACCGCGCTTGATGCTTTCACCTTTTTCGGTCTGATTTTCAATTACTTCATAACTCACGTGGCATTTTCCCTGTGTGACCGATTTTTGCAAGGACGGTTTCACCTGCTACGGCCATGTCACCTACGTTGACCAAAGGTTCCACATCAACCGGCAGATATACATCCAACCGTGATCCGAAGCGAATCATTCCGTAACGCTCACCCCTCTTAAGCCGATCGCCCATGCGGGCGTAACAGACTATGCGGCGTGCAATCAGGCCGGCGATCTGTACGAAAGCCATCCGTGTCCCGTTCGAGACTTCAAGTACAATACCGTTACGCTCGTTCTCGCATGAAGCGCGGCTATCACGAGCATCAAAAAATTTACCTTGGTGATAGAATGCATCAACCACTGTCCCATCAAATGGAACCCTGTTTACATGAACGCTGAAGACCGACATGAAGATACTGATTTTAAGTGATGGCACGCCCAAAGGAGTTTCCGAAACCCGCTCGACAATTACCACTTTTCCATCAGCCGGGGAAACCACGGCCTGAGCATCCGCAGGGGGGGTCCTCTCCGGATTGCGAAAAAAATAGAGCACAAACAGAGTCAACACACAAGAAACAGTGGCAGGAACTGTCAGCACGAAAGAGTCAAGTTTCCATGCCGAAAAAACCAGAAAGATTGTCAATCCGGCGGAACAGAAGATGAAAGGGTAGCCTTCTCTGGCAAAGGGGGATGAATTGATCATGAACCTTCCAAAACAAGATAAACCGGATATGTACATATTAAAGCGAAAACACCCCTTTCCCAAGAGGGAAAGGGGTGTCGAAAGACACGTTACTTTTCTTAGTTCTTGGTTTTATCAACGATCTTATTTTTGCCGATCCAAGGCATCATGGCACGCAGTCTGGCGCCAACCTCCTCAATCTGGTGTTCGGCCCCCCGGCGGCGCAGCGCATTGAATACAGGTTTGTTAGCCTTGTTTTCCAGAATCCATTCACGGGCAAATTCGCCGGTTTGAATTTCATCCAGTATTTTCTTCATCTCCCATTTTGTATCTTCCGTTACAATCCGGGGACCGCGCGTCAGGTCACCAAATTCAGCCGTATTCGAGATGGAATAACGCATGGTCGCAATGCCGCCTTCATACATCAGGTCCACGATAAGCTTAAGCTCATGGAGGCACTCAAAATAGGCCATCTCCGGAGCATAACCAGCCTCGACAAGAGTTTCATATCCTGCCAGAACCAGAGCCGTTGCGCCACCACAGAGCACGGCCTGCTCTCCGAACAGATCGGTCTCAGTTTCTTCGCGGAAAGATGTTTCGATAACCCCGGCACGGGCCGACCCAATGCCGGCTGCGTATGCAAGAGCGATTTCGCGGCTGTTACCTGACGGATCCTGGTGAATCGCAATCAGAGCAGGAACCCCGCCGCCTGCCTCATACTGGCTTCTGACAAGATGTCCCGGGCCTTTGGGTGCTACCATGAACACATTGATATCGCTCCTCGGAACTATCTGGCCGTAATGGATGTTGAAACCGTGGGCAAACATCACGTATGCGCCCTTTTTCAGATTCGGAGCTATGGAGGCAGCATAGATATCCCCCTGTAATTCGTCAGGAAGCAGTATGACAACCACATCGGCCTTGGCAACTGCAGATGCGGCATCTGAAACCTTAAAACCCGCTTTTTCTGCTTTAATGTAGTTGTCGGATTCTGGGAGTTCGCCAACAATTACCTCAAGTCCACTCTGCTTGAGATTGTATGCGTGAGCATGCCCCTGGCTGCCATAGCCAATAATGGCAATTTTCTTTTTCTTCAATGGAGCAATTTTGCAGTCCTTCTCATAAAAAATCTTCATAGCAGAGGGTCTCCTTTTACGTACGTTTATTGTCCTGATCTCAGGTTTAAAATATCAGCCAAAAATACTATATTGCTCTGATTGTGTCAATCTGAATCGGGCAAACCCGGACAAATTGTTTCCGGTGTAGTCTGCGTCCGGATGACACCGGAGTTGCTATCCCTTCCACCCTTTGGCGCCGCGGCCAATGGCAACCGAACCGGTACGCACCAGTTCTTTAAGGCCAAGAGGGCGAAGCAGTTCCAGAATTGCATCAATTTTAAGTGGATTGCCGGTTGCCTCAATTGTGTAAGATTTCGGAGTGACGTCAATAATCTTGGCGCGGAAGATATCGACTATCCGCAGCACCTCGGCCCGGCTTTCGTCCTCTGCAGTGACCTTGATCAGCGCCAATTCCCTGTCTATGGCACTGCCATCAGTAAAATCGATTACCTTGAGTACATCAATCAGCTTGTTAAGCTGTTTATTGATCTGTTCCAGAATTTTATCGTCACCGCGCGTGACGATGGTCATCCGGGAGAGCCCTTCCTCATTGGTGGGGGCTACCGAGAGCGAATCGATGTTGAAACCGCGACCGGAAAAAAGATTTGCGACCCGGGAGAGCACACCGAACTCGTTTTCAACCAGAACTGATATTGTGTGTTGCATGGCGGTCTCTCTCCTTATGCGTTCAGTACCATTTCATTTAACGAAGCACCTGCCGGAACCATCGGCAGTACTTTTTCCTCGCGGGCGATCTTGAATTCCATGATCACCGGTCCTTTCTCCTTGAAGGCCTGTTTGATGACCTTCTCAACTTCGTTGGGCTTGGCAGTGCTGAACCCTTTTGCACCGTATGCCTCGGCCAGTTTTACGAAATCGATCGGCAGTTCCATGCAGGTCTGGGAGTAGCGCTTGTCAAAGAAAAGCTCCTGCCACTGGCGAACCATGCCGAGAAAGTTGTTGTTAAGTATGACGATTTTTACCGGCAGTTTGTTCTGCACCAGAGTTGCCATCTCCTGAATATTCATCTGCACGCCGCCGTCGCCGCAGATAGTTATCACCTGACGACCGGGATACGCTGCCTGAGCGCCCATGGCGGCAGGCAGACCGTAACCCATGGTGCCCAACCCTCCTGATGTCAGCAGTGTGCGGGGACGGTTGAACCGGAAGAACTGGGCGGTCCACATCTGGTGTTGTCCAACGTCAGTTGAAATAATGGCATCGTCGTCGGACAATTCACGCAACTTCTGGATAACGAACTGCGGTTTGATGATCGAGCTGCTGTTTTTGTAACTGAGCGGGTGTTTTACTTTCCATCCGGCAATTTCCTCGTGCCAGGGAACAAGGGAGGCACTATATTCGGTAACCTTGTCCTTCACCTTATCTGCTTGTTTGATCATCTTATCCAGGACGTCCCTGACATCTCCTACAATCGGAAGATCTACCCGGACATTCTTCTTGATTGAAGTCGGGTCTACGTCAACATGAATGATTTTGGCATGAGGCGCGAACGTGGCAAGTTTCCCTGTCACCCGGTCGTCAAAGCGGGAGCCGACTGCAATAATAATATCAGAGTGGGTCATAGCCATATTGGCACAATAGGCGCCGTGCATTCCGAGCATACCGAGCGAAAGCGGGTCATCTCCGGGGAATGACCCGAGACCCATCAGGGTGGTGGTGACCGGAACACCCAGTCGGTGAGCCAATGCCGTCAACTGATCAGCCGCATCTCCCAGCACAACGCCGCCGCCTACATACAGCACCGGCTTGTGCGACTCCAAGATCATTCTGAAAGCCTTTTCCACCTGCCGGGGATGACCCTCCAAATTTGGTTTGTAGCTACGGATTTCAACCGTTTCCGGATAAACGAACTCAGTCTGGGCTACCTGAATATCCTTCGGAAAGTCAACCAGAACCGGGCCAGGACGTCCTGTGCGGGCAATAAAAAAGGCTTTCTTCATAATCATGGCGATATCCCTGACGTCCCTGATCAGGAAACTGTGTTTGGTACAGGGCCGGGTAATTCCTATAATATCAACCTCCTGAAAAGCATCGTTACCGATCAGGGGTGTCGGTACCTGGCCGGTAACAATTACCATCGGGATGGAGTCCATATAGGCAGTGGCAATGCCGGTCACGGTATTGGTAGCGCCTGGTCCGGAGGTGGCGATGGCAACGCCGACCTTGCCGGTTGCCCGGGCATAGCCGTCAGCAGCATGTGTACCGGCCTGCTCGTGTCTTGGCAGTATATGACGGATCTCTTTGAAGCTGAAAAGCTCATCATAAATGTTGATGACGGTGCCACCAGGGTAGCCGAAAACAGTATCTACGCCCTCTTTTTTAAGACATTCCAGCATTATGCGTGCGCCATTCATTTTCATGAATTACCTCTATGATTGAATTATGTATCTGATTCTAGCCAGCTGTGGTAATCGCGCCGGTGTGGGCTGATGTGACAGCTTTGGCATAACGCGCCAGCCAGCCGCTCTTGATCTTCGACTCGGGTGCGCACCACGCAGAGCGGCGTATTTCCAGTGTAGCGTCATCCACCAGCAATTCCAGTTTCCTGGCAGGAATATCAAGCCGTATCCTGTCACCCTCTTCCACCAAAGCGATCGGACCGCCTTCAGCCGCTTCTGGTGAGATATGTCCGATGCAGGGACCGCGTGTACCGCCCGAGAATCGCCCGTCGGTGATGAGCGCTACAGAATCACCCAGCCCCATACCCATTATTGCTGCGGTCGGAGCCAGCATCTCACGCATTCCGGGGCCGCCTTTGGGCCCTTCGTAGCGGATGACAACCACATCGCCTGAAGTGATCCTGCCATCCATGATGGCCGCCATGGCCAACTCCTCAGCATCAAAGCAGCGGGCGATACCTTCAAATATCATCATCTGTGATGAAACACCGGATTGTTTAACCACTGATCCCTTGGGAGCGATATTACCATACAGGACGGCGATACCCCCCTCTTTCTTGATCGGATTGTCGAGTGAATGTATGACTTCTTCATCCACGTTCTGAATGCTTTCGGCCAACTGGTATGTAGTCAGGCCGAAGAGCGTCTGTACATCATTAATCTTGTTGCCCAACTGCTTGAAAACTCCACTTACACCGCCGGCAATATCCAAATCCTCCATGAAATGTTCACCGGCCGGATTCATGGAAGCCAGTTGCGGCGTATCCTTGCCGAGGGTATCGAATAATTCCAGCGGCAGGTCTACGCCGGCCTCATGGGCAATGGCCAAAAGGTGCAGCACGGTGTTGGAAGAACCGCCCAGCGCCAGATCGACACGTATGGCGTTCTCAAAGGCAGCGCGTGTCATGATGCTGCGCGGAGTGATGTTATTCAGGACCAGGTCAACAATCTTTTCACCGGAAGCGAAGGCAATGCGACGCTTCATGGCAGAAACCGCCAGGGCGGTCCCGCAACGAGGCAGGCTCATACCCATCGTCTCGGTAAGGATCGCCATTGTGTTGGCGGTGAAGAGTCCCTGACAGGAGCCCATCCCGGGACATGCATTATCTTCGCAGACCTGCAGTTCTTTATCACTGATCACCCCGGCCCTGTAACGGGCCATGGCTTCAAACGTATCGGAGACAAAGGAAAACTTGCGACCGGCCTGGCCGCGGCCACTCAGCATCGGGCCTGCAGTTACAACGATACAGGGGATATCCAGCCGGGCAGCCGCCATCAGCATACCGGGCGTGATCTTGTCGCAGTTAGTAAGCAGTACCAGACCGTCCAGCCGATGCGCCTCAGCCACTGATTCAACCATATCTGCTATGAGTTCGCGGGTTGGCAGAGAGTAGTGCATCCCTTTATGGCCCATAGCTATCCCGTCACAAACTCCCGGAATACCGAAGAAAAAGGCATAGCCACCCCCGGAGTGGACACCCTTTTCAATATAACGCTCCAGATCGCGCATGCCTACGTGACCCGGAATCAAATCGGTAAAACTGGTGGCCACGCCGATGAACGGCTTATCCATCTGACTCTGGGGCACTCCGGTTCCTTTTAATAACGCCCTGTGAGGGGTACGTTCCAAGCCCTGTTTAATCAAATCGCTGCGCATATCCAGGTGTGTCCTTTTCGCTCAATAGAATGTTTAACACCACCAGAAAGCCGATTGACGGGCCAATGGTGGGGCGCTAAGATAATGCATTAACCGGAATGTGTCAATCGGAATGCAGAGGAAGGTTCCGTGTCCGGATGGTTAAACCTTTCAAAAAATTTCTGAGAAACTGATCGCCGCACTCTTTGAAATTCTTGTGCTCCTTACTCCTGAAAAGGGCACTAAGCTCGGATTTTGAAATATCGATAGTGACGAGTTTCATGATCGCCATCATATCCTCTTCCTTCAATGCCATCGCAATCCTCAACTTTTTCAGAATTGAGTTATTTGTCAGTACCATGTCGGCTTTTGCAGCATGCCCGGCCGCAGACTCCCGCTCTCCTCTTTTGTATATGATCAGGCCATCCAGAAAATGCCTCAGCAGATTACTACTGCAATCGAGATAGCCTGCTTCGTCCTCTTTTTTCAGGAGTCCCTGCAATGCAGACAGTTCAATGCCATGACCCGACAGGTTGAAGATAGCAATCATTTTATTATCACTGATATCCAGTGCATAGCGAATTCTGCGCATTATGTCGTTATTCGTCACGGGAAACTCCCGGCACCTGCAGACTGTCGGCAGGCGCAGGAATCAGTCTGATACGGTCTCTTGCCATCAGTTCGACGATGTTTCGATATAATTCATCTCCGTCCCTGCCGGTCACCTTTTTTTTATTAACAGTTGCGGTGGGAGTTTCACGGCAAGCACCGCACTGCTTGATGCAATCCTTGACCTTGATATTCAGATCGGGAAATTCTTCCGACAGTCGTCTGAACACCTTCCCCTTACCTTTGTTCTGCTCGCAGAATCGAATTTTCATGGATGAGCCTACACCACCAGCGGAGATCCCGCCGGTGCTACGAAAACACGTTGTCCCATTTCACCATCAATCATCAGAATGCCGTACCCGTTGTCACCAACCAGCTTGAGTTTTGCGATCAGATCCCGATCGTTGTTCTCTTCCTCGATCTGCTCAGTGACAAACCACTGCAGATATATCAGGGTGGCATGATCTTTCTCCTGCATGGCCTGTTCGCTTAAGTTGTTGATACATGACGTGATCATCTGTTCATGGGCCAGAGTTTTCTGCATCATCTCCAGCAGGGAGGAGTATGTGTTGGGCACAGCCTCGCTGGCAGCAATGGAAATGACTACACCTTGATCAGTCAGGTAGGTATAGAATTTGATAAAGTGTATCATCTCTTCACGGTACTGCACAAAAAACCAGTTGGCAGCGCCTTTCAGTCCCATTTCATTGGCGCAGGACGACATGGCAAGATACAGATTTGCAGAGCAGAGTTCCAGGTTCATATGACTGTTGAGTGCGTCCGACATTTTTTTGCTGATCATGTTAGTATGACCTCCATATTTTAATGTACCTGATTTATGTAGCATACTATAAACGCCATAATCATACTTGTAAATACAATCTGATTACCATATGTTTATGGTCGAACTTATCCGGCATGCCTGAAAAATTGACATGCGCGCCTGCCGTGTCAGGCGGCATAGCCAGAAAACATGAGGCTTTTCATGACCCGTGCAGAATATGCTGTAGATAAATTGCATATGCTGATGGAATTTTCCGCCATCATAAATTCTTCTCTGAATTCATCCCAGGTGCGTGAACGCGCAATTCAGGCTGCTTCCAAGCTTCTGGATGCTGATGCCGGCAGCCTGCTGCTGGTTGATCCGATAACCGGCGAGCTTTTTTTCGAGGTTGCTACCGGCGAAAAAGGTGAGAAACTCAAGGAGATACGCCTTAAGATCGGCGAAGGAATTGCCGGATGGGTGGCAATGAGCGGTGAGTCTGTAATAACTAATGATGTCCAGCACGATCCGAGGTTCTTCCGGGGAGCTGACAGGGCAATTGATTATCAGACTCTCAGCATGGTGGCGGTCCCGCTAAAAATGGGCGCCAATATTATCGGAGTGTTACAGGCTATCAACAAGTGTGATAATAATTTCACCATGGAAGACCGGGATATGTTGTTGTCACTGGCTCACCAGGTTGCTCCGGCAATCGAAAATGCACGCATGTATGAAATACAGCGGGAAACATTTTACGGGATCAGCATGGCTCTGTCAGAGGCGTTGGAAAAGCGCGACTATTACACCGGCGGACATACCAATCGGGTCAGCACATACTGCATGGCAATAGCCGGCCGTCTCAACCTGAAAGAGAAAGAGATGGAATCGCTGTGGCTGGCCTCGATACTGCACGATGTGGGAAAAATAGGAGTAGAGGACAAGGTGCTGCAGAAGCCGGGACGGCTTGACGATGAAGAGTTCAAGGCCATGAGCCTTCATGCACAGTACGGCTCCGAGATATTAAGTCATATCAGGAGCCTCTGGGCGGTTATTCCGGGTGTGCGCAGCCATCATGAACAGTATGACGGCTGCGGTTACCCGGACGGATTGAAGGGGAATGAAATCCCGCTCATCGCCCGTATCATATCCGTAGCCGACGCCTTTGACGCCATGACGTCCGACCGACCCTACCGTAAAGCACTGTCTGATAAACAGGGCTTTGCAGAGTTGATTCGATGCAGGGGAAAGCAGTTTGACCCGGATATTGTCGATGCTTTTCTGGCCGTCTCCAAACAGTTATAATGTGCCGGAGGAACGGCGTGAAGTGTGACGACGCGACAATTGCAGTACCGCACAACACCCGATCAGGAACATTGGAAAACTGAGTAATTGGCCCATTGAGAAAAATCCCATCAAAAAACCGAGATGGTCATCCGGTTGTCGGAAAAACTCAACGATAAAGCGGAACAGGCCATATCCTGCAACAAATGTCCAGCCCGCCACCCCGGTAAACGGCAATCTTCGGGAAACAACCCGAATAATTACAAACAGCACCAGCCCCTCAAGAAAAGCCTCGTACAGCTGTGATGGATGACGCGGCTCATTGCCGCCGCCCGGAAATACCATGCCCCAGGGCGCATCGGTCGGTCGTCCATACAGTTCGCCGTTGATGAAGTTCCCTATTCTGCCCAGTCCCAGTCCCACCGGCGCACAAAGCGCCGCTATGTCGATCAGCGTGAAAAAAGGAATCTGCTTGCGGCGGGAATAAATAACAAAGGCGATGATGACACCCAGAAAACCGCCGTGAAAGGACATGCCCCCTTCCCAGACGGCGAGAACCTGCAGCGGGTGAGTCAGATAGAATGAGAGCTTGTAGAAAAGAATGTAGCCGAGCCGCCCGCCCAGTACGACACCCATGGCGCCGCAGAACACCAGATCAGCGACATCATCGGTTGTCAAAGGGAGTTGTTTGCACCTGACTTCAGAGCGGATTATGAAGTAGGTAGAGATAAATGCCAGAACGTACATCAGCCCGTACCAGCGGAACTGGAGCGGGCCGAGGCGTAAAATGACCGGGTCGATGTGAGGAAATTGCATGGAGTGTAGCGCCTTCAGATCCCGCAGCCGCAATTACGCGGACAACTTCCCACCCGCATGTGCACCGCTCTGATAAAGGTGGCGTCGGTCGCGGTCCTGATCTCTTCAACGACGTTATCGGGTACAGCCGAATCAAGCGAGAGAATGACCATGGCCTCACCTTTTTTCACGCTGCGTCCCAGATTCATGGCGGCGATGTTGATGTCGTGCTGGCCCATGATGGTGCCGATTCTTCCTATCATGCCAGGACGGTCCTCGTAATGCAGCATCAGCATATGCTCTGCGGGGCTGAAATCCATTGAGTAGTCCCGTAAACGGACAATTCGCGGGGCGCCTTCGAAGAGTGTGCCGGAAATCAGTCTCCGGGTCCCTCCGGCTTCGATGATCAGAGTGATCACATTGGAGAAGGCATCGGCATGTGTCGATTTGGTCTCTTCCACCGTGATGCCCATCTGCTCGGCAATCAGAGAGGCATTTACCATGTTGACATCCTGATCGACCATCCGGTTCAGGAGTGCGGACAGGCCGCAGACGGTCAGAGGAGAACAGTCATAATGGGCAATGCTGCCGGCAAAGCCGAAGATGACTTTTTCCAGATTGTGCTCAACCAGCTGGATACCAAAATCACACATCACGCTCATCAGGTTCAGGAACGGGCGCATCTGGTCCATCAGGGCCAGGTCAAATCTCGGGATGTTGACGGCATTCTCCAGAGGAAGGTCATCAAGATAGTTAAGGATCTCCCTGGAGACGTCGATTGCCACGTTGACCTGCGCTTCGAAGGTATTTGCTCCCAGATGCGGTGTCACCACCAGATTTTTGTGACCGATTAGTTTATTGAGGAGATCAGTTGCAGGCGGCTCCTGGCTCCAGACATCAATCGCACCTCCGATCACCTTGCCGGACTCGAGATTGTTCAGCAGAGCCTGTTCGTCAATGATACCGCCCCGGGCCACATTCAGGATTATAACACCACTCTTCATAAGTCCGAACTCGCGGAGACCTACCATACCCCTGGTTTCTTCGTTAAGCGGAGTGTGGACAGTGATGATGTCGCAGTTTTTGTAGATCTCGTCGTGAGAAACAAGTTTGACTCCCAGGTCATGGGCTCGTTTTACGGCAATATAAGGGTCACAGGCCAGCACTTCGCATTCAAAAGCTTTCAGACGGGTAGCCACACGGCCGCCGACCTTGCCCAGGCCGATGACGCCGGCTGTTTTTCCTTTTAGTTCGTGTCCGGTAAAGGGCGCCCGTTTCCATTCTCCGGACTTCAGACTGGCGTTGGCTGTAGTGACGTTGCGGCAGAAAGAAAGCAGGAGTGCCATGGTGTGTTCGGCGGCGCTGTTGGTGTTGCCGAAAGGAGCATTGACTACGATCACCCCCTTCGAGCTGGCGTAGTCAACGTCAACATTGTCGATACCCACCCCGGCGCGTGCCACGATTTTCAATTTTTTGGCCGCATCCAGCAGATCCCGGTCAACCTGGGTTCCGCTGCGTGTGATGATAGCGTCATAGTCGCCTATGATTGTCAGCAATTGATCTTTTTTCAATCCCAGCTTCACATCCAGCTGAATGCGCGGTTCCTGGGTCAGGAGGGCCAACCCCTCAGGCGAGACTTCATCAGTAACAATTATCTTCATTGCAGATCTCCGGTTTCAAGGTAGTTTGTCCGGGCATACTAGCCCCGCCTGCAAAAAAAAGCAAGCACGGCCACTGGTAATGGTGGTATACATTCTCAACATGGAACCCTTCAATATTGTACTCATAGAACCTGAGATTCCCCCGAATACAGGCAACATAGCCCGTCTCTGCGCCGCTACCGGTGCACTCCTGCACCTTGTGGGACCGCTCGGATTTTCGATGGACGATCGCTATCTGAAAAGGGCCGGGCTTGACTACTGGGAGTTTGTCGTCCTCCGGCAATGGCCTGATCTGGCTGCGTTGCATTCGTCTGCTCCTGCAGGGCGCTTCTTTTATCTCAGCACCAAGGTTACCCGGAGCTATCTTGAAGCCGGTTTCAAGCCGGGTGATTATATCGTTTTCGGTAAAGAAACCAGAGGATTGCCGGAAGAACTATTGCGGGCCAACCCGGAAAGATCCATCACCATTCCGATGCCGGCGGAAAAGGTGCGCAGCCTGAACCTGTCCACCTCTGTCGGGATTGTACTGTATGAGGCTCTGCGACAGACAGGGGGACTTACGTAATGCTGATCAGGGCAGTCATATGGATGAATCTGGCGCTCATTTTCTACACCTGGGCAGTTTTCAGCGGTCGCAAACAGGGACTTCGCCCGAAACACCTGGCGATTTTCGGGGTCGGCCTGGCATGCGATTTTCTCGGTACTGACCAGATGAACCTGGTCGCCCGGATGTACGGTAAAGCGCCGGAGTGGCACAATATTACCGGTATTGTTTCGCTGACAGGCATGGGATTTCATTTTCTTCTGGCATTGATCGCATCACTGCTGCATCGCGCGGAAGCCGTCAACGTTCTGTTTCACCGTGTCAGTCTGACAATCTACGGTTGCTGGCTGATTGCGTTTGTCAGCGGCGCTTTTTGGGGGATATCAAGAGCGTAGATCTGCCCTGTACGTTTCCCGTTTCGATCAGATCCATATTCAACATAATTGCTGTGTCTTCACGGAGGGAATGAGCTCTCTGATTCTTTTCAAAAGTACAAACGGCAGGATCGGTTTCACGTATATCTCGGCATTTGCGTCAAGTTCTCCCTCGCGCTTGATGATCTCGTCAAGCACAGCTGGAGAGATACCAATACCGGTGTCTCGTACTGTTATTCGGACAAGCATCGTGCCATCGTACTGTTCAAGGTGGTTTACCGAGATGGTGATGTTTCCCTTTGCCGTGAACTTTACCGCGTTACCAATCAGGTTGAGAAGAATCTGTTTGACCCGCAACTGGTCTCCTACCAGAATGGGGGGACCTCTTTGGCAAAATCGACATTCAAGACCAGCTCTTTTTCACGTGCCGTAAATTTCATTACTAAATGGAGTGGGTGGGAGAGTGGTTTCTGATTAACCGTACCGAGGATGATATGGCAGAAATGGCGCACGTGGCAGGGATTCCTTGTGAAACGCTCTCTTTTGATCGTGACTCCACAGGAATTCAGTTGTTTATGACGGTACTCAAGGAGTGAGTGGATAAATCATGTTGCACCTCGTTTCAAAGGTAGTCCGTTATTTCAACGCCGTATGCATCGCAAATTCGCCTGATCGTTTCAGGCGGGATGACTATCTTGAGGAACGATCCGCTCCGCCTCTGTGGCGGGAGGTGTCATTTTTATCCCTTCCCCGGAACATGAGCCGCAGAGGAACACCATCAAAGCCGAAAGCTTCGCGGAATTTGTTGATCAGGTAGCGCTCGTAGGAATAATGGATGTTGTCGGGCTGGTTGGTAAAAATAACAAAGGCGGGCGGGCGTGTGGCGACCTGGGTGGCAAAGTAGAATTTGACCCTGCGTCCGTGAGACAGGGGAGCATGATGAGAGGCTGTAGCTTCGTTGAACACCTGGACAAGCTGTGACGTGGAGACACGACGGCAGAACTGCGCCATGACATTATCCACGGTTGTAATGATCTTGCCGGTGCGTTGACCGGTTCTGGCGGAAACACAGACGATCGGAGCGTATGCCAGATATTTGAATCCGTCCCTGATTTTTTCGATATAGATACCAAGCGTGGCGTTATCCTTTTCAATGACATCCCACTTGTTGATAACAAAAACGCACCCTTTGCCGGCCTCATGGATATAGCCGGCAATGCGTTCGTCCTGTTCCGTCACCCCCTCTTCAGCGTCGATTACCATCAGCACGACATCGGCCCGCTCAATACTGCGCAGTGCGTCGCACACACTGTATTTTTCAAGCTTCTCCGTTGTTTTTCCCTTGCGCCTGATACCGGCCGTATCAATCAGCATGTAAGGTTTTTTGTTGCAGATAAAGGGTGTGTCCACTGAATCGCGCGTTGTTCCGGCGGTCGGATTGGCAACGACCCGCTCGAAACCGAGCAGGCGATTAACCAGCGACGATTTGCCGACATTCGGGCGTCCGACCACGGCGATACGGGTGATATTCTCTTCAACGTCGTCATCCATGTCAGGCGGAAATGCCTCAAGGATATGTTCAACCAGATCGATGACTCCGCGATTGTGTTCAGCGGAAATGGTGTACAGTTCTCCAACGCCGAGGGCGTAGAACTCTGCCGCTTCATTCTCCAGCTTGTCGCCATCAACCTTGTTGACGACATGAAACACCGGCTTGCCGACACTGCGCAGCATGCCGGCCACCTCTGTATCAGCCGGTGTCAGTCCGCTTCTGGCATCCATCATGAAGATGATGACATCCGCCTCATCCATGGCCAGGCGGGACTGCTCCCGCATCTGCTGCAACAGAAGATTCTCGGTCACCGGCTCGAATCCGCCGGTGTCGATCAGGATGAAAGGCTTGTCAAAGCGGGTGATGGCGGCATAATTGCGATCACGTGTCACTCCGGGGGTATCGTCGACGATGGCGCGGCGATGTCCGAGCAGGCGGTTGAAAAGGGTTGATTTGCCCACATTGGGACGGCCGACTATGGCTACTAAAGGTTTCATTCGGGTTCCTGACTATTCCGGCAGCAGCGTAAACGCCGGGCAGTGTTTCGGTTTTATAACCGAGAAGTGGCGGCGGTCCGTCGTCATGACCGCCGTTATGTTAAGCCGTTCCGCCACCGCGACCAGCGAAGCGTCCGCCAGACCTGTCCGAAGATCCGGGTAGGTATTCATCACATCAACGGCACGACTCATATCTTCCTCGTTCACCTGTTCAAGCCGCAGGGCCCGATTGATTATTGATGTGATAAAGGCGATTTCGGCCTGTGGCGAAAGATGTGTCTGCAAGAGATAACATGCTTCGGGTACGACGGTTGAAGGGATTATAAGTGCACCTTTAAAGTTCTGCACGAACGTACAGGCGCGAAGATGCCATGAGTCGGACCGGTCGGCAAGAGCGTAGACGATGCCGGTATCGATCAGAACCGGGGCGATTGAAATTATTTTTGCCACAACAACTCCTCGTGCCGTTCCGCTATATCGGATTCACCACTTTCACCGATCGCAACAAACGATAACTCTACCGCCTGATCCTGCCTGTGCATGGCCACGTAACTGACCAGTGCTTCGCGAACAACGGTGGCAACACTCGTTTTCTGCTGCCTGGCAAGGCTCTTGACTTCATCCAGCAGATAATCATCGGCAAATATGGTTGTCCGCTTCATAGTCACACCTCCATTGCACGTATGATATATGATGTATGACTGAACCGTCAAGGGAATATCGTTTCGTAATAAAGGGGAGAGTTTCGACTATAGATTGCAATTGACTGAGCATGGTGGAGTGATATAACTGTTTCAGCACAGTATGATAATCTGGAGGTTTTATATTTATGAGAATCCTGATTGTAGATGATGAGCAATTCAGCAGAGTCATGCTTTCAGATTTGCTTGGGGAGTATGGCCAATGTGATATGGCAGCCAACGGGTATGAGGCTATTGATGCATTTATGCGTGCGCGTGCCGAAGGCGCCCCCTATGATCTTATCTGCCTGGATATTATCATGCCCGAAATGGATGGCCAGCAGGTGCTCAAACAGATCAGGTCTATCGAGGCAAGAGACTCGGTACATGGCATTGACGCCGTGCGTGTGCTTGTTGTCTCTGCCATGAGTGATCTGGAACATATCATGATGTCGTTCGATTCCAGGTATGAGGCCTATATGATGAAACCGGTCGATCGCCAGCAGCTGGTTGAGCATCTTGCATTATTGGGGTTTAACGCATGACATGCAAGTATATGTATTCGTTTAATATATTTTAAAAAACCGGCGTCAAGCCGAAAAGGAATTGATTTTATGTCGAAACAGCCCAGATTATTTGTAGATAATTACAAACCTATTGCTACGGAATCTCTGCTAGTCGGCAATTTCCCTCCAATCGAATTGTATCTGAGGCGTGGTTACGATAACTTTACCCTCTATAAACCGGATCATGTTGAATTGAAAGTCAGAGACACTGATCGTTTCAAAAACAATCATATTGAATTTGTTTATATAAATGCGGATGATTCAGAGATGTTTAACGAATATCTTGAAAAACATGTTCGTTCAATACTTCTGAGGGGCGATGTGAAATCTGAAACAAAGGAATTCATTCTTTCGATAGTATTATTCAATTATCTTTTTGAAGTGTATAGTCAGACCGAGCGGATCGGAGATGTAACACGATGCAGGCAGATTATTGAGACGCTGAGTACCTATCTGTTTAATAAGGGATGTCTGAAACGTTCTCTGACTAAAATACTTGATGGCAGCTTTCAAATATTCGCTCATAGTATTGATGTGACCGTTCTTGCAATCCTTGCGCACAAGTCGATCCTGGATCTGCATCGTGACGAACTTCTGGAAGTGGGGGTGGGAGCGATGTTCCATGATATCGGCATCATATTTCTCACAAGCAACTCTATTAAAGATGCCTCCCCCGCTACAGACACAGATTATACGAGAATCAAGATGCACCCCCAGATGGGGTACAATTTACTGTTTCCTTTATGGGGCAAGAAAGATGGAGTTGCGCTTGACATTGTTCGATATCACCAGGAAAAATACGATGGCAGCGGCTATCCGTTTCATCTTGTAGCTGAGCGAATCCCCATAAGTGCCCAGATTGTATCAATATGTGATGTCTATAGTTCATTGACCACAGACCGTCCGTTCCGCAAAGCATCCACTCCCGAGTATGCATTAAAGATTATGGAGAGCGAGTCCCATGTCTTCAATCCGGATTACCTGCATGCCTTTAAATCGATGATTCTCCAGGAGTGATCACATTCGTCCTTGTGCAGTTTCGTAAACCTGATTTTTATCTCTTTTCCCCACCGCAATTATCGTCACAAAAAGGATATCTTCTTCTATGCGATAGACCAGACAATATCCCATCCCTTTCAATTTGATCTTGTAGCAATCGGTCATACCGGATAAAGCCGCAGATGGAACTCGTGGATTCTGAAGCCGTTCCGCCAGTTTTTTCTTTAAAGGATTCCGAATACTGCCGTCAAGCTTTTGCCATTCGGCCAATGCCAGCACATGAAAGCGCAACTTATAACTCATCAAGTTTTACCTCGACGAATGGCCCGTCAGATCGTTCACGCACCAGCTTTGAATCTTCAAGATCCTCCACGTATGCAATAAGACGTTCATAATATCCTGCGGGAACAAGGTAGGCCTCCGGCCGGTTATGGTTCATAACCGCCACCGGCTCATCATCCGCCTGCTTGAGGATGGCTGCAAAATTCCTTTTCAGCTCTGTAACGCTGGTACTCATTGTGGCAAGAATCGTATTCATAAACCGCCCCATATCTACTTAGATGTTTATATCAGCATCGAATATAGCATCAAATTGATTGAAATCCAAAATAAAAGGGACACTCTACCTCTTGCCCCACACACTCAGCAGAGCAGGCAGGAACGCCAGAAAGACCGCCACGCTGGCCACCATCCCCAGCGACATGACCGCACCGATACTGAAGACCCCCTGGTGGTGGGCCACCATCAATGCGCCGAAGCTGAACAGAATTGTCAGCGCGTTCAGTACGACGCCGATACCGGCGCTGCGGGTTGCTACCTGGGCCGGGGTCTCGCTCCCCTGGCGATAGCGGTTGATGATATAGATGGCCGAGTCGATGCCCACTCCCAGAATCAGCGGCAGCACGATGATATTGGCCGAATTGAAATATACCCCCATCAGCCGCATCCCCCCGACCATCAGCAGCAGACCTGCCACCAGCGGCAGCGTACCGAGCAGCGCATAGCGGATGCTCCTGAAGTTGATCAGAAGTATCGCGGCGATGCCGGCAAAGGCGTACATAAAAGCCTTCAGATAGGAATCGCGCAGCACGGTGAGCGATTCGAACACCATGACCGGCTCGCCGGTGGCGTTTGGAAAAACACTCTTGACCTGGCTGACAAATTCCTGCAGCGGCTCATGCTCAAAGATTTCGCGTCTGGCAGCTACCTGCAGCAGCAGTTTGCCGCTTGTACCCACAAAGCGCCGCATCAGTTGCGCAGGAACATCGGACTCGTGTATCGCAACAGCTTCCAGGCTCTCTTTAAGCATCTTCAGCTTGTCGGGCAGTTCGGCAAACATGCCACCCTGAAACTCCCGCAGCATCCCCAGGGCGTTCTTGTCTTTTTCCTTTTCCAATGTTTTGAAGAAGGAGTCAAGTGTAGCCAGAAAGGCGCCGACCGGCCTGGCCTCCTGCGCTTTCTGCGCCTCAAGCGCCCGTGTCAGCCTTTCCACCCGGTCGCGAAAATTTTCAAAGACAGCCGGGAGCGCCATCACTTGAAGGTTTTCCTCGTAGGGCGCCGGTTTGACATCCGCCATGACGGCTCTCAATGCAGCCAGTTCGGCCAGTTTTTCGGACTGCTGTTCCGGCACGAAACTGAGCGGACTGACGACATGGTCCACGGCCGGCAGTTTCTCAAGGCGTTCAGTCAAACGTTGCGCTTCAGCTTTGTCTCTGGCGGTAACAACGGCGAAATAACCGGAATTTTCCCTGCTGCGCATCAGTTTGTAGGCGTACTCCACCGATTCAAGACCCTTCGCCTGCAGATTCATCAGATTGTAGTCGAAGCGCATGGTCAGGGCGGGATAGAGACAGGCGAGCGAGAGGAGCAGAGTCGCCACGATGACCGTCCGGGGAGTGCCGAACAGCATGCGTAAAAATGCCCCTTCGTTTGACGGCGGGAGGGGGGTGGCAGGAGATTCGCCGGCCGGTTTTCTGAAGCGCTCCAGCAGCAGCAGCATGGCCGGCAGAACGGTAAAGGTTGCCAAAACACAGATAACAACGCCACCGGCGGCAATGATACCCAGTTCGGCAATACCCTTGAAGTCGGTGAAAGCAAAGGTGGCAAACGCCAGGGCCACCGTGGCGGCAGCCATGATGATCGAGCGGATGTTGGCGGTCAGGCCGGTTTCAATGGCCGACAGGCCGGGAGCGCCGTTTTTTAACTCTTCCTGATAACGCAACACCACTTGGATGCCGTATTCGATCCCGAGGCCGATCAGCATGATGGCGAAGACCATCGAGAGGATGTTGAGGTGCCCGACGGCCACCGTGGCAAAGCCGAAGGAGAGGCAGATCCCGACGATCAGCGAGACCATGGCGGCGATTACGTTCAACAGGCCGCGGAAGGCGAGCAGAAGCAGCAGTACGGTCAGCGACAGTGAGAGTATGGTGGCGATCTCCATGTCGCGCTGACTGGTGGCCATCTCTTCGTATTCGAGTACCGGAACACCGGTCAGACCGGCTTTGATTCCGTTGAACTCAGGCTTTTTGAAGGTTTCATCAAGCGCAGTCCGGACAGCTTTGATTGCTTTTTCGGCCGGCACGAAGCTACCCTGTTCCTTGACCGGCAGAACGGTAATAACCTGCTGTCTGCCGGCGCTCTCCAGCATGGATGGTTTTCCGTCTCTGTTTCCTTTGAGGAACGAGTCCATCGACAGGCCTGCCCTGAGCGTAGTCGAAGAGCCTGCCCTGAGCGTCGTCGAAGGGGCGCTGCTCTTTCCATCGAAAGCTTTGAATCCCTTGTCGAGGGTAGTCAGCATGAAAACAAGGCTTTGCAGACCGGACGGATCGCCGGATACAAGATAACCGTCAATCTGAGCGGTCAGGCTGGTAAAGATGGTCTGTACCGAGGGGGCGGCGGCCAGATCCTTCAGCACCGGCGCGGCCATGGTCAGGGTATTCCGAAGCTGTCTGATCTCATCAAGCGGCATGAACAGCAGACCATTTTTGCGGAAAAACGGGAGGCCGCCGGGATGGAACACCTCGCGGAAAACCCCCTGTTCCCGATTCAACCGGGCGTAAAGGGTATCTGCGGCGCGAGTCGTTCTTTCGGCATCATCCGACTCGATGACGGCTACAATCTCTTCCTGATCGCCGAATTCGGCGCGGTACGCACGATAATCGACCTGAAAGGGTGCGTTTTTTGGCATCAGGTCGTCGCGACCGGTCAGAAACTCCATGTTCCTGATCGTGTAAGCAATTGACAGTAGGGACATAAGCAGGGATAACCCCAGAATCAGGCGGGGACGGGCGGCTACAAAGGCAAACAGACGGGCGTTGCTCTGGGACACGAAAAGCTCCTTGACAGTATGCTGTTTTTTTACACGTACCATACCTGCCGGCACGGTGTCAAACCGGCCGGAGTCAGTCGGGTGCCTTTTCCCCCTGAATGGAAGTTTTTCTGGCATTTACCCGGCCGGGAAGGTATATAAACATGTGTGAAGAATTTATGCCGATTCAGAGAGGTTACGCATGAGGAATGACGGAATATATGTCCGGGTATTGGGCGACTATGGCCCGTTTTCCAGCATGGGTAAAAGTATCGGCTATAAGGTGGATATAGGCGACAGCAGCTTCCTCGTCGATTGCGGCTCCCCTCTGTTCCAGACAATTGGCGGACACGGCCTCAAAAACATCAAGGGACTCATCATCACCCATTGCCATGACGACCACAAACGCTGGTTGACAGATCTGGCTCTCTTTAGTCGCTACATCTCCGATAGTCCGCAGAGACTCCCGATTTTTACGTCCGAAACAATAAACGAAGATCTGATTATTGCGTCAGGTCCGGCGCTTAACTCAAGCCTCAGCATAGATTCAAAACAGGTTGTTGATCTGGCCTATGATGACTATATCGATTTCACTCCTCTCGGCCCCCGGCCCAGGTTCAGAATCATACGACGTGAAACTGGCGAAGCGGCGTACAGGTTGGAAGTCGTCGATCGCGACGGCAACAGTGTCTCCCCCGACCGGGCCAAGATTGTGATCAGTTCCAGAAACGGCAAGCCGAGACTGCTTTTTAAAGACCCTGACCATGGAGAATGGGTTGAGCCGGAGCTTTTCTATCCATTCTCTTCGACAACCTTTTATGAAAAGGATCAGAATATCTATCATGATCCGGCCGGCTTTACGATTGAGGCGATTAACGCACCGGTCTGGCATGGCATTCCGAGTATAGGGCTTAGATTCCGGACCGCGTCTGAATCACTGATTTTCAGTGCTGATACAGCTCACAACATCGAGCTGTGGCAGACGCTTCATACGGAGAAACGTCCGCAGCGCCTGAAAATCTCACCTGATGAATTTAACAGGGCTTCCGTTTTATCCGGTGATATCAATGACTACATAGAACGCATCTGGAGCACGGAGCGGTACAGGGAAGCGCTGGGCGCCTTTGACGACGGCATTGTCATTCACGACATTGCCATGCGAAAAAGTGTCGTCCATACTGATTACCACTGCCTGGAACATACATTCCTGGATAAAGAGAGGGTGCTGCTTACCCACAGTCCCGACAAGCTGACTTCAGAGTGGGCCTTGAGCAAAGCTGAAAAAATATTTCACATCAGAGGAAAGCATTTCCGCGAAGTCGTTGGTGATACGTCATATCCGATGGATGCCGCCGTGTATCACAAGGAATACGGCAAGTATTTCGTCGGTTACAAAAACCCCGGGGGAGAAGTAACCGTATGCAGTAATGACGGAATTCTTGAGCTGTGCAGACAGGGGGATTCAATAAACGGTACCGGGCTTTTCACGGTGGATCTCTATGAGGATATCGGAGGTAAATACCTCCCCATCCTGGGCGCTGATAATTCGCTTCGCTATGTGGAGCGCACAGACGGCCGGGTCGAGCTTGTTTCGTTCAGCGAGCAGGGGTCGCAGGGAACCGTGGTTGAGGATCAGCGTGCGAGGCTTTCCATGACAGCATCACCGCAAACCCCGTCATTTCTTGTTCTTGGCATCGGTAACCTGGTCATGAGTGATGACGGCGTCGGAGTTCGCGTTATCCAGGAGCTGCAGCGGGGCTATCGCTTTCCCGATAACGTAACAGTCATTGATGGTGGAACACTGGGACTTGATCTGCTTCCCCTGCTGGAGAACATCACGCATCTGATACTGGTGGATGCGGTCGAAACCGGCGGAATACCGGGAAACTGCGTCAGGTTGTACGGTCAGGAGCTGCCGATTGCCCTGGAGACCAAGATATCGCCCCATCAGATGGGCCTCAAGGATCTTCTGGCTGTTTCCGAACTGATGGGACACTCGCCGCGTGAAATGGTGTTGATAGGGGTCCAGCCAGCCTGCATAGAGATGGATACCG
>Ga0194037_1000495_pt1 | contig 30538 bp, 2 predicted proteins | sample JunL306m_MetaG_FD_148653 | JGI IMG/M metagenome (GOLD analysis project Ga0194037, IMG submission 148653) | Anoxic zone freshwater microbial communities from boreal shield lake in IISD Experimental Lakes Area, Ontario, Canada - Jun2016-L304-6m | ecosystem: Environmental > Aquatic > Freshwater >...
GATCATGGTAAAAGCACCGTGATTGGCCGACTTCTTGCAGATACAGGCTCCTTGCCGCAGGGTAAGCTTGAGGCGGTCAGAGAGAGCTGCAGAAGGAATTCAAAGCCTTTTGAGTATGCCTTCCTGCTCGATGCGCTCAAGGATGAGCAGGCGCAGGGTATAACTATTGATATGGCCCGCTGCTTTTTCAACACAGCAGTTCGTGACTACATCATTATTGATGCTCCAGGTCATATTGAGTTTCTGAAAAATATGATTACCGGAGCGTCGCGTGCAGAGTCGGCTCTGCTGGTGATTGACGCTGATGAGGGTATCAAGGAGAACTCAAAGCGACATGGCCAGATGGTTGCAATGCTTGGCGTCAAGCAAGTGACGGTGCTGGCCAACAAGATGGATCTTATCGACTTCAGCGAGGAGGTTTTTGAAAAGCTGAAGGCTGACTACACCGCCTTTCTTGCACAGATCAAGGTGACGCCGGTCAGCTTTATACCTGTCAGCGCCCGCGAAGGCGACAATATTGCGTTCCTTTCTGAACGAATGCCTTGGTACAAGGGATTGACTGTTCTTGAGCAGCTTGACCAGTTTATCAGTGACAAGGAGCTTCAGGAGAAGCCCTTTCGTTTTCCGGTTCAGGATATCTACAAGTTTACCCGCAGCAATGATGATCGGCGAATTGTTGCCGGGACGGTTGCTGCCGGGACGGTGCGAGTTGGTGATGAGGTGCTCTTTCTCCCTTCAGGAAAAACATCGGTAATTCAGTCGGTCGAGTCGTTCAACACCTCTCCAAAAGAACGGGCCACTGCCGGAGAACCGTCAGGCTTTACGCTGACGACGCAGATTTATATCCGCCCAGGCGAACTGATGGTTAAGCCCTCCGATCCCCAACCGGAGGTTGGCAGTCGATTCAGGGTGAACATCTTCTGGCTTGGCCGAGCGCCGATGATTCGCCATAAAGAGTACAAGCTCAAGCTTGGCTCTGCTCGGGCAACGGTGAGGCTGGCGGAGATCTGCAATACACTTGATGCCTCCGATTTGACCTCCAGCAGGAGCAAGCAGCAGATTGACTGCCGTGATGTGAGTGAATGTATTCTTGAAACCTCTCGCCCGATTGCATTTGATACCACCGCCGCGAGTGAGGCGACAGGGCGCTTTGTGATTGTCGATAATTACGAGATCGCTGGCGGTGGCGCTGTGGTTGAAAATCTGTCGGCAGGCGAATCCCTCTTGCAGCAACATATCCGCGATCGTGAAAGCAATTGGGAGGCTGGTCTTGTTCGTGCCGAACAGCGGGCGGAGGTGAATCAGCATCGGGCAAAATTTATCGTTTTTACCGGAGCTCCGGGTACCGGCAAGCGGGCAGTGGCGAAAGCGCTTGAGCAAGGACTTTTTCATAATGGCATGAACGTCTATTACCTCGGAGTGGCAACCATCGATCGTGGGCTTGATGCCGATCTGGGTTCTCATACCGATAGCGCAGGGGAGCGACTGAGAAGAATTGGGGAGCTTGCCCGTATTCTTACCGATGCTGGTCTTATCTTTATCACAACCATTGACGATGCTGACGACTATGATATTGAGACACTGAAGCTGCTCAATGAGCCAAGTGATATTCTTGTGGTCAATATGGGTGAGAACGGCTTTTCACGATATCAGCCTGATTTGCAGGTTTTAGCCATCAAGACATTAAGCGATGCCGTAAACCAGGTAGCTGATCTGCTGAAGTCTCGAGAAATTATTGTGGATTACCAGATATGAGAAGGCTCACTTCCTCGAAAGACAAGAACCCTCTCGTTGTTCAGGACATTCCAATAGCTGTTGAGTGAATAACTTTGGAGTCTAATTCCGTGAATAGCGGGTTATTCGGTAGAGATTTTGTGATCGAAATCTTTGAGCTTATAACCTGGGAACGCCGAGCTCCAGCTTGGCAAAGAGGATATATTAATGCCGATCTCGAACTCGGCGTTCCCAGGACGCTGTTGTTCGGAACGATAGTTATAATTACGAATTGCATTCCCTTGTAACTCAACGATAAATATATGGTAACGTATTTTGGTTTTGCTGCTTACTGCATCGGTTAAGCAGATTTTTTTGTACTGTCAATCGCTTGTACGTCAAAGCTTTCATACCTCTGCAAAAAGTTGGTGCAGTGAACAAAAAAACGTATTTTCAGACAGCAAGAGAGTGTTTGTAATGTAGCACGATCTCTCCACGGTAACCTTGAGCATGAAGCTATGAAGCCACGATCACCCCGAAAACTGATCACCTTTGACTGGGCAATGAAACGCTTGCTTCGCAGTAAAGTGAACTTTGAGATACTTGAAGGTTTTTTAAGCGAGCTGTTGGGCGAAGATATTCTCATTCTTGAAATTCTGGAGAGTGAAAGCAACAAAGAGAGCAAACGCGACAAATCCAACAAGGTTGATCTCAAGGTTAAAAACAGTAAAGGGGAGCTTGTCATTATCGAAGTGCAGTTTGATCGGGAACTTGATTACCTGCAACGGATACTTTATGGCACATCGCGAGTCATCACCGAGCATCAGAAAGAGAGCGAGGCGTATGCCACCCTGGTGAAGGTCATCTCGGTCAATATCCTTTATTATGATCTTGGCTACGGCACTGACTACATCTATCATGGCACCACAACCTTCACGGGAATCCATGACTATGACAAACTGGAGCTTGATGTACGGCAACAGAAACTCTACGGCAAGATTCAGATAAACAATATTTTCCCTGAATACTACCTGATCAGGATTAACAACTTTAACCGTCTTGCAACAACATCACTTGACGAGTGGATATACTTTTTCAAAAACGAAGAGATCAAGGATGAGTTCAAAGCAAAAGGGATTCAGAAAGCAAAACAATCTTTTTCCCTCTTGAGTCTGCCTGAAGAAGAGCAGTTGGCTTATGCCCGTTACCAGGATAACCTGCGGTATGAGGCCAGTATGGTAGAGTCAAATTATGGTCTTGGGCGTATGGAGGGAAAGGAGGAGGGGATTGAGATCGGAATTGAAATAGGAGTTGAGAAAAGCAAACTTGAAATTGCCAAACGGTTGGTGGAGCATGGCATGAGCATTGAGGAAGCAGCAGCAATTGCCGGGATAGATGCTGCGTTACTGAGTTCCTGAGCGTGGCTGCGCCACGGTCGGTTCGCTGGTGATTTTTTTTAATGCATCCGATTTATCTATTTTCTTGGACAATAACACCGTTTTTTCTTTCCATAGGAAGAACAAAACTCTTATATTTCCGGTGTATTGTTGTTGGGTAAAAAGGTAGTTTTACAGGTTATTCTATTACTGATATAACCACTCCACAGTATGCCCTGGACTGACAATATCTCCATGAACGCTGTTTCTCGGGCGTTTGATACTTCGTTCCTTCCTGGAACCAAGCATTGTCCATTCTTTTTTTTTCTCCATAATCATTTCTCTCTTTTGACTTTGCTGCCGCAGGGCTTCAGGCTTGCTGTTGTGCACAAGGCAAAAACGTAATGATTTCAATAACTTATAAACTTATTGAAATATGGCCACCTACACAAAGACAGGTACTGTCGGGAGAGATGATGTTGATCTCTTCACCATAAGAGGAATCACTGTTCTTCCCGTCAACGGAGACACCTTTGTTTTTGACGGGCTTGCGGGAGCCGATACGCTGACGTTACGCATTGGTGGATCGTATCTCGGTTATTTCCTCAGCACAAATTTTACAATTCCTGCTGTTCCCGATGCTTTCGACCAGTATGTGATATCGGGCACCATCATGTCCGATATCGCGGTGACACTCAAACTGACGAGCGTGGAGGAGTTGGTGTTTGCCGACAGGACTGTCTCGCTGTCGTATCCGGACAGTATTGATGCAGATATTACAACTGCAATTGCCGCCTTTGCAAGCTTTAATAATGATATCACGGTGACCACTAATGCAGATAGTGGTTCAGGCTCGCTTCGTTCTGCTATTGAGTATCTCAATGGTTCTGGAGGAGATTCTTCCAATACAATAAAATTTGCATTAAGTGGCACAATAATCATTGATCCGAATAATCCATTGCCATTTATAACCAACCCAGTCGCCTTTATGATGGATAGTAGTGCCATTGAGGTGAAGCTTGAGAATACCCCGATTACAGATGGTATCTCTGCAGTGGTGTTGGTAGCGGAAAGCAATGTTGCGGTTACTATACCAGAGAATCTGACGCTTACAGTTACGGGAAGTCGTAAAGAGTGGGTCCTTGGCAGTAATGGTACTTTTGTTCTGGATGATATGGCCGGTGCGCTGAATACGCTTTTTTCTGGAGGTTACGATGCTACTCAAAACTACGAGACAGGTGGTATTGGAGCCGAAGTTGATGTTATCCTTAATGGTAATCTCTCAGGCAAAATAACGGTAACATCTAATCAAGGTGATTCTGCTGGAATTGGATCAAAAAATGATCTCACCATTGGAGGTAGTGTTACCAGTAGTGCTGAACTCATTGTAATTGGAAGAAATAGTGCTGTTGGTCTTGGCGCTCAAGGTGGAGATATAGAGATTGATGACGGTATGACCGGAGTAATTACCACAAAAGCTAAAGATGCAGGTGGGATCGGTGCTCTTGGATCGGTTACAATTGGCGCCTTATCAGGTAAGGTTATGGTATATGGTGAGGAGCTGGCGACAGGTATCAGAGCAGAATCAATCACGATCAATGGAGCTTTGTCTGGTGCGATTGGTGTTGATGCATCGGCTGGTGATGCATACGGACTGGATACACAATCTGGCGCATTGATTCTTCGGGGTGATTTGTCGGGTAAAGTGAAAGTATATGCACAGAATGAGGCTTATGGGTTGAACAGCTCTCAAGCAATAATGATCGGCAGTCTTTCTGGCAATATTTCTGCAACGTCAGATAATTTCGCTTTAGGATTGTGGGCAAAAGGAGAGCTACAAGGTACATCAATGCAACCACTCACGATTTCTGGTATAGTAAGTGCTGATGGCGGCTATTTTGCCGCCGGTATTGTAGCAGGTGGAGCGATGAACCTCAATATCAGTGGAACAGTATCAGGTCTTACATCGTATATAAACGGTGGAGCCTATGCCATTATTTCCACAATGAGTGGAGCCTATTCTGCAATAGTATCAGATCAGGTTACCGTGACAGGAACTGGCAAACTTGTTGGTAACGTTGATCTTGGTGCTGGTGCCGATACCATGACGATTCAGTCTGGTGCCAACATTACTGGTGTTGCTCTTCTGGACGGTGGTAGTGGTACTGACCGCCTTGGTTTCAGTGGTCATGTTACAGTTGATCTGAATGCTTTGTCAGGCTATGTTCGAAATTTTGAGATCATTGATTTGACTGACGAAACCCATAACACCCTTTTTATCTCTAATGCAAGTGATATTGTGAAGGTGACGGATACCGATCATGATATTTATATTCTTGGTGACATTGGTGACACGGTTAGATTCTCCTCTATTGGATTAACATTCACGAGCAATGAAATCACGACTATTGATGATATTGCCTATACACATTATATCACCTCTGCCGATGCAACAGTAGATGTTTATGTCGAGAGTGATCTTGCTATTGAGTATGGTGATTCTACTGCTCCGACGGTTAGTACTTTCAGTCCCAATGATAACACAACCGGCATTGCTATTTATAGCGATATCGTGCTGACCTTCACCGAAGACATTCAAAGAGGTACTGGTAAGATATCAATCCATAGCGATTCAGCTACTACTGGTACATTAGTGGCAAGTTACGATGTTGCAACAAGCCCCAATCTCACGATTCTTGGTAATACGCTCACCATCAATCCGACGGAAAACTTGGCAAATGATGTACACTACTTTGTTACGTTAGAAGCTGGCAGCGTCAAAGACTTCGCTGGTAATGGTTATGCCGGGACTGCCAGTTACGACTTTACTACCACACCAAACAATGGCATAATCACCACTGATTTCGGTGGAAGCGATTCCGGCTACAGTCTGACCATCCAAAACGATGGCAAGATTCTCGTGGTTGGCACATCTTATGCTGGTGGTAACTATAAAATTGCTCTTGCACGCTACAATACCGACGGTAGTTTAGATACGACGTTCTCGGGTGATGGCAAGCTTACAATGAACTTCTTTAATTCCTACGATCAACTCACTGATAATAGTGTCGTTGTGCAAAACGACGGTAAGATTCTTGTGACAGGATCCCCCGTAAGCAATGGAGTCAGTGGTAACAAGGTTATTGCGACCGTTCGCTATAATTCTGACGGTAGTCTTGATACGGGGTTTGCTGATACGGGCACGCTTATAACGGATTTCAGTAATTGGAATTATGCCTTATCGAGTGTAACAGTGCAGGTCGATGGCAAAATTCTCATAGCCAGTTCCACTGGTGCTGATTTTGGTCTTGCACGTTATAACAGCGATGGTAGTCTTGATATGACATTTTCTGATGATGGCAAGGTTATAACAAGCTTCGGTGGTAACTGGGCTTTCGGATCAATCGTGAAAGTGCAAGTCGATGGCAAGATTCTTGTGGGGGGATCCTCAAGTGCCAACAATAATCGTGATTTTGCACTTGCCCGCTACAATAGCGATGGCAGCCTTGATACAACTTTTTCTGCTGATGGCAAGCTTACGACGGAATTTGGTAGTGCGGATGATGAATTATCGAGTGTAACAGTGCAGGTCGATGGCAAGATTCTCGTCGCAGGAACTACTGGTTATCTTTATAACAACCGTAATTTTGCTCTTGCCCGCTACAATAGCGATGGCAGTCTTGATACAACCTTTTTCAGCGACGGCAAGCTGACCACGGATTTTGGTGGTTGGGATGATTCTGCATCGAGTGTGACGGTGCAGAGCGATGGCAAGATTCTTGTGGTGGGCTCCTCCAGTGCTAACAATATTAGTGATTTGGCTCTTGCACGCTATAACAGCGACGGTAGTCTTGATACAACCTTCTCTTCCGACGGCAAGCTTACTACAAGTTTAAATCAGTCATTTGCTTTTTTATTTTGCCAGAGTGTGGCCGTGCAACCCGATGGTAAAATATTTGTGGCTGGAACTGAGTCGTCATATTTCAGTAACAGCGATTTTGCTCTGGTACGTTTCAATAACGACGGTAGCCTTGATTCAGGTGATGCTTTTACCTTTAACACGACTGGCACAATTAACGGCATACCTCTTGCCGATGAGAATTATTACAAATTCTATGGAAAAAGTAATCGACTGCTTGCCGAAGTCGGGGAACATTGGTTCAGCCTTGAAGTGTCAAGGGACAGGGATAACAATCCTTTTACGTTTGATGTAACATGGAACTGGCTTGATGCTGAGGGACGAATCGCTGGGAGTGATAGCGGTGTACTGACTTTTCAAGATACGGATACCTCCAAACCCGGCCCAGATTCATGGTCAATAACAGTAGGTTTCGTTGATACTGGTCATTTGATTACTGATGGTATTTTGGATACTACGTTGGATGGTCTCCCTGATGGCATAATTTTTTCAAATTCAGATACCGATGCACAGAATGTTGCGCTGATGTGGCAACAAATGGATTCTGATACTTTTGTTGTAGCTACTTTTGATACAACGGTAAAGAATGAGAACGGTAACAGTATCCTTTTCAGGGGTTCATTGTTCGATCTTGATAACAATGGACAGGTTGATCATGTAAAAGGAATAAAGGGTTCGGAATCCTTTGATCTGAAATTTACTTTTCTGGATAGTGAGCATTTTCAGGTATCAAATGCTGAAACATTTACTGGCCGAGTTCAGGTGGATAGTTCAGGGAATCCTGCCGGGCTTTACGTCAGTACATCAATTGGTAGCGGATACGATTATGGCAAAGTCATTACGGATTTTTTTGGTGGAGATGATTTTGCCTATGATATAACCGTGCAGGCTGATGGTAAAATTCTCGTAGCAGGATCCGCTTATAACGGTATTGACAGCAATGATTTTGCCCTTGCCCGCTACAATAGCGATGGCAGCCTTGATATGACCTTTTCTGGCGACGGCAAGCTTACAACAGATATCGCGTCTTGGGATCATGGCTATAGTGTTGTTGTGCAAAGTGATGGCAAAATTCTCATGGTGGGTGAAAGTAAAGGGGATTTCTCCCTTGTACGCTACAACAGCGATGGCTCTCTTGATACAACCTTTTCTAACGACGGCAAGCTTACAACGGACGTTTGTGGTAATTGGGATGGTGGTAAAAGTGTTGTCATACAAAGTGATGGCAAGATTATTGTAGCTGGCTCTGTTGATAATGGTGATTTTGCATTGGTTCGATACAACAGTAATGGTGGTTTAGATACGACCTTTTCTGGTGACGGTAAGCTTACAACGGATTTTGGTGGTAGTGATTACGCTACTAGTGTTGTCGTGCAAAGCGACGCAAAGATTCTTGTGGCAGGGTATTCTTACAATGGCATGTCTTCCAGCTTAGCTCTTGCCCGTTATAACACCGATGGTAGCCTTGATACGACTTTTTCAGGTGACGGGAAGCTGACGATGAATTTTGGCGGTAGTGAATGGAACGTTGGGATGACCATGCAAGCTGATGGCAAGATTCTTGTGACAGGCTCCTCTTCCGACGGCATCAGCAGTAATGATTTGCTTTTTCTTGCACGTTATAATACTGATGGAGGCCTTGACACGACTTTTTCAGATGACGGTAAGCTTACAACGGATTTTGGTGTTGAGGCTTATGGTAATAGTGTTATAGTGCAAAGTGATGGCAAGATTCTGGTGGGAGGTTATACTTCTTATCGTTATGATTTTGCTCTTGCTCGCTATAACAGTGATGGTAGCATGGATAAAACCTTTTCCAGTGATGGCAAGCTTATAACAGATTTTGGTGGTGATAATTATGGTGAAAGTGTTGTCTTGCAAAGCGATGGCAAGATTCTTCTGGGCGGGTACACCTACACTTATGATTCCTGCGATTTTGCTCTTGCTCGCTATAATAGTGATGGTACTCTTGACGCTACTTTTGGTTCAAGTGCGGACATTCTATCACCAATTGTTACCAGTTTTAGCCCCGCGGATGCGGTTTACGGTGTCGCGCTCACCAGTGATATTGTGCTCATCTTCAGCGAAAATATTCAGAAGGGTATCGGTACGATTGAAATCCATGCTGGCTCGGAGACTGGAACGGTCGTGGAAAGTTACGATGCAGCTACCAGCTCAAATCTTTCATTTTTTTCTAATACGCTCACGATCAATCCAACGGCAATCTTCGCCAGTGGGACACACTATTTTATCACCTTCAGCGAAGGCTGTATCAAGGATTTGGCGGGTAACAACTATGCCGGAACTGACCGTTATGACTTTACAACCAACAACCAGCCGACAGGTGGAGTAACAATTAGCGGGATAGCTGCACCGGGCCATACACTGATAGCAAGTAACACATTGATTGATGCTGATGAATTTGGATTGATTCGTTATCAGTGGCAGAGCAATGGTGAAAATATTGTTGGCGAAACTGCTGGAAGCTACCTGCTGACCAAAGCTGATATTGGCAAAACCATCTCTGTTGTGGCAAACTACACTGATGGTGCTGGCACACACGAGTATGTAAGCAGTGGCATCATGTCCATATCGTCAGCTCCTCTTATTTTCCGTCAGTATTTATTGTGGTTTGCTGGAAAAGTAGATTACGCAACAGGTAACTATCCCAATTCAGTAACAAGTGCTGACATCAATGGTGATGGAAAAACCGACATCATCGTTGCAAACTCTGATACAAACTATTATGGCCTCAGCACAGTCTCAGTGCTGAAAAACAATGGTAATGGTACATTTTCAACAAAAGTTGATTATCCAACAGGAAGTTATCCAGAATCCGTTACAAGCGCCGATGTCAATAGCGATGGTAAAAGCGATCTGATTGTTGGATACAATGACAGTAGTAATGTATCTGTTCTTTTAAATAAAGGAAATGGCACGTTTGATGCAAAAGTTGATTATTCAACAGGCTATGGTTCTCGATTTGTTACAATTGCCGATGTTAATGGCGATGATAAGAAGGATCTGATTGTCGCTAGTTATCGGAACAGTAGCATATCAATCTTACTCAACAAGGGAGATGGTACGTTTGCTGAAAAAGTAGATTACGATACTGGTAGTAACCCTGTTTTTGTGACAAGTGTAGATGTTAATAGCGATGGGAAAAACGATCTGATTGTCGCGAACTACTACAACAGCATATCGATCTTGGTCAACAAGGGAGATGGTACGTTTGCTGGAAAAGTAGATTACGCGACTGGTATTTGCCCTATATCAGTGACTAGTGCGGATATAAATGGAGATGGCAAAGCCGATTTGCTTGTAGCGAACTCCGAAAGTGATACGGTGTCGGTACTGATAAACAAAGGAGATGGAACGTTTGGTGGAAAGGATGATTATGCGACAGGTAGTCATCCTCACTCAGTTACAAGCACTGATGTTAGTGGAGATGGCAAAACCGACATAGTTGTTGCGAACAGGGATAGTAATACGGTGTCGGTGCTGGTGAACAATGGAGATGGTTCGTTTACCGAAAAAAAAGATTATGCGACAGGCAGCAACCCTTATTCGGTAACAAGTGTAGATGTTAATGGCGATTGCGATGGTAAAGAAGATCTGATTGTTGCAAATTTAGGAAGCAATAGTGTTTCTGTACTGATAAACACGTCATATACGGTGCCGGAAACTTCTTTTATTGAGAATATCGAAAAGCTTCCAGTTCTGGTAAGCAATGATATCATCATCAATGATCCCGATGGAGATTCAGGCTGGAATGGCGGCACACTGAAAGTGCAGATCACGGCAAATGCAGAAGCTGCTGATAGTTTAACTCTTGCTACTATTAATCCCGGTGAGAATGGTATTTGGCTTGATACCACTAGTAACAAGCTGATGGCTGGTATTACTCAGATTGGTACGGCTGATGTTTCCCAAGTGAGCAATGGTGATATATGTACCTTCAGTTTCAATGCCAACGCAACCAACGCTCTGGTGCAAGCCGTTGGTCGCTCCATAATGTTCAATAACAGCAGTTATACACCTGGTATCGCTGATCGTAACATAACCTTTACGGTAACAGACAATACCAACATTTCAGCCACCTTGGTACAAAAGGTGACAGTTACTGATGTTAATTTTGCGCCGACACTGACAGCATTCAGTGGCGTTTTTGGTACGATCAGTGAAGATACAGGAACTGTTGAAGTCACCTTTGCTGATCTTCAGGCTCATGGTGATGAAGTTGATGTTGATGGCAGTGTTGATGCTTTTATAGTCAAAAATGTCAGTAACGGCACGCTCCGTATTGGTGCTGATGCGGCTTCGGCGGTCGCCTATAATAATTTGATAAATAACACCATAGATATAACACATCATGCTTGGTGGACACCTGCTGTTAATGTCAATGGCACCTTGAATGCCTTTGCAATGGTGGCAAAGGATAACAACGGAAAGGAATCTGCAACTGCCATTCATGCTGCCGTCACGGTTACTCCGATCAATAATGATGCTCCAATTATTTTCCGGCCGCTTACATTTGCGTTTGCCACCAGAGTAGATTACACCACCGGCTCAACTCCATATTCAGTGACAAGTGCTGATGTCAATAGCGATGGCAAGGCCGATCTCATCGTTGTAAATAGCTCCAGCGAGAGCATCTCGGTGCTGAAAAACAACGGTGATGGCACTTTTTCAGGGAGGGCCTATACTACAGGAATCTACCCAAAATCTGTGATAAGTGCTGACATCAATGGTGATGGCAAGGCCGATCTCATCGTTGCAAACTATAGCAGTAATAGTGTTTCGGTGATGAAGAATAATGGTGATGGTACTTTTGCGACCAAAGTTGATTATCCAACAGGAAGCAATCCGGAATCCGTGATGAGTGCTGATGTCAATGGTGATGGTAAAGTTGATCTCATAGTTTCGAACTCAAATCACAAGAGTATCTCGGTGTTGATGAACAATGGTGATGGCACCTTTGCCACTAAAGTGGATTACGCTAAAGAAAGCTATCCAGAGTCCGTTATAAGCGCCGATGTCAATTGCGATGGTAATGACGATTTGATTGTTGCCAACTACGATGACTGGAGCGTCTCGGTGCTGAAGAATAATGGAGATGGCACTTTTGCTGCTGCTGTGAATTATTCTACAGGAGGCAGGCCTGTTTCAGTTACAACCACAGATGTCAATGCAGATGGAAAAGCCGATTTGATCGTTGCTAACGATCTCCAAAATCGTGTCTCGGTACTGAAGAATAATGGAGATGGCACTTTTGCGGCTGCTGTGAATTATACTACAGGAAGCGGGCCTGATTCAGTTACCGTTGCTGATGTTAATAGCGATGGAAAACCCGATCTGGTCGTCGCGAACTCCTTTAGCAATACGATCTCTGTTCTGACCAATACTTCGTATTCGACGATTACCTCTTTCATCGAAAAGTCACCGGTAAAGGTAAGCAGTGATCTTATTATCAACGATCCTGATGGTGATGCAAGCTGGAATGGTGGTGCTCTGAAAGTACAGATCACGGCTAACGCAGAAGCTGCCGACAGTCTGATTCTTGCTACCGTCAACCCCGGTGGCAGCGGTATCTGGCTCGACACAACTGGTAACAAACTAATGGCTGGTACTACCCAGATTGGTACGGCTGATGCTCCCCAAGTGAGCAATGGTGATATATGGACGTTTAGTTACAATGCAAGTGCCACGAACGCTCTGGTTCAAGCCGTTGGTCGCGCCCTAACGTTCAACAACAGCAGCTATACGCCAGGCACCGCTGATCGCAGTATAACTTTTACGGTAACCGACAATACTCAGCCTTCATCTACATTTGTTCAGCCGGTGACGGTGACAGCAGTTGAGTGGGCACCTACCTTGACGGCATTCAGTGGTGCGTTTGGTACCATCAGTGAAGATACAGGAACTGTTGAAATCACTTTTGCAGCTCTCCAGGAACATGGAAATGAAGTTGATGTTGATGGTAGCGTCGAAGCTTTTGTAGTCAAGAATGTCAGTAACGGCATACTCCGAATTGGTGTTGATGAGGCTTCAGCGACTCCCTATGACGGTTGGACAAACAATACCATTGATGCCACACATAATGCCTACTGGACCCCGTCACTCAATATCAACGGGACGGTAAATGCCTTTGCTGTTGTAGCAAGGGATAATATTGGCCAAGAATCCGCAAAACCTGTTCAGGCTACGGGAACTGTTACTCCGGTGAACGATTCTCCGATTATTTTTCTACAGCCGTTACTCTCATTTGCCACCAAAGTCGGTTACGCTACAGGATCAACTCCATATTCAGTGACAAGTGCAGATGTCAATAACGACGGCAAGACTGATATCATCGTTGCGAACCAGCATGGTGTTTCGGTGCTGAAGAGTAATAGTGATGGCACTTTTGCAGCCAAAGTTGATTACACTACAGGATCAACTCCATATTCAGTGACAAGTGCAGATGTCAATAACGACGACAAGACTGATCTTATCGTTGCCAACTATCTCGGCAATAGCATTTCTGTTTTGAAAAACAATGGTGATGGCACCTTTGCTACCAAGGTCGATTATGCCACAGGAGGCTGGCCTATTTCCGTTACAAGTGCAGATGTTAATGGCGATGGCAAAGCCGATCTGATTGTTGCAAACTACGGTGACTGGACCGTTTCGGTGCTGAAGAATAATGGTGACGGCACTTTTGCTGCCAAGACAAATTACTCAACAGGCTGTAGTCCTATATCAGTTACAAGCGCAGATATTAATGGTGATGGCAAGGCTGATCTCATCGTTGTGAACCAGTATGACAATGGCGTTTCGGTGCTGAAGAATAATGGTGACGGCACTTTTGCTGCCAAAGTTGATTATGGCACAGGCAGTTATCCGGAATCCGTTACAAGTGCCGACATCAATGGCGATGGTAAGGTTGATCTGATTGTTGCAAACAGCTCCAGCAATAGCATCTCGGTGCTGAAAAACAATGGTGATGGCTCTTTTTCAGGGAAGAACTATGCAACAGGGAGCCATCCAAAATCCGTGACAAGTGCCGACATCAATGGTGATGGCAAGGCTGATCTCATCGTTGCAAACTGTGATAGTGATAGCGTATCGGTGTTTTCGAATAATGGTGATGGTACCTTTGCCTCCAAAGTTGATTACGCTTCGGGAAGCCAACCCTCATCCGTGACGAACGCCGATATCAATGGGGATGGCAAGGTGGATCTCATCGTTGCGAACTCAAATAGCAATAGTGTCTCCGTGTTGACCAATACTTCTCATGCTGCAATTACCTCATTTGTTGAGAATGTTCCAGTTCAAGTGAGCTGCAATATCATCATCAATGATCCGGATGGTAATTCTGACTGGAATGGTGGCTGTTTTAAAATACAGATCACGGAAAATGCAGAAGCAGCCGACAGTCTGAGTCTTGCGGCCGTCAACCCCGGTGGCAGCGGTATCTGGCTCGACACCACTGGCAACAAGCTTATGGCTGGTAATACTCAGATTGGTACTGCTGATGCTATTTCAGTGAGCAATGACGATACATGGACGTTCAGTTTCAATGCCAACGCGACCAACGCTATGGTGCAAGCCCTTGGTCGCGCTGTAACCTTCAACAACAGCAATTCTTCACCCGTTACCGCTGATCGCACGGTCATGTTTACGGCAATGGATAATATTGGCTTGTCATCACAGTTCATGGTGTATATGGGCAACCTCCCGCCTACCGATATTTCGCTTTCCAACGCAACTATTCCCGAAAACAGCCAGCCCGGAACAGTAACCGGAACTCTCAATACCGTTGATGACGTTCAAGGCGCATTTACCTATCAACTGCTCGACGATGCCGGTGGCCGGTTTGTACTGGTTGGAGACCAGGTTCAGGTCGCCAACGGTGCGATTCTGGATTTTGAAACCACTACATCTCACACCATCAGAGTCAGCTCGACTGACCAGGGTGGCTTGAGCTTCGAAAAAAACATATTCATCACTCTGGCTGATGTTGGTCCAGACTTGCTTGTTAATCAGGTTCAAACGCCTGTCGGTGTTGTGGATGTTGATGCTGGAAGCTCACTTGAAGTTTCATGGACCTTTGCCCAAAGCAAAGAGCCACCCAGTTCTTCATGGATTGATCGGATATATCTTGACAATCCTGATACACCGGGTCTGGATAGATGGGTAGGTGATTTTCCGGTCAGTGCTCAATTGTCACTGTCTGCCGGGCTTAACCGGATCCAGACTGTTCAGATCCCCACAGACATGCAGGGGCATTTCCGTGTTGTGGTCATTACTGATGCAGGTAACACGTTGAACGAAGGCACATTGGGAGAAACCAACAATACAGCTTATGGATCGGTTACCTTTAACGTGCTTAACACGAACCTGCAAGTTGAAAGTGTTACCGCCCCAGCCTCAGCCTTTGCAGGACGTGAGATTGAGGTACAATATGTTGTCAAAAACACGGGCAATGCACCAACGATGTCGGGTATATGGAGAGACGACCTCTATCTTTCGTCGGATATGTCGCTGGGCAGTGGAGATGTATGGTTGGGCTCAGTGCAAAATGCAAGTTATCTTGATATTGGGCAAGGTTACACCAACACGGCGAAAGTCACTTTGCCAACGGGTTACACGGGAGACTTTCACATTCTGGTCAAGACGGACGGAACCAACAAAATTCCGGAAGGTGGAGGTGAGAACGATAACGTAGCGGCAAGCCCTCTGCTGGATATTCAGCCGATCCCGCCGACTCCAGTGGACCAGCTCTCTGATCCGGCGGTTATTTCAGTCGCAGGCCCGTCGCAGGCTTTATCAGGCCAAAGTATGTCGCTGACCTACACTATTGACAACGCAGGCTTTACATCTATTGCGCAAAGTTCACCGGTATGGATTGAGCGTATTTATATGTCGTCCAACGATACACGTGATGGTAGTGAGCGTTTATTGAAAACAATTTCTCGCGATTTATCCTCAGATCAACTGCCACTGCCTGAGAAGCAAAGTCATTTCACTACGACGGAGAACGTCGTACTACCGGTCGGTCTTGCTGGAGATTTCTACTTCTTCGTAACGGTCTCTCCGGTATCACCAGTAACCAACGCATTTCAATCCAACGACATAGCTTATGATGCTACGCCGACAAAAGTAAATTTAACTCCGCCTCCCGATTTGGAAGTGTCAGGTATTTCAGTATCGTCGCCAGCAATCGCAGGCCACGATCTGACCATTACGTATCGGGTAATCAACACCGGTTTGACCACAACACCGAATTCTGGCTGGCATGACTCCCTCTATCTCTCCAGCGACACTACATGGAATGAAAGTGATGTGAAACTGGTGGATGTTTGGCATTCCGGTAGTCTTGAACCCACAAGTGCCACGACCACATTGCCATTGAACGAAGCCGTCGCTCTTTACAATGCAGGTTCGGCAGCCGGTTATTATGTCAATACCGTCACCGTCCAGTTGCCAGATGGATTGCAGGGATCCTTCTACCTGCTTTCTTCCACCGATAGCAGCAACGAGGTTTTCGAACTTGATAATACGGACAATATTGCTGCAAGCGCCGAGCCAATTACCATTGAATCCCGACCTGCTGATCTAATCGTTACGGATGGGAGTGCTCCGATGGCTGCCCAAGCTGGAAATAGTCTGCGTGTTTCGTGGACTATCAAGAATCAAGGTGTTGGTTACAGCAGCATGACACAATGGAGAGATAGTGTTATTCTTTCACGGGATGCGGTTTTAGGCAATGGGGATGATATTACACTGGGCTATTTTACACACACCGGTCTTTTGAATGTTGGCCAATCCGGCTCGCAGAGCGAGTTGGTTCGGTTGCCCTCATATTTATCAGGGCAATATCAGCTTTTTGTGGTGACAGATGTTGCTCATCAAGTTTATGAAGCCAGTCAGGAAAACAATAACAGCAAACTGATATCCGGTATACAAATACTTCCGATTGAACAAACTCCCCCTGATAACAGGATACAGGTGAAGTTGCCGCCTGATTTGCAGGTCACCTCGGTCACTGTGGCTGCGAGCGCCGCTTCTGGCGAATGGTTTTCCGTGAATTACACCGTTCTCAATGCTGGACTTGGCAGCACTAACACCTGGAATTGGCGGGATGCAGTGATTCTGAGCGAAGACGACATCCTTGGCAATAGCGATGATGTAAATCTTGGAACTCTTTATCACAGTAACGAACTTGCTCCGGGTCAGAGCTACCAGGGGGCAGGTTCGTTCGAGCTACCAATTGATATGCAGGGCGACTATCATGTCTTCGTGTACACTGATTCTAAAGGATATGTTGCCGAGTTGGGCGGTGAGAACAATAACCTGCGTGTTGCGGCAGGAATAACGACGATCAGCCTCACTCCAACCCCGGATTTGGTTATAAGCACTCTACAAGCTGCCGATCAGGGCACCAGTGGGCAGAATCTTCAGGTGGACTGGACAGTTCATAACAATGGCGCGGCAACAGGTGGCGGCTGGCGTCAGGTTATGTACCTGTCGCGTGATGGAATTCTTGACAGAGCCACCGATATCTATCTGGGCTTCGTTGATAGTCAGACGGCCTTGTCAGCCAATGCTGACGAACTCTTCAGCCACTCTTTCCAGATTCCGAAAGGGCTCAGTGGCAAATATTATCTCTTTGGTGTTGTTGACAGCAACAATGCAATCTATGAGCGTGGTGCCGAGGGAAACAATACCGCCATTGATGCTACGGCGGTACAGATCACCCTGCCGCAACCGGCGGACTTGGTTGCGGGCATGATTACTGTTCCTGAAAACGGTATTCCCGGAGCGCAGACAAGCATCAGCTATACAGTTTCCAACCAGAGTGAAGAGGGCGTTACCGGGCAGTGGAGTGACAGCATCTACATCTCTACTGATGCGGTATGGGATTTGGGCGATGCACTCTTCAGCAGGGTGGCTATAAACGGCCCACTAGCAGGCAATGCCAGTTATACCCAGACAGCGACAGGCACCTTGCCCGGCATCATTGGCGGCGATTACTACGTGATTGTACGCAGCGACATTTATAATCAGATTCCGGAAAGCAGCGAGGCCAATAACCTCACAGCTTCGATGAACACCACCCATATAGATGTTGAAGTCCTTGCCCTTGATACGTTTGATACCGCATCTTTTGCGACTGGCGGAGCAGTCTATTACCGCGTTGATGTTGCGGCGGGAGAAGCGTTACAGCTCAATTTTGATCGTGCAGCCACCGAAGGGCGTACCGAGCTTTTTGTCAGCTATGGCGAAATGCCAAGCCGTTCGAACTTCGATTACCGCTATAATCAAGCAGATTCGCCCGACCAACACCTTATTATTGCCAACACCAGGGAGGGGAGTTACTATGTTATGGCCTACAATGAGTCCGGTGGAAACGATACTTATACCTTGACGGCAAACATTCCGCAATTTTGTATCACTGATTTGGGTACAACGGCAGGCAGTAATAAAGGTCAGGTGACGGTGCGCATCGAAGGTGCAAAGTTTACAACACAAACGTCAGCAATGCTCATTGGTGCAGATGGCGTTGAACATAGTGCGAATCACATATACTGGAAAGATAGTGTTGAATTATGGGCAACATTTGACTTGCGCGGGTTAGCTATTGGTTATTACGATGTTGAACTTCAAGACGATACAAATAAAGCTTTATTTCTTGATGGTTTTACGGTTAATAGTGCAGAGCAAGGGCACATTGAATATAGTATAACAAGTCCAGCCGCATTACGTCCAAATGAGATAGGTACAGTATCAGTGTACTATCAGAATGTAGGTGCTACAGATGTTACAGCGCCTTTATTAACAATTTCTGGTAATGCTTTACTTAAACAAATTGGTGATAATGAGTTTGGCGGTACAAGTGTAGAATTTCTTGGCATTAGTTTTGAGGGGCCAGCAGGTATTTTATCTCCAGGCGCATATAATAATTTCACATTAAATTTTAAACCTTTACTTACTGGTGCGCATGAACAAAACTTTATTGGTATTTCGACATTTGACGCTAATTATGTTATAGATTGGAATACGTTGCTGGAAAGCAGCAAGCCTGATCATATAAGTCAGGAAGCGTGGGTAACGGTCAAGGCAAATCTTATTGCTGAGCTTGGGACAACTGTCAATGACTACCAGAATGCTCTGGCACAAAATGCAACGGTGCTGGCTATGCTGGAGGATCGAACGAACGATGTCAATCGTTTGTTTGCCATGGAGTACAATCAAGCAACCAATAATGGTGCCTTATACCGCTCCGATGAAATTGGCGTTTTTGGGCGCGACCATACCTTCCGTTGGGATATAACAGCAACCTCTCAGGCAAATGGCGATGTGATTGTCTCCATTGCTGGTTATGAACAAACCTTTACACACTTGGTTGATGGAAGTTATAAGGGAACAGATGGAGCAACCTTAACCAAAAACGGAGAGGGGTTAACCTACCAACAGCAGGATGGAAAGCAAATATCCTTCAATCTGGATGGTACGTTTGACTCCATCCTTGAAGCCAATGGTATCCGGGAACAGGCAATCTACTTCAATCACCAGCTCAGTCATATCATCTTCAGTGATGGTGAGTCACAAAGTTTTACCTATAACGATCATGGGCGACTGACTCAAATCACCGATCAAAACGGATTGGCGACCACCTTTACGTATGATCAAAGTGGTGAATATCAAACAAGCGTTACTACAATTGAGGGCACAACTCTTTATGAATATGTTACGGAAGCAGGCCCCGCCCAGCATCAGTTAAGTGCCATAACGTTACCTGATGGCACGGTAAAACATTTTACCTATGACGATCAAGGCCGATTATTTAGCGAAAGTATTAATGATGAACAACCAATAGCCACTTATTCTTATGTTGGTCAAAATGAAGTTGTGAGCACGGATGCTAATGGTGTAAAAACGTCTTTATGGTATAATGATAAAGGACAAGTTGCACAAATAGGTGACGCAGAAGGAAGTATTAATCAATTGATTTACGATAGTTCTGGACATATAATTGATAGTATTGTTTATTCGAGTAATCCGCAATACAATCAAGCAACTCTTTCTACACTACAATCAACCGATATACTTAATAGTGGTGCGACTATATCAGATGCGCAAGGCGTTAGTCAAAAACCGATAGATGGTATTGCCAGTTCGGTTGTGCATAGTGCAACCCAAAATCAGGTTGATGATTTAAGGCAATTAGCCATAGATAGATTATTGACAAAAGAATTTTTATTTGGAAATATCAAAACTTGGAATGGTGATAATGTCGTCGGAAAGCCACTCGTTATAACATATTCATTTTTGCAAAGTGTTCCAAGCTATTATAATGATTTATTTGGAAATACTCCGATGGGGAGTACTTTTGAACCGTTTAATACATTTCAGAGAGATGCGGTAGATGATGTTTTTTCTAGCTGGAAGAGTGTTGCTAATATTCAATTTGATCCAGTTGATCAGTCAGCGGCGCCTAAAATTACATTTGGTAATTATCAATTTCCTTCCAATGAAACATTTCCGGGTTATACTATTAATATTGCCCAGTTAGACGAAAGAAAAGGTGATGTTTGGATAAATCTTGCCGTTTCTTGCCCTCAATTCATGTTGAATTGGGTACCGCAAAAAGGTAATCTTGGCTTTAAAACATTTTTGCATGAAATTGGGCATGCTCTTGGATTAAATCATCCTGATGGGAATGGAGATTCGAGGAATTGGTCTTCTACGGTAATGTCTTATAATCCTATTCCATGGTGTATAGATTGGAATCCTTCGCAGCCGATGGTAGATGATGTTGCGGCGATTCAGTATTTATATGGTGCTAATATTACAACCAATAGTGGAGATACTCCATATTCTTTTACTATAAGACCTGAACCACAGACAATCTGGGATGCCAGTGGAAATGATACTCTAAATGCGTCAAATCAACAATTGTCTTGTTTTATTGATCTTAGGCCGGGTCATTACAATTCGATTGGTAGTGGTAATCGAGACTGGAAAAACATTGGAATTGCTTACACTTATAAACAAAATGGAACTACGTATGGCTATATAGAAAATGCAAAAGGCGGTTCAGGCAACGATGAGTTAATTGGTAATGATCAGAACAATTCGCTTGAAGGTGGTGATGGCAATGATACACTCAATGGTGGAGCTGGCAATGACACGATGCAGGGTGGAGCAGGTGATGATATCTACGTTATAGAGAGTACCAGTGACGTAGTGACGGAAGGCGCAACATCTGGTATCGATACGGTGCAGTCGAGTGTCAGTTGGACGTTGGGAGCCAATATCGAGAACCTGACGCTTACGGGAACAGCCGCAATTAATGGTACAGGCAACGACCTCGATAACATACTCGTCGGTAACAGTGGCAGCAATAAGCTTGATGGCGGAACTGGCAATGATACCTACATTGTGAATGAATCTGACATGATTAATGATAGTGATGGTCAAGGAATTATTTACTATTCCCAGAGTCATTCATCATCTTCACGAATGATACTTACCGGAGGGACATGTAAACAAGGAGAATATCAGTATCATGGCCCAAATAACATAGTGTATGAACACCCTTCAAAGGATACTATTATTGTTTATTTCGGCGCAGGTATTATTAAAATTAATGGTACAGAAAAAAAGACACTAAGTTCAAATGGTCAAACGTATGATATCGAATTATTAGGTATAAAACTGATTACTGAGGGTAAACAAACCCAACCACCATCCCAGCCACCACCCACACCGGGCCCTAAAATACCTGGACCACGTACATCAACTGAACACATTGCACCCAACGACCCCAACGACATCGTCGGCCCTCAAGGCTTTGGCGACGAACACTGGATCAGCAGCCAGAACCCGCTGCCCTACACCATCCACTTTGAAAACCAGGCAACTGCTACGGCACCGGCGCAGCAGGTCACGATCACGCAGACCCTCGACAGCGACCTGAACCTGAGCAGCTTCCGGTTGGGCGACTTTGGCTGGGGTGATTTTTACGTTACTGTTCCTGATAACAGCTCATTCTACATTAACCGTCTTGATCTGCGCTCAACCAAAGGCTACATGGTTGATGTTGTGGCAGGCGTGGATGTGGCAACATACGAGGCATACTGGAGCTTTACCACCATTGACCCCAACACCGGCGAAATCCCTGAAGACCCCACCATCGGTTTTCTCCCGCCCGATGTTGATGGAAAGGTTGGCCAGGCCTATGCCAACTACACGATCAAAGCCAACGCCGACGCACCAACCGGCACGGTGATTGACGCAAAGGCGACCATCATCTTCACCACCCAGGAGCCTATCGACACCCCTGCGATCTCCAACACGCTCGATACCCAGGCGCCCGAAAGCCATGTCGAAGCCATGGACAACGCCACCGTCGAGTCAGCCCAATTCCTTGTCCGCTGGTCGGGCAGCGATGTCGGTTCGGCCATTGCCGGTTATACCGTTTATGCCTCCGACAACGGCGGAGCCTATACCCCATGGCTGGAGAACACCACACTCACCGAAGCCACCTATGCCGGTCAGCCGGGGCACACCTACGCTTTCAATACTGTCGCTGCTGATAACGCAGGCAACAAAGAGGCAGCTCCCGCTCAGGCAGATCTGACCATTCAGGTCGCCGCCAGTGCTGCACTGACCGATACCGTTCTGCCCGACATTACGGCGGTGGCTTTGTCAACGGACGGCATCTATGCAGCAGGCCACTCCCTTGACTTCTCTGTCCTTTTCTCCGAGTCGTTATTCGTTGATATTGCAGCTCTTCCACCAGTGATCCACATGACTATCGGTGGCAGTGCCATTGAAGCCGCCTATCAATCGGGCAGCGGCACCGATACACTGATATTCCGTCATATCATTGCCGACGGTGAGAGCAACACCGATGGCACAGCCCTTGGAAGCGCCATGTTGCTGAACGGCGCCACCCTGCGTGATGTTGCTGGCAATCCGCTGGTTGACCTCAGCCTTGCGGCGAGTATTCCGATCAACAATTCTCCAGTAGTGCACATACCGCTGGCCGACCAGTCAGCCACTGAAGATCAGCCATTCTCTTTCCTGCTTCCGTCCAATGCCTTCACCGATGTGGATGCTGGCGACACACTGAGCTACACAGCAACACTCGGCAACGGAGACCCGCTGCCAGGCTGGTTGAGCTTTGACAATGCTACTCGTACCTTCAGCGGTGTGCCGTCAAATGGCGATGTGGGCAACTTCAGTGTCGAGGTTAAGGCAACCGACAGCCAGAACGCTGCCGCAAGCGATCTCTTCGACCTAATGGTGTTGAACGATAATGTTTTGCCAAACAGCATCCCGACCGTATCTGGCACCCTTGCAACAACGGTTGCTGAAGGAGACACATCTGTCAGCCTGAACCTTCTGGGAAATGCCCATGACGATGATCTTATCGACACGCTTCGTGTTGGAAATGTGACCTATACCGTTAATGGTGTGCCATTTGCTTTATCTGGAATCACGATGAATGGCAATACACTCACCATTGATTCATCAAGTGCTGTTTATAATACAATGGCGCAAGGTGAACAGACAACGATTGTTGTCTTCTATCAGGTTCTTGATAGTAGTGCTATTGCAGAAATGTCTTTTGCCATCAAAGCGGACTACGCGACGGGAGCTTGGCCATATTCAGTGACGAGTGCGGACGTGAACGGCGACGGCAAGTCCGACCTGATTGTTGCTAATGGTAGCAGCAATACCGTAGGCAATACGGTGTCGGTGCTGGTGAACCATGGTGATGGCACCTTTGCCGACAAAGTTGACTATGTGGTGGGATATTGTCCAGTATCAGTCACGAGTGCGGACGTAAACGGCGACGGCAAGCCTGACCTGATTGTTGCTAATGAGAGTAGCAATACGGTATCGGTGCTGGTGAACAATGGGTATGGTACTTTCGCGATGAAAGTCGACTACGCGACGGGATTTGCTCCAGAATCAGTTGTTAGTGCGGACGTAAACGGCGACGGCAAGTCCGACCTGATTGTTGCAAATGCTAACAGCAATACGGTATCGGTGCTGGTGAACAATGGGTATGGTACTTTCGCTACTAAAGTCGACTACGCGACGGGATCTTGGCCATATTCAGTGACGAGTGCGGACGTGACCGGTGACGGCAAGCTTGACCTGGTTGTTGCTAATTGCGGTAGTAATACGGTGTCGGTGTTGGTGAACGATGGTGATGGCACCTTTGCTGACAAAGTTGACTATGTGGTGGGAGCTTCGCCACGTGCAGTCACGAGTGCGGACGTGAATGGCGACGGCAAGTCAGATCTGATTGTTACTAATTCTGGCGTATCAGTGCTGCTCAACAAAGGCGAAGGCACGTTTGCTGATAAAGTTGATTACGCGACAGGATCTCTTCCATATTCTGTGACGAGTGCGGACGTGAACGGCGATGGCAAGTCCGACCTGATTGTTGCTAATCATTTTAGCGATACAGTATCTGTGCTGAAAAATAATGGCGATGGCACCTTTGCCACAGCAGTCGATTACGCGACAGGATTATTTCCATATTCAGTGACGAGTGCGGACGTGAACGGCGACGGCAAGTCCGACCTGATTATGACTAATTTTAACAGTGCTACGGTATCGGTGCTGATCAACAATTCAACAAGTTTGACGGCTTACCCGACCACCACTGAAACGATAACGATCAATGGCACGAACGATGCGCCTGTTGTAACGAATTCAGCGAAAGCACGGCATGGCTCGGTAATAGAGGCCGGTTATCTGGTTGACGGTTCGGCTACGGCCAGCGGCAAGCTGACGGCCGGTGATGTTGATACCGGTGCAACCCTGAGCTGGAGTATTGCTGATACAATGCCGGCGAGCACCTATGGCAGTATAGCAATCAATGCAAACACTGGAGTCTGGACCTACACGCTTGACGATACCAAAGCTGCAACGCAGGCGCTTCATGAGGGCGAAACCGTTATCGAGAGCTACACAGCCCGCGTAACGGACGAGTTTGGAACTTACGCTGACCAGACCGTTACCGTCACCATCAATGGTACGAACGATGCCCCCCTTGCACCCACATTTAATATTAATGGTTATGGGAAAAGTGTCGCAGATTTTGGCTTACGCGATACAGGTTCCAGTATTTTTTTGCAGGCAGACGGAAAGATTCTTGTCGCGGGATCCAGCAGTGCAGGTGTTGTTAATAGTGATTTTGTATTGATGCGCTTTAATGCTGACGGACGCCTCGATCGGAGCTTTTCTGGTGTTGGCAAACTGATGACTGATTTTGGTGGTATGGATTCTTGTAAGAGCCTTATTGTTCAAAGTGATGGCCAAATTCTGGCTGCAGGGGTTTCTGACAATTATTTTGCGTTGGCCCGTTATAACCCTGATGGTACGTTGGATACGAGTTTTTCCGATGATGGTAAAGTAACAACGAATATTCCCGCCTATACAACGGATATTCTCGACTATTATTATGCGAAAATGGGTGTTGTACAAGTTGACAAAAAGATCCTGTTAGCCGGAGGGAGCAATCAAGACTTTGTTTTGATGCGTTTCAATATGGACGGAACTCCTGACACTACGTTTTCTGATGATGGCAAGCTAACTACTGATTTTAATACACGTTTTGATCATGCTAATAGCCTCATAGTGCAATCTGATGCCAAGATACTTGTTGCAGGATTCACTGCCACTGATGCTCAACTGCGCAACTTTGCCATTGCACGTTACAATCAAGATGGCATACTTGACACCACGTTTTCTGACGATGGCAAGCTTATCACTGATTTTGTTACTGGTAACTATTATAGTTGGAGCGCGGCAGAGAGTGTGACCATTCAGCCGGTTGATAAAAAAATTCTTGTAGCTGGATTGTCTTGGAATAATTCTGCAGGGAGGTATGATTTTGCTCTGGTCCGCTATAACCCTGATGGTACACCGGATAATAGCTTTGATGGTGACGGAAAAGTTACTACCAGCCTGAGTCAATATGACAAAGGGTTCAGTGTTGTCGTTCAGGGCGATGGCAAAATCCTTGTTGCTGGCAGTGCACAGTGGGATGCTACATGGGGAATAGCTCTGGTGCGCTATAACACAGATGGCTCGCTGGATACAAGTTTTGGTGATAAAGGAAAAGTTACTACAAAAATTTACGATAATACCTGGAAGTATGCTTATGGTGCCGACATGACAGTGCAATCCGACGGCAAAATTCTTGTGTCGGGGAGTATCATTCGCAATACGAATACAGACGGGTATAATACCAGTGACATTGTTGTTGTGCGCTATAACAAAGACGGAAGCCTGGACACTGATTTTGGCAAAATCAATTCTCTTGATGCCATCAATATCAATGTCTATAACAAATATGGATTACCGGTTGTGCTGGATCGTGATGTCCAGATTTATGATGCAGCTCTTGCCCTGAGCGGGAACTATTCTGGCGCAACACTCACCCTGTTGCGTCATGGTGGTGCCAATAGCAATGATGCGTTTTCGGCTAAACATATCGGTACTCTTGGAGCATTGGACGAAGGGAGCAATCTCACGATAGGAGGTACGGCAATTGGTGTTATCAACACCAACTCCGAAGGCCTTTTGAAGATCACTTTTAGCGACCATGCAACGCAAAGCCTGGTCAATTCTGTACTTCAGCAAATTGCTTACAGTAACAACCTCGAAGATTCGACCGCTACAGTACAGATGGACTGGACGTTTTCTGAGGGTAACACGGTGGACCAGGGTACAGGTGAAGCCTTGAGTGTTACTGGAAACACATTCATGGAGTTCAATAATGCGCCAACGGGCACTGTTGTTATCACCGGCAGCGCAGTTCAGGGCTCAGTGTTGACTGCAAGTAATACGCTGGAAGATTTGGATGGTATTCATACGGTACCCAATTATGTGTGGAAAGCTGATGGTGTCACTATTAGTGGGGCAACTTATTCTTCGATAAGCTTGACCCAGAATGAGGTCGGGAAACACATAACGGTTGTGGCAGGATATTGGGATAATCTGATGAACTATGAGACGGTGAGCAGTCTGCAAACTGTGCCTGTAAATTCTGGTGGGACGACATCACCAACAGTGCTTACCATAAGCTCTGCCGAAGGTACATCGAAATTTGATGTCAGCAGTAATATTGTGCTGAAGTTCAATGAAGCGATTACGTTAGGTACTGGCACCATTGCTCTTCACCGAGGTTCGGTTAACGGTACTGTTGTGGAAAGTTACGATGTGGCAACCAGCGGAAATCTTTCGATTGCAGAGAATGTGCTGACAATCAACCCAACAGCAGATCTTGCGGATAGCACGCATTATTACGTTACACTTGATGCCGGTTCGGTCAATAACCTTGCCGGGAACCATTTTGCCGGTTCAGCGTATGATTTTACGACAAATGGGCCGATTGTTGAGATAGAAACTCTATTTGTTGATGATTTCAACAGTCCATTAAATTCGGATATCTGGGGCTACCCGGTAGGAAACGCCTCATTTTATGGTCGCACTCAACAGCGCGCTGGGCTTCCGCTTGTTTCAGATGGCGAATTGCATCTCAAACTTGATACATACAACCCCAGTAACGGTTCTGAACCCTCTTTTTATGGTTCAGAAGCTATCACCAAACAAACTTTTTCAAACTACACGGGTGGTATTGTTTTTGAGTTCAAGGCTCATTTCGTTAATCCGGTAGCTGGTATTGTCGGAGGCATGTTCAGCTACACTAACAACCTGGGCAACCTTCATGACGAAATTGATTTTGAAGCGGTGTCGAATAAACCCGATCAGATTCAGACAAACATCTATGCCAATGAAACTCTTGGTGCAGGCCATCCTCAATTTAATCCCATTGAAGGAGTCATAACCGAAGACCACCTCTATCGGATCGAATGGTTCCAAAATGCAGTACGATGGTTTGTTGACGGTCAGTTGGTTCGGGTGGAGACCGATTATATTCCACAGGAAGCGATGGCATTGCACCTGAATATTTGGGCTCCAGCGGTGGATTGGGGTGAAGCTTTCAGTGCATCACTGAATCCTGTAAAAACAGCAGTGGATAATAAATCCTATCTCTTTGATATTGATTCGGTGCGTGTTGCACAGTTATCATCAACGTATTACTATTCTGACACTACTGCGCCTGATCTCATCTCCGCTACTCCGGTCGATGGGGCAACAGGCGTTGCTGTTGGCAGCGATATTACGCTAACCTTCAGTGAAGCGGTGCAGAGCGGATCGGGGTTGATCGAAATTCATCATGGCTCGGCAACGGGAACTGTGGTGGAAAGTTTTGATGTTGCGACAAGCCCAAACCTCACAATATCAGGCAATACACTGACGATTAATCCTGCAGCAAACCTGGCGAGCGGTATGCACTATTTCGTCACCTTGAACGAAGGAAGCATCAAAGACCTGGCTGGCAATACGTTTGCCGGGACGACGATGTATGATTTCATGACGGAAGGTGTGCCTCCTGAATTGCATAATCTGAATGGTGCAGTGACCTTCTGGAAAACCGGCATCCCAATTACGGATGTAGAAAGCAGCACCTTCAACTCAGATATTGGATTCGCTCATACTCTCGAATTAAGAACGCAGATAATCGAATTCAGGAATATACAGGTTGCCACGGATGGCAGCAGAACCATTGAAATATGGGAAACCCCAGGAAAAAGTATTAACAGTTTGCAACTGGCCTTTACCTTTTCGCCGGGCTCAGTTGCGACCTGGCAAGACGCAATCGGCTTGCCATCTGGCTGGATATCGGTCATCAATACCGAAAAACCAGGTCAATTCATTCTTGGTGGTATGGGAACTACAGCGTTGCCAGTCCAATCTGTAATGCTCGGCACTTTGACACTGACACAGCCAACGAATCCCGATCGTTTTGATCTGTTGTTGAGTGCGGGTTGGTTGGGTGATGACACTGTGCCCGGTATCGGTATTGCTTCGGACAGCATGATAACTGGCGCTGATGGTCTCTACCAGCATCTTGATATGCCTGATGGCACTTACGCCCTGACCAGCACCAAAGTGTCGGGCATCGCAGAGGGCAACGCGGTCAAAGCCAATGATGCTCTTGCGGCGCTGAAGATAGCTGTGGGTATGAATCCCAACGGTGATGGAAGTCTCGTTTCACCATACCAATACCTCGCGGCAGATGTCAATAAGGATGGCCAGGTCAAGGCGGCAGATGCGCTCAATATCCTCAAAATGGCGGTCAAGCTCAGCTCGGCACCAGCAAATGAGTGGCTGTTTGTACCCGAGAGCATCGGCAGTGAAGCCATGTCAAGAACTCACGTCGTATGGCCGGACAACCTGATACCATTTACGCTGAGTGCCGATCAGGAGCTGGATTTGATCGGGATAGTCAAGGGCGATGTTGATGGCAGTTGGATGGCGTAACGTGTAAACCAGCATTTTTGACCTGATGTTCAGCAATCCGCTGGCCTGTTTCGTCCTATAGTTTCATGACTTGACTTTTCAAGCCATGAATAGGGGAAAAAGCTGGATTGAATGTCAAGAGCATGGCAACGTTAGTGATAGTTGGTGCGGTGGACAAAAAAACGTATTTTTGAGCTGCAAGAGAGGGTTGTCCCTCCCTCTCTCTTCTCAGTAACCTTGAGCATGAAGCTATGAGCGCTCGATCATCCCGAAAACTGATCACCTTTGACTGGGCAATGAAGCGCCTGTTGCGCAGCAAAGCAAACTTTGAGATACTTGAAGGTTTTTTAAGCGAGCTGTTGGGCGAAGATATCCTCATCCTTGAAATTCTGGAGAGTGAAAGCAACAAAGAAAGCAAACGTGACAAATCAAACCGTGTTGATCTCAAGGTGAAAAACAGCATGGACGAGCTTGTCATTATCGAAGTGCAGTTCGATCGTGAACTTGATTACCTGCAACGGATACTTTATGGCACATTGCGAGTCATCACCGAGCATCAGAAAGAGAGCGAGGCGTATGCATCCCTGGTGAAGGTTATCTCGGTCAATATCCTTTATTTTGATCTTGGCCACGGCACTGACTACATCTATCATGGCACCACAACCTTCACAGGAATCCATGACCATGACAAACTGGAGCTTGATGTACGGCAACAGAAACTCTACGGCGAGATTCAAATAAACAATATTTTCCCTGAATACTACCTGATCAGGATTAACAACTTTAACCGTCTTGCAACAACATCACTTGACGAGTGGATATACTTTTTCAAAAACGAAGAGATCAAGGATGAGTTCAAGGCAAAAGGTATTCAGAAAGCAAAACAATCTTTTTCCCTCTTGAGTTTGCCTGAAGAAGAGCAGTTGGCTTATGCCCGTTATCAGGATAACCTGCGGTATGAGGCCAGTATGGTAGAGTCAAATTATGGTCTTGGGCGTATGGAGGGAAAGGAGGAGGGGATTGAGATCGGAATTGAAATAGGAGTTGAGAAAAGCAAACTTGAAATTGCCAAACGGTTGGTGGAGCATGGCATGAGCATTGAGGAAGCAGCAGCAATTGCCGGGATAGATGCTGCGTTACTGAG
>Ga0194037_1000496_pt1 | contig 30536 bp, 26 predicted proteins | sample JunL306m_MetaG_FD_148653 | JGI IMG/M metagenome (GOLD analysis project Ga0194037, IMG submission 148653) | Anoxic zone freshwater microbial communities from boreal shield lake in IISD Experimental Lakes Area, Ontario, Canada - Jun2016-L304-6m | ecosystem: Environmental > Aquatic > Freshwater >...
GCCATATACGCTTTCAGGGAAAGCATATTCTGAGCCACATTACCCCGGGCACTGATCAGGTTAGCACTATCACGCGCTACCTGTGCCTCCAGTTCAGCTGCATTTAATTCGGGTAATGCGCCGGCATCTACCAGTTTGCGGGTATTGGATAGCTGGGCCTGCGATTGTTGTAATTGTACCGTGGCAATTTTCACCTGTTCATTAGATAATAAGATCTGCAGGTAGGCATTGGCTACGGTAAGGGCGATATCATTTTTAAGTTTATCGGTACCCGCTTTTGCAGCAGCCAGTTCCCACTGGTTAGCGGCGATGGTATTCTTTTTACTGAACCAGTTAAAGATCTCCACACTGCTTTGCAATTGCATATTGGCCGAGAGATAACTTTCTGTAATTAGACTGAAGCTGGTGGGATCCTGGTTTCTGCCACTATTATACGATGATCCGCTGCTGAAGCTTGCAGATGGGTATTGGCTTAGCTTGCTTTGTTTGTATTGGATGGCTGAGATCCTGGATTGCAGATCGGTTTGCTTAACCGAAATATTATTGGTCATGGCCGTATCGATGCACTCCCTCAGTGTCCATTTTTTTTGGGCATTAGCCACTCCTGCACTGCAAAGAAGGGCCAATAGGACATATATTTTAAATCGCATGGGGCAAAATTAAACCATCCGCAGCGAATCAGCTAAAAACTAAATGACAAGCGGTAAATTTCACTACATTTTATCAAATGCCTGAGACAGGTCGCGGATCAGGTACTCAGGCTCTTCCAATCCTACATAGAGCCTGATCATCCTGTGCTCCTTATTATTAGGGTCAAAATCAGCAGGAGCGATGCCCGAACATTTGGGTATCACCAGACTTTCATGACCGCCCCAGCTTACCGCCATGAAAATATGCTCAAGGCTTTCGCAGAATTTTTCCACCTCAGCGATACGGTTGGCCCGTATATAAAAACTAAGCAGGCCACAAGCACCCTTCATCTGCTTCTTAGCCAATTCGTATTGAGGAAATTTTTCATCAAACGGGAATAAAAGGGATTCTACCCGTGGGTGCTGGTTTAAAAAATCAACGACTTTTTTAATGGAGTTAGTTAACCTGTCGAGCCGTGCGGGTAAGGTTCGAAGCCCCCTGATCAGCAACCAGGCATTAAAGGGCTGAATGCCGCTCCCGATATTCATATACTCACTATTGAATATACGTTCGATCATCTTGCTGCTTCCACTCAATACGCCTCCCAGGGTATCACTATGGCCACTGATATATTTGGTGGCCGTTTGCATCACCAGGTCAATGCCATAGTCGGCCGGTTTCTGGTATAGCGGAGTACAATAACTATTATCGATGATGGTAACGATGTTCTCCGACCGGGCAAGATCGGCCACAGCTTTCAGGTCTTGCAGCGCATAATCCCAGCTATTAGGACTTTCCAGATAGATCAGTGTGGTATTGGGTAAAATGGCACGTTCAAAATTTTCAATGCTTGTTCCGTCGATATAGGAAGTGGTTACGCCAAACCGGGGTAATATATCATTGAACATTTTTTGTGCCCAGGTATAGGGCTTGTCTACCGAAACGATATGATCACCCGCTTTTACATTGGCCAGCACTCCGGCGAAAATGGCTGCAGCCCCACTGTTGAAAACCAGACAGTCTTCGGTGCCATCCAATGCTGCCAGCTTTCTCCTCAAAATATCTACTGTTGGATTTTTTCCGCGGCTATACAAGTAGGTGGAGTACTCATCGGCAAACGCATTGCGCATATCCGATACCGTATTAAAAACAAAATTGCTGCTCTGGATGATGGGTGGAGCCACCGCATTGAAATAATTTTCTCTTTCTTCAGCCAGTTCATTAATGATATAAGAGATGTCCATATGCACGAGAGTTTATGATCAATTGATTAAGGCAACAAGGGCGATTGTTTATTTTTTTTGTAGTAGAAGATGAAGTACAAAGCCAGCAGTACAGCCAGTAGGGCAACGCCTGTTAATGCGGCATTGGGATCTTTGATGATGACGCCAACGGCCACCATGAAATAACTGAACACAAAGAATCCTGCGAATACCGGCGTGAAATGATTCCAGGTGCCGGTGATCATTTCCTCCTGCTGTTTTCGTTTGCGCAGGATAAAGAGCGTGGCAGCTGAAGTGGTCATTCCGATGCTATCCAGGAACATGGTGAAATTTAAAATTTTATCTACCCCCTTACCAAAAAAAGTAATGATGATGGTGATCAGGGCAAAGGCGCTAAGACCGGCTACCAGGGCCTGTGTTTTGGGGCTGCGGTACGAGAACATTTTGGGGAACACCTTGTCTTCACTCATGGCAAACATCACCCGCGGGTTACTCATCAATATGATGTTTACATAGGCCAGTACCGACAGGAACATGAGCCCATCAAACACTTTACCGCCTGCTTTTCCAAACCAGGCTTCGCATAAGAGCGAACCAATGGCACCCGCATTCTTCATTTTATCATAGCCGATCACCTGGGTATATGAATAATTGATGAGCAAGTATAACAGTACTACAATGCTGATGCCAATGAAAATTCCTTTTGATAAGATCTTTGTATTCTTCACCTCCGAACCAAAATTGATGGTTTGCTGGTAACCGCCATAGGAGAAACATACCGGGATCAGGCAGATGAGGAATAAAGAGAAGCCATCCTTATCGGCGAGGGTGAACAAGGGTGCATTTTTTTCATAGCCATGCGGCTCGATCATCACTCCTTTAAATATACTGGCGATCAGCAACAGCACCAGGGCGATCTTTATAACGATCAATACATTTTGGGTACGACTGCTGGTTTTAAGTCCCATCAAATTCACCCCATAAAACAAGGCCACGGCGATAATGGAAATGGACGTGTTGAATAATATTCCTGAGGGTTCGCCAAAAAGCAGGTCACTTACATAATCGGCTCCGATGAGCGCCACCACAGCTAAGGAAGCCGCATTGCTGATCAGGATCAGCGCATTTACAGTAAAGCCCACAGCCGGGTGATAGCATTCGGCAAAAACTTTATAATAGCCACCCATGGAGGGCAGGCGCAATCCGATCTCGGCATAGGTTAATGCGCCACATAATGCGATCAGTCCACCAGCGGCCCATACCAGAAAAAAGATATTGATATTGCCGGAAGTGGCGGCTACAGAGGCCGGATTTCGGAAAATACCCATTCCGATCACCAGACTTACCACGATCATCGACAAGTCGAAAAGATTGAGTTTGTTGGCTTTTGCTGTCATACTGAAAAGATACTGAAAGGCAGTAATAATTGGACTTTTTAATAAAAAAAATTTGGGGCTATGATTTCCATCATATTTGTTTTGGCATATTAAAATATCTTTGTGACATGATGCGACCGGTTACTGCCAGTATATTTATTATGGCATTTGTGATACAAATGTTCAGTGGTCAGTTTATTGCCATCAATTATTCCATCAATACTGCCTTATTTGCCAAGAATTGCGAAAATAAAGCAAGGCCAAAAATGCATTGTAATGGCAAATGCCAGATGATGAAAAAAATGAAAGATCAGGAGAAAAGGGAGCAGCAGAATTCGGAACGCAAGTCAGAAAGCAAGGATGAAGTACTTTCCTCAAAATCATATTTTGGAACCATTCATATTCAATCCGTACTGGTGAGAAACCAGTATGCTCATGAAATGCCGGATCCACCCGTTGATCGGTCATTTGCTTTTTTCCATCCCCCGCAGGCATAATTGCCGTTTATCCATTTGTATTACTGAAGTATTATGAGTCAGCTGATGTAGGCTGCCGGTAATTCAGTAGTGCATTGTCATCTTTCATTCCCCATAAAATACAATCAATGAAATTGATCAGCTTCTTAGCAATGCTATTGGTGTATATGCTTTTGTGGGCTTGCCATCAGCCGGCCCCTCGGGTACAAAATGCTGCTGCCATGCAGGCGCAAGAGTCCGATACCATGTCTCATATCAATATTGCGTTGAATCAACTGGCCAGTCCTGTTGATCCGGTATGTGGAATGAATTTGAAAGAAGGGTCAATAGCCGATACAGCCCTGATCGGGGGAAAAATATATGGCTATTGCAATAGCGGCTGTAAAGAAGAGGATTTGAAACAACGATCAAGCAAAAAAAAATAATCATTCACCTTAAAATCATAACATCATGTTTAAAAAAATGAAAGCCATCGCCATTACAGTATGCCTGCTGTTTGCAGGATTCTTCGTTTCTGCTCAGGAAAAATTAGACCAGTGGCCAGCCCTGAAAGATTTTCATGCGGTGATCAGTACCACCTTCCATCCCAGCGAAGATGGAAACCTGGAGCCCATTAAAACCAGGAGTGGTGAGCTGTTGGAAAAAGCAACTGCCTTAGCAAAATCTCCGGTACCGGCTACCATCAATGATCCGTCTATTCCGGCCATTACAAAAGAATTGCTGGAAAAAGTAACAAAACTGGATGCCGGCATCAGAAAGAAAAAACTGAGCGACAAAGCGATTACTGCACAACTGATAGGTGTACACGATACCTATCATAGGATCGTGGAAAAATGTGTTAAGGGAAAAGAATAATTAAACAAACCAAATCAAATACTATTGAACATGAGAAAATTTATATGTGCAACAACCATTGCGTTGTTATTAAGTATTTCGGCAAACGCTTGCGAAATATGTGGGTGTGGGCTGGGGAGTTATTATATTGGTATGATGCCACAGTTCAGTCATAAATTCATCGGACTCCGGTATCAGTACAGGAGATTTCATACCGTGATGGCCGATGACGCAAGCCAGTTCAGCAATGATTATTACAAAACAACAGAGTTGTGGGCTGGATGGAATATCGGAAAGAAATGGCAGCTGATCGCGATACTGCCTTATAATATTGTTCATCAGGTTTCCGATGATGGCGTCACTAATAACCAGGGTATCGGCGATATTGCCGTTATGGCAAATTATAAACTGTTTGATCTAAACAGTAACCGAAACGGCAGGGCCTTCGCTCAACAGTTGTGGTTTGGTGCAGGCATTAAAGTACCCACCGGTAAATTTAATGTGGATGCTACCGATCCTGCACTGGTAGCGGTAGCCAATACCCAAACAGGGTCAGCCAGTACAGATTTTATGCTGAATGCCATGTATAATGTACGCATTAACAAGCTGGGTATTAATACAAGTGCTTCTTATAAGATCAATACCAGCAACCGCGACAAATACAGTTTTGGTAATAAATTTTCTGCCGGTTCTATGGTATACTATGCTGCAAAAAAAGGAGCAGTGGGCATCATGCCCAATATGGGATTGATGTTTGAAAACACGGCTTCCAATAGTTTGCAGAAAGTGACGGTGGCGCAAACAGGCGGGCATTTGTTTTCGGCTTCTGCCGGACTGGAACTTAGTTACAAGAAACTAACCGTAGGAGCCAGTGTTCAATTGCCCCTGAGTCAGAATTTTTCAAATGGTCAAACTGAATTAAAGTCTAAAGGGATGTTGCACGTAACTTTTTCTTTATAAAATATCAGATGAATCAAGCACAGAGCCGGAATTGATATTCCGGCTTTTTGTTTTCAACAATTGTGCATTTATAAATTGTTGCATTCGGTTTTATTCTTGCATTTTTGTGCCGGATCTGGTTCTGTTTCTGATTCAATTGGAACGGATTAAAAGGGAAGTCAGTCAAATGCTGACGCTATCCCCGTAGCTGTAAGCTCTGTTAACGGTTCATACTACAGTCACTGTTTCGCCTTAGGCAAGATGGGAAGACATGAACTTAGAGTAAGCCAGAAGACCTGCCAGGTACACTCAATATCATTTACGCTTTCGGGTGAAAGGCAGGAAATGTAACGGCTTTAGGGCTTTTATATCTCTATCACTTTTTCTGAAAGCAGTCACAACAAAAAATCTTTTCTACAATGAAAAAGAAAATTTTTATTGCGGCTGCTGTCATTTTCAGCAGTACGGTACAGGGGCAAGACAGTGCCCGCAACTTGAACGAGGTGATCATCTCGGCAAACAAATATCCTGGCAAAGCTTCCTTAACGGGCAAGGTTGTTAGCGTTATTTCCCGCGCCGATCTGGAAAGGGCCGGGGGCAAAGATCTTGCCCAGGTACTCACAGAACAGGTAGGCATGTATATCAATGGTGCCGGTTCTAATCCGGGAAAAGATAAATCGGTATACCTCCGTGGTGCAAAGCCAGAGCATACGCTGATCGCTATTGATGGCGTGCCGGTCTATGATGCCTCAGGCATCGGAAGCAATTTCGATATCCGCCTCATTCCCATCAGCCAGATAGAACGGATAGAAATTTTAAAAGGCAGCCAGTCTACCCTCTATGGAAGCGACGCCATTGCCGGTGTGATCAATATCATTACCCGTAAAGGTTTGAACAATAGAACTGTTTTGTCGGGCTTAGTTTCTCTGGGCAGTTACCATACCGGACGTGCAGAAGCCGCCTGGCAGGGCCAACGGGGCAAATGGGATTACCAGATCAGCTATACCGGGTATCGTACCCGCGGCATCAATGAGGTAACGGATACGGCTAAAGGCACTCACCCCACTGATAAAGACGGATACCGCCAACAGAGTGTTTATGCCAGTCTGGGATTTCAGGCAAATGCACATCTATTGATAAGGCCATATTTACGGTATTCCAAGATCAAGGGAGATATTGACCAGGGAGCTTTTACCGATGAACTGGATTATACCTACACCGCAAGAAACATACAGGCAGGGGCAAGAATGGAATGGAGCCTGGGAAGAACGAAGATCAATTTGTTGTATAACTATAATAATAATCACCGGAAATATATTGACGATTCTACCCTTAGCCGGAATGGATTTGCTATTTACAGTAAGGGAACCTATCAGGGAACAGAGCAGTTCATTGATGGATTTGCCGTCATTCCCCTTACGCAAAAAATAAAACTAACAGCAGGTATGGATTACCGTAAGTCGGAGAGCGACCAATCCTATTACTCCCTTAGCAGTTATGGTCCTTATGCCTCTACACTGGGTGCCGACAGTTTGCATCATCACCAGCTGAGCCTCTATGCCACTGCAGTTTTTCATACCGCCAGCGGTTTTAATCTTGAAGCAGGTAGCCGAATGAACCATCATTCCACTTATGGAAATAATTGGGTATGGAACCTGAATCCTTCCTGGTTATTTGGAAAAAAATGGAAAACATATATTAACCTGTCTTCAGCGTATAGGACCCCAAGCTTGTACCAATTGTTCTCTGAATATGGCAATAAATATTTGCAGCCCGAAACAGCCGTCAATGTTGAAGCCGGACTGCAATGGTATTCCGCCGGCAATAAGGGGAATGGACGGATCACATATTTTAATCGCGCAATAAAAAATGTCATTGCCTTTGTAACGGATCCTAATTCATACCGATCGTATTATGTAAATCAGGATCGACAAAACGACCAGGGTGTTGAACTGGAATATAATTATATGCTGAATAAGAAAATCACTTTGAAATTGCAGTATAGTTTTATTACCGGCCAGCTCAGTACAACAAACGGGAAAGCCGATACCAGTTTTTTCAATTTGTACCGCAGACCAAAAAGCAGTTTGGGTATTCAGGTGGAAGATCAAATCAATAAGCATGTATACTTCAGTACTGGTATGCAACTAACCGGAAAAAGAACCGATATTATTTATGACGCCAGTTTCCAGCCCGTGCCGGTACAACTAAAGGCCTATGTACTGTGGAATATGTATGGGGAATACAGGATCACTAAGGGCAGGTTGAAAATCTTTGCCGACCTGCATAATATCAGTAATACGCAATATACAGAAGTGATGGGCTTTAATACCATGGGCTTTAATGGCACGGCAGGACTGCGTTTCAGCCTTTAAACCTTGAAAATGCGCAAGGCATACCGCAAAACCGGTTACCTTTGCCGAAAATTATTTTAATATGTTCGATTTCGGGGAATTGGCGCTTAAGGAGATCATCTCCATTTCATTTACCCTGTTTGCGGTGATTGATATGCTGGGGTCTATTCCTGTGTTAGTTTCTATCAAGGAAAAGATTGGGGGTACTATTAAGTCGGCCGAAGCTACATTGGTTTCTGCCGGCCTGATGATCCTGTTCTTATTTTTAGGCAAACAGTTTTTGAATTTACTGGGGCTTGATGTAAAATCATTTGCAGTGGCCGGAAGTATCGTGATCTTTATCCTGGGACTGGAGATGGTATTGGGCATAGAATTTTTTAAAGCCGATAAGAATGGTAATTCAGGAAGTGTAGTGCCGATCGCATTCCCCATCATTGCGGGCAGTGGTACACTTACCACCATCATGAGTTTAAAAGCCAATTATGCCGATATCAATATCCTGATCGGCATTTTAATAAATTGTGTGGTGATCTATCTGGTATTGAAATCATTGAAATGGATCGAGCGGGCATTAGGCCCCAGTGGACTGATCGTAGTCAGAAAATTTTTTGGCGTAATATTAATCGCTATTGCAGTTAAGATATTTGGAAGTAATATTGTAAAGTTTGGAAGGTAATTCAAGGATTTAAAATATATATGGCCTCGTAGTACAATGGATAGTATAAGAGTTTCCGAAGCTCCAGATCCAGGTTCGATTCCTGGCGAGGCCACCATCATTTCTGCAACAGGATAAAAAATCTTTTGACTTTTAACTTGGATATTGATGTATCCCTTTCCTGTAGGGCTTTGCATAGCACTGAGCCTCAGCTGCTTATTGACGTGTAGTTAATTTTCTATTTTTATTCATCTAAAAATACGATACGAATATCGTGTTTAATCTCAATAATAAATAACACCAAATATGAATAAAGGGTAAAACTATCCTTATCTTGTGAATTAACAATTTTGCAAATAAATTTGTTGTTTAAATTTGTTCTGTAACCGACCTAATTGGTTAAACAATTTTTCGGTTAGGGGTAGCAAAAAAGACATCCCGCTTTATCCAGATAATTGAATATCCTTTTTAAAACCAACCAGCATACCACACTACTTAGGTGCTGGTATCAAACATTGGACTAACCTTTCACCCCAACACTTGCACAACCTGAAACCATTATGCAATAATGGATTAAGGGAATGCTTTTTATTAAGTATACATAATAGATGCATATGCCTCTATTATGTTTGTTTTAACTATGCTGTACTGATCGCATTATTATGGTATGGTATTTATTGCGATTGCTCTTGTTGAATGTAAAATTTGTTTATGAAGTTTAAGGAGTTATTAATTCGTAGCGGTTTTTATGCTGAAAGTGATGGTCCGGAAATCGACGAGATTTCAAAAGCGATGTCCGAAAGAGAATTAAAGAAAGGAGAATATTTACTTCATGAGGGAGACATGAATACCAATATCTATTTTTTGGAAAAGGGATATTGTAGGGTTTTTACGGACCGAAATGACAAAGAAGTTAACACCTGGTTCTTGTCTAAGCAAGATTTTATTCTCTGCATCAATTGTTATTACTTAAATGCACCCAGTAAAGAATATATACAGGCGATGGAAGATTGTCGTTTAATTTATATTGAACGAGCTGCATTTACTGAATTGGTGTTGAAATATGTCAAGTTAAACATGTTTACCATGACCGCTTTAGTGAGGAAGCTTTACTTGTATCAACAGCACTGCGAATTTTTACGGGACATGACGGTACAGGAGCGATTTCAATACCTGGCAGACAAAAAACCGGAACTTATCAACAAGGTATCACAGAAGCACCTGGCTTCATTCCTGGGGGTAGAACCTACCTATCTTAATAAAATAATTAATAAGAAGAAGTATTTTGATCATGAAAGCAGATCTGGGTATAGTGACAACTAAAATCAGTAAAGGAATAATACTCTTATTTAAAAATTGTGATTTCACAAATTTCAACAATTTAGTATTTTTTAATTTTGTTTAATATTAATGAAAAACTAAACCATGCGAATTCTACTAAGCGATCCTCATCAAATTACCCGAAGTGGCATCATACAATTACTGGAAAAAGAATACAGTGATGTATTGATAGGAGAGGCATCAACTCCGGAAGAAATGATGGACAAACTGGGATCGCAGGAATGGGACCTGCTGATTATGGCGATATGTATTTCCGAGCATCATGCTATTGAACTGGTTGGGAAGATTAAGAAAACTTATTCAAAACTACCGGTCATTGTTACTAGTGTTTACTCCGAGGATCGCTATGCTTTACAAGCGTATAAAGCAAATGTTTCAGCCCATATCTGCAAAAGCAGTTTGCATCTGCAGTTGGTAGAAGCTATAGAAAAAGCGATGAGCGGGCATAAATTTATTACCCAGTCGGTAGCCGAAAAAATGGCAGAAGCGTTTTCCTATGATAGTCAAAAGCCCTTACACGAATCGCTTTCAAACAGGGAATTCATGGTGTTTCAGTTATTGGCAGTGGGCAAATCGGTTTCAGAGATCACCCAGGAATTGAAACTGTGTACCAGTACCATCACCACCTTCAAGTATAAGATATTTGAGAAAATGCATATCGATTCCAATGCTCAGTTGATCAGATATGCGTTGGAACATGAGTTGGTTTGATAAAACACTACTAAGCGATCAATTGTACATCCTGTCGATGGCATTTTTATACCTCTCCATGATCACTTTACGTTTGAGTTTAAGGGTGGGCGTAAGTTCCCCCGTTTCTATTGTCCACTCATGGGCCACCAACTCAAATTTTTTGATCTGTTCCACATGGTTGAAGAACTTATTGAACGAATCGATCAGTTCGCGGTAAAGACCCAGTACCTTGGGATTGTGAATCGCATCTTCAATGGTGGTAAAATTGATCCCTTTCAATTGCATCCACTCTTTTAAATTGGGAATGGAAGGAACGATCAAGGCACCCACGAATTTTTGTTCGGCACCCACCACCATCATCTGTTCAACAAATGGCGATTCTTTCATTTTATTTTCGATCGGTTGAGGAGCCACATATTTTCCGCCACTGGTTTTGAATAATTCTTTTTTGCGATCGGTGATCTTTAAATATTTACCATCTTCAAATACACCAATATCACCGGTATGCAGCCATCCGTCAATGATGGCTTCGGCGGTGAGGTCGGGCCGTTTGTAATAACCCATCATTACACTGGGGCCTTTTACACAAATCTCTCCATCGGCTTCCAGTTTTACCTGCTGCCCTTCTGCTACCAATCCTACGGTACCAAATTTTGTTCCGCCTTTTTTTCTGCAGTTCACGCTGATCAGCGGACTATTCTCTGTAGGTCCATATCCTTCATAGATCGGAATCTTGGCGGCAGTAAAGATCCGGATCAGTCTTACCTGACAGGCGGCTCCGCCGGTTACTACCGTTTCTATATTATTGCCCAGCCCCTCGCGCCATTTGCTGAATACGAGTTTATTGGCGATGGCCAACTGCAGGTTATACCAGAGGCCGTTGCTTTTATTGTTATCATATCGGTCGGCCAACGCCACTGCCCAATAAAATAATTTCTTTTTGATGCCTGTGAGTTCTGCTCCAACCGCCATGATCTTTTCATATACTTTTTCCAGCAAGCGGGGAACGGTGCAAAACATACTGGGCTTTATATCTTTTAAATTTTCGCCAATGGTATCAAAGCTTTCTGCATAATAAATGGAGATGGCACTGTTGATATAGATATAGCTTACCATCCGCTCAAAAATATGGTTGAGGGGTAAAAAACTCAACGCCCTGTTGTTGGGTGCATCGGCAAACGGGAAGGATGATTTTGCAGAGATCACATTGGTTACAATATTGTGATGACTCAGCATCACGCCTTTTGGCGTACCGGTGGTACCGGATGTGTAAATGATGGTGGCACAATGCTCGGGCAAAATGGTTTGTTTTACATCTTCCAGTTTTACCAGATCAAGGGCTTCTACCGGGTCGGTGATCTTTGACCAATGTTCAACCCCTGGTAATTCGTCAAAACTGAACACATTGAGCAGGCTGGGTACTCTATCGCGGATATTGTTTACTTTATCCAAGATTTCCATGCCACTCACAAATGCATACTTCACCGTGGCATCATTAAATATGAATTCCAGTTCATTGATATTGGTAGTGGGGTAGATGGGGCAAAGCAGGGCGCCGATCTGCTGGCAGGCCATATCCAGTAACAGCCATTCAGGGCGGTTCTTAGAGATCAGGGCGATCTTGTCTTGCTTTTCAACGGTCATATCACTACCGCTTACGCCTAATCGTAATAACCCGGCACTGAGTTTGTTCACAAGGATCTGTACTTCAGCAGTGGAATATTTTTGCCATACCCCATTTTCTTTTCCGGCCAGCATATCCGACTTAGGGAAATGCTGAAGTTGGAAGGCGATACAATCGAAGATTCTGGAATGTTCATTCATAGCAAGCAATCGGTAGTGAAGTAAATAATTAATTTCTGCTCTTCAGCTTATCATACTCTTTTTGAGTAAGTGTATCCTTATCAGTGTTATAGGCTTTCAGGTATTTGATCAGCAAGGCAACACCCATAAAAAAACTAGGCCAGATGGGCCAGGGCATGTCTACATTTATGCCTCGTCTGCCCGCGGTAAAATACCAAATGCCCCATAGGATCAGTGATATTACAAAATAACTGCGCAGGCTATCCATAAACTCGGCCCTGCGCCTGGCGATCTGCCAAAGTTTCTCATCCCGTTGTTCTTCCATAACAAAATGTTTTGTGCAACAAGGTAATGAAAAAAATACCATTTCCCTATAGGGGTAAAATATGCAATTATTTTGATCAGTGATAATACTGGCCGGTGGGAATTTTAAAAATTCGGCCATTCTGAAAGCGCATCAGTTCATTATATTCGGTGGCATGAGATTCTGTCCAGTTTTGATATTGCGGCAGGTTTTGTACAGCGGTGAAAATCCATTGGTTGTATGCGTCAAAGAGTCCTTCTTGTAATAATTGCTGCTGATGATCAAATAACCGAAAAGGGAATTTATCGGCATAATTTTGTTGCCAATCAAGAATGAACCGGGTCCTGATCATGGTGAGCGACTCGGTATTGATACCCCCTGCTGCCAAGGAAGTTTGGGCATTCATGGTATGAATGAAAGCAGCAGTGAAATCATTCTTACTGACATTGTTCTTTTCCAGATCAACATCCAAAAAAAGTTTCTTATAACTTTCTAATAAGATATTCCTGATCTCAACGGTACTGGGACTCTGGGGTTCAATGTTCAGAAATATCTCACCATATAAAATGCTCCATACTTTGTCGGTCGTGAAAAAATAATATCGTGTGGCATTAAAATAATTCTTTGAAAAGCCGGGATCGGTCTCAATTCCTTTTTCCCATTGTTTAATGGCGCTGAAATCTTTCTGCGCCCAAAGCAATAAACCCAATTCATTGTACAAGGGTCCGCTGGCCGGGAATTTTTTCAATCCTTTCTTATACAGCTTGTCGCATTCCTTTGTTTGATCAAGCGCCAGATAAATATCTCCGGCGATCTGAAAGCACTGGTCATCGGCATCTTCGCGATCGAGCAGGGGCTTCATGATATCGAGTGCCTTAGTGTAATCTTTGGCAAAATAATAATTGAGCGATAGGTCTTTGGCGATCTCCAGGTCTTTGGGATCCATCTGCATGGCACGATTCAACACCAAAATGGCATTAGAAAAATCTTTTTGCAGCATGAAGGTTCGGGCCGTTTCATGCAATTGTTTCGCATCCTGGGCACTAACGTTAACGCCTATCAGCAATAGAGTAAGCACAGTAAACAGGCGTTTCATTTTTTTGATCATGGTGCAGGTGACCTCCGGGCCACTATAAAGTTAATGAACGGATCATAAATTAACGGTATCGGTTAAATGGGTCAGCAAACCATCCCGCAACTTGGGTTCAAACCAGGTGCTTTTGGGCGGCATTACATTTCCCGAGTCGGCGATATCGAATAATTGCTGTATGCTTACGGGGTGCAGACTGAACGCTACCGCCATTTCACCGCTGTTCACCCTTCTTTCCAGTTCCAGTAAACCCCGGATCCCGCCCACAAAATCAATGCGGGTATCGGTACGCTGGTCTTTGATCCCCAACACCGGATCAAGCAAATTATTCTGCAGGATGGTAACATCTAATACTCCAATAGGATCTGTTGTATAACGGTTTGGCATAGCTGTAAGTTGGTACCATTGTCCGCCCAGGTACATACCAAACTGATGTAAAGCAGCGGGTGAAAAAGCTTTATCTACAGTGGTTACCGTAAAATTTTCTTTGAGGGCTTCCAGGAAACGTTCATCACTCAAGCCATTCAGGTCTTTTACCACCCGGTTATAATCCATGATGGACAACTGGTTGGAAGGGAAGAGCGTTGTTAAGAAATAGTTGGAGGCGGGCGTGATCGCCTGTCCCAGCGTGGTTCTTACCTTGGCCGCCGATGCTGCACGGTGATGTCCGTCGGCAATATAAGTACAGGGTACCAGTTCTTTAAAGAGCCGCGTGATCTCTGTGATGGTATCATCATCATTTACGATCCAGATGGTATGTTGTATGCCATCGTCGGCTGTAAAATCGTATACCGGACTCCGGTCATTTTTCCAGCCATCGATCAGTTTGTCTATCTCAGGTACTTGTTTATAGGCAATGAAAACATTACCGGTTTGTGCACCCGTGATCTTGATATGATTGATCCGGTCCAGTTCTTTTTCCGGACGGGTGAATTCATGTTTTTTAATGAGCCCTTGTTCGTAATCATTCACCGAACTGCCGCAAACCAAACCGGTCTGACTTTTGCCATTCATCAACAGCTGATAAATATAATAGCAGGCCTTGTTCTCACGGAACAGGATCTTGCGACTGATAAATGCATCCAGATTTTCCTTGGCTTTATCATATACCAATTGGTCGTGTACATCTATTTCTTCCGGAAGGTCGATCTCACTTTTGGTGATGTGTAAAAAACTTTCCGGATTTCCCTGTGCCGCTACACGGGCTTCTTTGCTATTGAGCACATCATACGGCCTTGAGGCTACCTGTTTGGCTAACTGTGCTTCCGGTCTTAGTGCAGTAAATGGTTGAATCGTGATCATCTATCGGACATTTAATTTGAAATAAGGTTGGATAATTATTGATGTTGACTGGCAAAACTATCCATCAGTTCTACCAGAACTTTCACACTGCTGATGGGTAGTGCATTATACAACGATGCCCTGAAACCGCCTACCAGTCGGTGTCCCTTAATACCTACAATAACATGTTCCTTCGTGTATTGTAAAAATTCAGCTTCCAGCTCGGGACTTTTCATCACAAAGCAGGCATTCATCTTACTGCGGTCTTCCTTATTGATGGTTCCGGTAAAGATCGGGTTACGATCAATGGCGTTGTATAATAAAGCTGCTTTTTCGTTGTTCAGTTTTTCGATGGCTGCAATTCCTCCTTTTGATTTTAACCAGCGGAGGGTAAGCATGCATACATAGATGGCAAATACCGGTGGGGTATTCAGCATGGAACCTTCCTTGATATGGTTTCGGTAATCCATGATGGTGGGGATATTGCGTTTTGTTTTCCCCAGTATATTTTTATTGACCACTACCAGGTTAACACCGGCGGGCCCCATATTTTTTTGTGCACCTGCATAGATCAGATCGAAGGCATTAAAATCCAATACCCTGCTGAAGATATCGCTGCTCATATCGGCTACCAACGGATTGCTGGTTTTGGGTATCTGCTGCCATTGCGATCCGTAAATGGTATTATTGGTGGTAATATGTAAGTATTTAGCATCATTGGGTACCGCAAAATCCTTGGGGATATAACTGAAACCTCCTTCGCGACTGCTGCATACGATTTCAACCTTGCCAAATAATTTTGCTTCCTTGATGGCTTTTGAACTCCAAACTCCGGTGTCTGCAAAGGCTGCACAATCCCGATCATCGAGCAGGTTCATGGGCACTTGCATGAATTGGGTAGAAGCACCACCATGCAGGAATAGTACCTCATGGGCATCATCCAGTTGCATCAACTCTTTTACCAATGCCCTGGCTTCATCCATTACTTCCTGGAACAGCGGAGTACGATGACCTATTTCCAGTAGCGACAGTCCGGTATTATTATAATTAAGCACGGCTGCTGCAGCCTGTTCAAAAACTTCTTTTGGTAAAATTGAAGGACCGGCGTTGAAATTGTGCACCACTGGCCCAGACCCCCTGGCCGGGGAACTGAAAACATTCATTATAATAATTTAGGCAACAAAAATACCTAAATGATATGATTTTGTGGTTTAAAACTGAAATCACCATCAGTGGGGCAGTTCAGCCAAGATTCGGGTAAACCCGTTGGCTTATTCCTCTCTTCCGATCATTTTTCCGGCATTCATCCAGCTTTTGTTGAGTTGATCAAATTCAATTTTGTCGGAGTCGGATAAGGGATGTTGCATCATGGCTTTCAGGTCGGGCTGACCGGCATTTACCCAGGCGGTATACCAGCAGGAGGCCACGGCGAAAATGGATTGGCGCATGCGTCTTTCTACCATGCCGTGCAGCAAATGGTTATAGGCTTTGGTGTAGGCACTGGAATACTGCCGCATGATCTTTCCGTTTTTTTCTTCGAAGGCAAATTTTTTATCATCGGGATAATCATGGCTCAGTAATTTTTCAAAACGCAATACTGAATCTGCTGCCAGCGCACTTTCCATAACCCGGTTCCAGATGAACTGCCCGGGGTTGGGAAGGTATTCGGCTTTTCCGATAAAGAAATTAAAGGTTTTATCGGCGAGTAATTCGGGGATACGGCTTTCCCAAAAAGCGTGTATGCCTTGCTGTTGGGTGAGTTGTCCGTTATGGTTGCTATTGGTATGCAAGGGCACATGTGCATCGGCGATATAATGCCCCAGTTCGGCGCTGGTCTTTAATATTTTAGGGATGTCTTTTTCTGAAAAGGCACGGGTTAGTCTTGCCATCATGAACTGGATATGCCAGGGTACGATTCCATAGGCCTGCAGGCTATCGGAGCCGAATTTTTTGATGGCCTCATCCCATTTTCTGGGCAAGGCATCAAATGGGTACGCACCATAGTGGTCGATGTCGATATAGTGCCGGGGCGCTTCTGCGGCCATCGAGAACCTGCGCTTATCGGGATCAACAGCATGGTCGGTTAAAAAAATGATATTGGCCTTAAAGTAGACCAGCATCTCGGGGGGCAATAAAAAAACGGCGTAATAATTGATCTTCTGGTGCGCAAAAAATCCCCAGCTATTGGCCGGCTTTGGCACAAGCATGCAGAGTATGACCGAAAAAAGAAGCGGTAATTTTTTCATGGTGCGGAATCAACATGAAAAATAATTCAATTCCGCTTCAGCGAATAAGAATGCAGAAAACTTAAGTACTTATCTTGGGTTCTTCCTCTACGATAGAAGTAACCCCACCACTCACGGCAAATTTCATGCTTTGTGAGGCACTGATATTTTCTATCGGGCGCACCCGGTCTTTTGGAATGATATACACATTGCCGGCTACCGAGTATGCCATCGGAACATACACCGCCACATAATCCTTTAAGCCAAATTCTACCATATCATCCTGGGTAATGAAGCCCACGCGCCACACATCATTATTATCTACATTGGCGAGCACGTTGCGGGTAAATTTCTTTTTGTCGCCGGCAAAGGCTTCAAAAAAATCGCGGGTGGTTGAATAGATATACTTGATGCCCGGGGTTTTTTCCAGCACTTTGTCCATGAAACTTACAATGCGTCCGGTAATAAAGAAAGAACTGAAATACCCGATGATGATCAATGCGGCAATAATGATCACAAATCCGATCCCATAGTTCCGAACATGTACCATTCCATTCGTATCAACATAAGTAAAAATGGGTATCCAGCTATCGATCGAGGATACTACCCAGAAAATAGAATAGGCAGTGATGGCCACCGGCGCCAGGATCAGCAGGCCCTGTAAAAAATACTGTAAAAACTTCCGGTAATGAAAAGCCTTTTTCATGTGGGGTTCATTTATAAGGCAAATATACTTGTTTGCCACGCTGGACTGCCATTTGGAATTCGACCCCAACTAAGCCCAGATATAAAAAATTGTTAAGAGCGGCAAAAAAAATCGTTTGGAAACTTTGGTTACATTGAAAGTTTCCGTAGTTTTGCGGCCCAATATGTCAGACAACGAAATCAAATCAAGAATCAAGCACACGGCTCATGAGTTGGTGATGCAATACAGCATCCGTAGCGTAAGCATGGATGATATTGCCAATGCCCTCGGCATGAGCAAGAAGACCATCTACCAGCATTTCGCCGATAAGGATGAACTGGTAGAAGCGGTGATGTCGGATGTGGTTAAAAAAAGTGAGCATGATTGTGAGCGCGACAAATCAGAGGCTGAAAATGCCATCCATGAGATCTTTCTGGCCATGGAAATGCTGGTGGAGATGTTCCGCACCATGAACCCATCCATCATTTATGATATGCATAAATATCATCCCAAAGCCTTCCAGATCTTTCAACGCCATAAGAATGAATATGTATATAATGTAATGAAGCGAAACCTGGAAAACGGGATCAAAGAAGGTTTATATCGTCCGGAGATCAATGTGGAGATCTTATCCAAATTCAGAGTAGAAAGCATGGTCCTTCCTTTCAACCCGGATTTTCACCGGAGCCTGAAAGCAAGTCTGGTAGATATTCAGCAAGAACTCATCGTTCACTTCCTCTATGGACTGGTTACTCAAAAAGGCTATACCCTTATTTTAAAATATCAACAAGCAAGAAATAAAAAGACACAACAAGATGAAAAGAATCCGGCTAAATAGTATTGCCCTTATCGGCTTACTGGCCCTATCCCTTACAGGCAGTGCACAACAGATCAATGAATTTTCTGTACAGCAATGCCTCGATTATGCCAACAAGAATTCCATCACGGTAAAAAATGCCCTGCTGGATATTGACGTGCAGAAACAATTTAACCGGCAGGTAACTGCTGCTGCCTTTCCACAGATCGGTGCCAGCCTCTCGGCCAATGATTATCTGGCCATCCCAACCAGCCTGTTGCCCGGCGAGATCTTCAATCAGCCCGGTACCAAGATCCCGGTAAAATTTGGTACCAAGTATAATGCTTCGGGTGGGGTAGACCTGACCCAGTTGCTGTTCGACGGACAGGTATTTGTGGGATTGATGGCCCGCAAGGCGATCATCGACTACCAGACAAGGGTATCCGAAGTTACAAAGGAGCAGATCAAGGGCAATGTTTACAAGATCTATTACCAACTGGTAGTCGGTAAAAAACAAATGACTTCGTTGGATGCCAATATCGACCGGTTTGAAAAACTGTTGCACGATACCCGCGAGATCTTCAAGAACGGATTTGCCGAAAGACTGGATGTAGATAAGGTTCAGGTACAACTGAACAATATCAAAACCGAAAAATTAAAAGTAGAGAATAGTTTGGCAGCAGGAAATTCGGGTTTGAAATTTTTAATGAATATGCCTCAGAAAGATCAATTGATACTAACCGATACGCTGAGCGAAGACGCGTTGAAGGTTAATATCCTGGATGAAAATTACAGTTATAACGACCGCAAGGAAATGAAAATGCTGAATGTAGCCGAAAAACTGGGTGAATATAATATACGTCGGTATAAATTGAGTAAGATACCTACTCTTTCTGCTTTTGCTAATTATAGCAAGAATGCCCAGCGTACTACATTTGACCTGTTTGGTAAAGGCGACTGGTTTACGACTTCCCTGATCGGAATGAAAATCTCGATCCCCATCTTTGATGGCAATATGCGCAATGCCCATATCGCGCAATCCCGTATTGAATTGCAGAAAACAAAGAACAATATGGAACAGTTGAAAGCCAATATCGATTATGATGCAACCAATTCTAGGGCGAACCTTGCCACTGCATTGATCACCATGGACAACCAGAAAAAAAATATTGAGCTCGCTGAAAAAGTATACAACAGCACCAAACTGAAATATGAACAAGGACTTGGAAGCAACCTGGAGATCTATACTGCACAAACAGAATTAAAGATGGCACAAACCAATTATTATAGTGCCCTCTATGATGCCATCAATGCCCGTATCGATTATTTAAAAGCCATTGGAAAACTGCCCTAAAAACAAAAACTGATTACAACATGCAACTGATTAAACAAACGAACATGAAACTATCTGTAGTGATTGCAGCATCCGCTCTGCTGTTGCTGAGCGCCTGCGGAAACAGTGCCAAAGACGCTAACGCCAATATCAATGATAAGAAAGCTGCCTTGGCAAAACTGAAAACAGCGCAAACCAAAAATGACGACGCGATTCGTAAACTGCAGGATGAACTGGCAAAAATTGATACCGCTGCGGCTAACTCAACCAAAATAAAACTGGTAGGGATCACTCCGGTAGCCACGCAAAACTTCCAGCACTTTATCGACCTGCAAGGAAAAGTTGATGCCGACAATATCTCCTATATTTCACCAAGAGGAATGGGAGGCCAGGTGAAAGCCCTTTTTGTACAAGAAGGACAAACCGTAAAGAAAGGACAACTGTTGCTGAAATTAGATGACGCCATCGTACGCCAGCAGGTAACCGCAGCCCGTCAACAACTGGAAGGCATTAAAACCCAATTGGGTTTTGCAAAAAATATTTATCAGCGGCAAAAAAATCTTTGGGATCAGGGGATCGGTACAGAAGTACAACTGATCTCTGCCAAGACCAATGTGGAAGGACTGGAGAACCAGCTGAAAGCTTCGCAAGAGCAGGTGAAAGTTGCGGTTGAGCAAATGAATACTGCCAGTGTATACAGCGATGTAAGTGGAGTAGCCGATATCGTGAATATCAGGGTGGGTGAAATATTCCAGGGCATGACCGCCGCCGGTCCACAGATCAAGATCGTGAATACCAGCAGCCTGAAAGTGGTGACCAGTATTCCCGAAAATTATCTTACCCGATTGCATAAAGGATCTCCGGTGCAGATCTCGATCCCCGATGCAGGTAATTCCAGTATAGCTTCTGTATTATCTATGATCAGTCAGTCGATAGAACCTACCCAACGGGGATTCATAGCCGAAGCTAAGATCCCATACAATCCCGCTTTAAAACCAAACCAATCGGCCATCATGAGGATATTGGATTATACCGCTGCCAATGCAGTAGTGATACCGGTAAATACCTTGCAAACCGACGATAATGGCAAATATGTTTTTGTATACAATAAACTAAGCACTGGCAAAACGGTTGCGAAAAAAGTTGCTGTGATCATTGGCGAAGTATACGGCAGTCAGGTAGAGATCAAGGCCGGATTGAAAGGCGGCGAAGAACTGATCACCCAGGGGTATCAGAATTTGTATGAAGGCCAGTCGGTAGGTACCATCAATGCAAAATAAGCATCGTTGTATTTGCAGAATTGACAATAACTAATAACAGGTCATGCAGGAAGCAAAAGCGATGACCCAAAAAATATAATTATGAGTTTTATTGAAGGCGTAAGCAAAAAATTCAAGGAGTTTAAACTCAGTTCCTGGGCGATCGATAACCGCACGGCGGTCTATATCATTGCGATACTGATCTCTGTGTATGGGTTATGGAAATTCAATAATATGCCCAAGGAACAGTTCCCCGATATCGTGGTGCCTACCATTAGTGTAACCACCATCTATGTGGGCAATTCTCCTAAAGACATTGAGAACCTGGTGACCCGTCCCATTGAAAAACAACTCAAGGGCATCAGTGGCGCCAAGGTGAAAAAAATTACCAGTACCTCACAAACGGATTATAGTTTGATCGTGATCGAATTTGATACCGATGTGAAAACTGAAACGGCCAAACAAAAAGTAAAGGATGCTATTGATAAGGCTAAGACCGATCTACCCAATGACCTTACTTCTCAACCCAATGCACAGGAATTTGCCTTCAGCGAAATGCCCATCATGTTCGTGAACCTCAGTGGTGATTATGATGGTGTAACCTTGAAAGAGTATGCAAAAAAAATGCGCGACCGGTTTGAAGAACTTCCCGAGATCACCCGCGCAGAAATTGTGGGTGCTCCCGAAAGAGAGATCCAGGTAAATGCAGATCCTTACAAAATGCAGGCGGCCAAAGTAAGTTTCATGGATATTGAAAATGCCATCAGTCGCGAGAACCATGATATTACCGGTGGCCTCATTGAAGTGGGCGATATGAAACGTACCCTGAAGATCAAAGGGCAGTTCACCAGTGCATTGGCGCTGCAGGACATCATAGTGCGCAGCAGTGCACGAGGTTCTACTGTATACCTGAAAGATATTGCCGAACTAAAAGATACCATCAAAGAAAAAGAAAGCTATGCACGTTTGGATGGCAAGAATGTAATTACGCTTAACATCGTTAAACGCGCCGGCGAAAACCTGATCTCGGCAGCCGGAAATATAAAAGACATTGTAGCCCAGATGAAGAAGGATGGGATATTACCTCCCAACTTGAAAGTAGTGATCACCGGCGACCAAAGCAAGGCTACCGCTACCTCATTTAATGAACTGGTGAATACCATCGTGATCGGATTTGTGCTGGTACTGCTGGTACTGATGTTCTTTATGGGCGTAACCAATGCATTCTTTGTGGCGCTGAGTGTGCCCCTCAGTGTATTTGTGGCATTTTTGTTTCTGCCCCTAGCCGATGCCGTTGTGGGCACTTCTGTAACACTGAATTTTATCGTGCTGTTTGCCTTGTTGTTCGGATTAGGGATCATTGTGGATGACGCCATTGTGGTGATCGAAAATACCCACCGGATATACAATAATGGAAAGATACCCATCATCCGATCTGCCAAAGAAGCAGCCGGTGAAATATTCATTCCGGTACTGGCAGGTACGGCCACTACACTGGCTCCGTTCTTCCCGCTATTGTTCTGGAAGGGCATCATCGGTAAGTTCATGATCTACCTGCCCACGATGCTCATTCTCACGCTGGCAGCTTCATTGATCGTGGCCTTCATCTTCAACCCCGTGTTTGCCGTTAGTTTTATGAAACCGGAAGGAAAGGAATTTGAAAAACCGAAAAATCAATTATTTAAAGCACCGGCTTTCTGGCTGGCCATCGCCTTTGGTGTGCTATTGCACCTGGCCGGATGGCATGGTGTGGCCAATTTCTTATTGTTCATGTCATTGTTGATGATCCTGAACCGTTTTGTGTTCAATGATATCATTCATGCTTTCCAAAATAAAGTGCTGCCCTGGTTGATGAATCATTATGAGAATTTATTGCGCTGGGTATTGAAAGGAACCAGACCCGTATTCTTGCTGCTTGCCTTGTTCATCTTATTTCCGGTAGCAGCCGGATTATTATACCTGCGTGGAAATAAATCAACCTTCTTCCCCAGTGGTGATCCCAACTTTATTTATGTATACCTGAAAATGCCGGTAGGTACCAGCATCAAGGCTACAGACAGTATCACCAGCATCCTGGAAAAAAGAGTTTATCATGTACTGGAGAATGAAAAGCCAGGTACGCCGGGAAGCATTGTAGAAAGCATCATCACCAATGTGGCCAATAGTGCCAATAACCCCCGCGATAATAACCGATCTGTACGCCCCAATCTGGGAAGGATACAGGTTTCCTTTGTAGAATATGAAAAACGAGAAGGCAAGCATACCCTGCCCTATATTGATGCCATCCGTAAACAAATGACGGGCATCCCCGGTGCCAGTATTGAAGTGGCAAAAGAAGACGGTGGTCCTCCAACCGATCCTCCGGTGAATATTGAAATTTCGGGCGACCAATATGAGGATATTGCAAAAGTGGCAAAGAGCCTTGCCAATTATCTTGATACCAACCAGATCTATGGTATTGAAAACCTTCGGCTGGATGTAGACCTGAACAGTCCAGAGATCACCATCAATATTGATAGGCAGAAAGCCATGATGGAAGGATTATCCACCGGACAGATCGGTCAGGAAATTCGTACCGCAGTTTTTGGTAAGGAAGTGAGTAAACTGAAGGATGGCGAAGATGAATACAAAATTCAATTACGCTACACCGACCTTATACGCAATAATGTTTCTGATGTGATGAATATGCGCATCACCTTTATGGACATGAATACCATGATGGTGAAATCAATACCCATCAGTTCCGTGGCTACCGTGGATTATACCAATACATCCGGTGCCATCGCCCGTAAGAATGTGAAACGAACCATACAGTTGCAATCGAATGTGCTTGACCCCACCATGGCGGGAAAAGTGAATTTGCAATTGAAAGATAAGATCGAAGACTTTAAATCAAAGAATGCGATCCCTTCGGATGTTACCATCCGGCAAACCGGACAGGGTGAGCAGGAAAAGGAAACCTCTAAATTTTTGGGACAAGCATTAGCCATCGCGCTGGGACTTATCTTCCTGATCCTGGTATTGCAGTTCAATTCCATGAGCAAGCCGTTCATTGTACTTACCGAAATATTCTTCTCAGTGATCGGGGTGTTATTGGGTTATGCCCTTACGGGAATGACGATCGCAACGATCATGTTGGGTGTGGGTATTGTAGGATTAGCAGGTATCGTGATCAAGAACGGAATTTTATTGATCGAGTTTACCGATGAACTGCGCGGAAGGGGTATGCGTACCCGTGAGGCTGCTATCCAGGCCGGTAAGATCAGGATCATTCCGGTATTGCTGACGGCCCTGGCTACTATGCTGGGACTGCTGCCACTGGCGGTAGGGTTCAATATCGACTTCCAGTCATTCTTCCAGACCCTGAATCCGCATATTTATTTTGGCGGTGATAGTGTGGTGTTCTGGGGGCCCTTAAGCTGGACCATCATTTATGGTTTGATCTTCGCCTTCTTCCTTACGCTGATCATGGTGCCCAGTATGTACCTGATCGCCGAAAGATTGCGCAGGCCAATGGAAAGATTCTATGGCACCCGTTATATTGCCCTGATCGGATTTACCGGACCTTTCTTCTTCCTCTTTGTGGGCATCATGTATGCCGTTAAGCGACTGCAAGGCAAGAAAGTATGGAATGGATTGATGAAAGACAGCAAGGAGAAAACAGTATAGTTTACAAAAGAACAATTTCTAAAATGCCCCGGTGATGAACCGGGGCATTTATCGTTATAACATAGCAGTATATACAACACCTGATTGAACTGATGTTCTTCGATTGGTGATTTTTCAGATCAATGCTAACATAGCCCTCCTTCGCCATGGTTGGGTCATGGCATAACAAGCATGCATTCACCATTAATGGCAAACTCATTCAGTTAAGGAGCAAGAAAAACTATTTTTTCTTGAACCAGCCCCCCATGCGGAAAATTAAAAATAATACTACCGCAATGATTACGATGGTAAACAGGATCACATTGAAATCAAATGTTGCTATTAGCATAGTTAAAGTGTTTTAATATAAATATTCAGGTCGTTTTTCTGAGTTTCCGTTAATTGAACGATCAATTTTGAATAGGCTGTCAATAAAGCCGTAAAGTCGGCAGTACTGATCTTTGCATTGCCGTTGGTTGAAATATATTTTGAGGAAGTTGAGCGAACAACATCATCAAAACCACTCGTATTGATGTTTAGTCTTGCAAAAAACACAGTAAGTTTTTTAAAATTTGCAAAATGAAAAACAATATTGGCTGCCGGATCTACCTCTCCAAAAATATTTTCATCCAGTGTAAGACCCTTGCTGGGGTTAATTAATCCTGTTTTGCAAGTGGATATACCCCAATAACAACCACAGGCCCCATTTTGGGTAGCTGGGTTCCAGCAGATACAGCAATCTGAAAAAAAGCATACGGAACTGCAGGTTGATTGTCCGGGTCCGCATGAGCATGATGCACCTGCAATTTTTCCGGGATCCTGTGCATTGGCTGCATAGGAAAATAAATGCATGACTAAAATAATAAAAATCTTTTGGGTACGTTTCATTTTATTTATTTTTTAAAATTATTCCTACCTCCAGATAAGGCGCTGTGTCGGAATGTTCCGCCGCCGGCACAGATCATCTTATGTTGTTACTCACCGTATTTGCGCACTCATGGCTTGGTGGTATTTCGGATCATGCATGCCAACCAGTATATTGTTTTCTAGGTATCAATCTAATAGATCATGGGATTGGATTCGTTAGATAAACTCAGGAGTCAAATGTAGATAGCTCCAATGAAAAATTTACAGGAAAAACAACTGATAAAGGGAAGAAAATCACCGAATGCGTAGTATGAAAAATGCCTGATGGTCAGGATATTAAAATAGGGCTGAAAGCCCTATTATTTTTTTGAATATTTATAAGTTAGTCGGCGTATTGCACCAATGACCTTTTAAAGGCCTCGTAGTTTTTTTTGTAGTGATTAAAAGCTGCCTGGTTTTTATATTTTATGCCCAGCACCCAACTCACATTCAGCTCCTCATTTTTCTTTTCCTGGTAGCTTCTGGAATAGGATCCGTCCTTGGCCGTAATGGTCCACCATTTGGTTTCCTGTTTACCGGAAAACTTAGATTGTGTATTGCTTATTTTTTCAGTGGGTTTCAACGCGATATCGGTAGCCTCTCCATTCCACTGCGGCGAAAACACATAGAACTGCACAAGCTTATCGGGAGAAGTAAAGACAGCACTCTCGTAACCCTGCGCCGCACTGGCCGATTTTAATGATCCTTTGGCGGTAAAGCCTGACGGATATTTTATATCAAACCAGGCGCCTTTATAGATTTTGATTTGGGCAAAACTGGTAAAATTTATACAAATTAATAGAAGAGCAACAGTCGTTTTTTTCATTTAATGATTAATTATAAATGGCAATAGAATAATTCTTCCTTTCTAACCTGTTTGCTAATGTCATGAGTAAGGGTCATTATTTGGCGAAGATGGGGGATAAGTATTTAGTCTGCTCTCCATGTAACACCAAGGTGTTTAGCTATTAAAGGTAAATTAAACTGTTAAAACAGGCTAAAATACTCATGGACTCCACAAATTATATTCACTGATGATTTGCAATCTTGAATCCCTGTTTTCTCAATTGCCATTTTATCAGAAATGATCAGGCAGTTTTTAGTAGTAGCCAAGTATAAAATCACACAATATACCCACTTTGTGGTATTGCACATGCAAATTATTATTATGAAATTGCACTTAATAAGCAAGAAAACATATTGACTCTTTACAGTAAAACATTTATTTGAATGTAAAATCTCAATAAATACAAATGAAAAAACGGCTCCTTATTATTCACTTTTCCGCCAACGTTGACACACCCTCTTGTAAGAGACATAAAATCTGTAACAGAGGGTTATTTATTTTAAAAGTACAATTATGAAAAAATTACTTGCATTATTTATTTTTTATTTTATTGTATTAAACTTGGTAGCCCAAGACTTTGACTTTGCAATAGGCAAACTCGAAAAAACCGGTCCTGTTTTGACAATTGATAGAAATGCAGCATGCGCAGCATTATCAAAAAATCTATTAGTTGCATCAAACATAAAAGAAACATATACAACTGTTGAATTGGTGAAAGTTAACGATAATTACGCCTTAGTATTTAGTGGTGCTAAATACAAGACTACTTTTGCTGTAAAAGTTATTGACAACAATTTGCTTGCCAAAGTAAAAGTTTCTTGCACAACAACTGGACCAACTTGCACATTAGATGGTCATGCTTGCGTACCTACATCGGACGTTGGCTCTTGTGCATGTACAGCTTGTCCAAATAATGAAACTTGCACTAAGACGTGCAGTTCTGATTCGTTAATTCAATAGATGTCAGTAAGCCGCTAATTATAATAGTAAAAGAAGATTATAGATGTCTTAATATTAGCTTTAGCGGCTTTGTAATTTATCAGTCTGCAAAGATTCTATGTGGCAAAATATAGAGTCGGTAATTTTCTTGTTAATTTTTTATATGCTATCAACAGCTGTTTATCTGGCATAAGTATACTATTACTTATTATCCATTTTAACTGATATCATTTTTAGTTTTTCTGAACAGTTACATTCTTACTTAAAGTTTTAAAGCGAACACCATTTTTTGCTCAACTGTGATGGTGATATGCTCTGTTTTACTGCAATGCATATTCCTAACCGTCCGGATTTTCCAGAATGTGTTCCTGCCATCACAATACATTGCACACCGTTTTGTAATGCATTTAATGCTTTATCCTTCATTTTTATAGATTCAATAATTAAGCCGCAAGATCTATATCCTTGGCCTTTATTTTATATGCGCATCCTTCTTATTCCCATCCGTATCCAGTTCCACTATTTCATATCCCAGCTTTTGCAATCCGGGTAAGATTTTTGCCTTATCACCCACCAACAATATATTCATCTTATCAGCTACCAGCCATTTTTTAGCCAAAGCATCCACTTCTTTTTTGGTTAAACCGGATAAGATCTTGTTCTGTGTTTGAACAAAATTTCCTGGTAAATTATAATCGAGTATCCGCCTGATGAATCCTGCTTTTTGTACACCGGTCTCATATTTCAACGCATCGCTTTGCCCAATGGCATTCTTCGTAAAGATCAATTCATCTGCGCTGAGGCTATTGGCCGCATAATTCTTAATGATCTTCATCGTTTCAGTTAATGCACTATCAGTTGCATCGGCACGAATGCCCGAGCTGAACGTAAAGGCTCCGGTATATTCATCGGCACTGAAAGAAGAGCGGGCACCATAGGTCCAGCCCTTTTCTTCGCGGAGGTTCATGTTGAGGTGACTGTTGAACGAACCGCCCAGCACATAGTTCATCACATTTGATTTATAAAACTCTCCGGTGGCATCAAACTTCATTCCGGTTACATATCCCACCCTGAATTCGGTTTGCGCTCCCTTGGGCACATCTACCAGGTAGATCCTTGTTTTGCTAATGGCTGGGGCAGCTGTGGGCTTGGCCAAATTGATCTTCTTATTCGGCAGTTTATTCAGGAAGGCCAGTTTGGGTTCTATTTCCGATTGGGTGATATCGCCCACTACTACCACCTTAGTTCCCTGTGAGGTCATATAGTCGTTGTAGTATTGCTGGATATCTTTCAGGCCCATATTCTTTATCGTATACTCAGTACCGTTATCGCTCATGCCTAAAATATTGTCGGCTCCGTAACTCAGCCTATTGTACACTTCAGTAGCGATCGTTGCAGGCTGCGATTTCATTTGTTTAAATCCTTCCAGGGCCTGCTTTTGTAAACGGTCGAATGCATCAGTTGTAAAATTCGGGTTGAAGATCCTTTCGTCCAGCAGTTCCAGTGTTTTGTCGATATTCTTTTTCAAACACTGTACATTGATATTGATGCTGTTGAAATCATTGCTGAAACTGATATTGCTGCCCAGTTTCTGTAATTCCACCGCCATCTGCTCAGCCGTATATTTTTTAGTGTCTTCATTCATCATGCTGGCTACCATGCCCGCCAGTCCGATCTTTGAGGTATCATTGGCCTGTGCCAGATGACCGCCGGGGATACTGATAGAAAGCGTTACGGTAGGCAGTTCTGTATTTTGCGCTCCAATGATCTTCATGCCATTGGGCAGGTCTTTTTTCCAGAAAGGAGGCACTTTCACCACAGGGTTGGGGCCATTGCCCGGAACTTTATTCCTATCGAAATTATCCTTGCCCTTTACATACTTCAATCCATCGTAGCCATAATTGGGTTTGGTATAATTGCTCATGTCTACGGTGTAATTGTCTGGTGCAGCGATCATCTTGTCCTTATCCTGGCCCTTGGTGATCACGCTAACGGTTACACTATGTTTATCTTTTATGTATTCATTGTACACACGCCATACATCTTCTTTGGTAACGGAACGATACATATCCAGCATATTACCGATCTGGTTGGGATTGCCGGTATAGGTTTGAAAAGCGGCGAGCTGCGAAACTTTTCCGGATACACTTTGCAACCGGTTGATGTATTGCGACTCAATTCCACCCTTGAACTTTTCAATGTCTTCGTCGATCACACCCCGTTTTTCAAAACCGGCCAGTGCATCGGTAAGCATGGAATCCATGGCAGCAAGTGATTTGCCCGGGAAGGGCGTAATGCGGAAAGCAAATTCACCGGCCAGTTCACTGAGCTGACTGGAAGCGCTTGCCTGCAGGGCTTTTTTGGGTTTAACCAGTTGCTGGTACAGGATGGATGTTTTTCCTTGTCCTAGTATTTGGGCCAGACAAGCCAATGCAGCCATATCCTTATTATAATCGGCTACAGTAGGAAATACTTTTGATAATTGTGGAAGCCGTGCATAGTTATCGGTATAAGAAACATATCGGTTAGATTCAATATTGACCTTGGGCAAAACTGTTTTTTGTACATCGGGTCCTTTAGGAATAGCACTGAAATATTTCTCGGCCAGTTTCACCACTTCGGCTGTATTCACATCGCCACCAATGGTAAGCGTGGCATTATTGGGTCCGTACCAGCGGAGGAAAAAATTCTTCAGGTCATTTACATTCACGCGGTTCAGGTCTTCAATATAACCAATGGTAAGCCAGCTAAGCGGATGTCCGTAAGGATATAAATTCTTAGAAGCAAATTCTCCTGTTAAGCCATAGGGGCGGTTATCATAGTTTTGTCCGCGTTCATTCTTTACCGTGCTGCGTTGATTTTCAAATTTTTCCTGAGTAACTGCATCCAGCAAGAAGCC
>Ga0194037_1000497_pt1 | contig 30534 bp, 9 predicted proteins | sample JunL306m_MetaG_FD_148653 | JGI IMG/M metagenome (GOLD analysis project Ga0194037, IMG submission 148653) | Anoxic zone freshwater microbial communities from boreal shield lake in IISD Experimental Lakes Area, Ontario, Canada - Jun2016-L304-6m | ecosystem: Environmental > Aquatic > Freshwater >...
ATACCGTCTTGCCATCCGCTGTATCCGTGATCGCGATCGTCGCGACATCTACCGTACCGTTAAATGTTGCTCCATCGCTGTTCGCTATTGTCACCGTCCCGATATCTGTCCCTACGGCTCCACCTACTGTCACCACGCCCGTCGCGTTGAACGTCACGTTGGAACTCGAACCTGTAACAAGGTTCGCTCCGCTTACGGAGCCAGTGCCGATCGTTGAACCGTTCAGCGTCAGGAGGTCGCCATCGGCCAGTGTTATTTCACCCGTGTAGACTTGGCTTCCTGTGGTGCTCACTTCGCTGACAGTTGAAGCAAAAGAGGTATTGGTACCAACGCTCAAACTGCCCAGTTTTCCCCTCGTGTTAGTACCTGCAAGATCTGCCCCAACGGAATAATTAAACGATGCTACACCAATAACTCCCAGAGTATTGAATTGATCTTCAATGCTGTTCACAGTTCCGTCGAAAGTCACGCTGCTGGCGGTCAGGCTCGTGCCTGTATTGCCAAGCTGATCGTTATGACCAACACGCATTGCTCCGTGGTAGGTCTGCGCTCCACTTCCTGTATTTACGCTAGTAGACTTGATTGTCGTCGCTCCCGTTACCTCCAGGGTGCCTAAGCCGGTCAAAGCATCCGTACCACTGCCGTCGCCAAGGTTCACTGCTCCCCCACTGATGGTCAAGACGTTGCTGTCGCCCGTTACTCCGCCATTCAGCGCCACAGTTCCACCGATACCCGTCAGCAGCGTGCTCGTTGTCAAAGTTACTAAGCCACCGTACGTCTGATTACCAGTCCCGAAAACAACATTGCTTGTTGTCACATTTCCACCAAGAGTGCTTGTGCCGCTCACCGTCAAATATTCAAGCGCCGTAGTCGCACCAACTGTACTAGCAAATGCAGCGTTACCATGGATTGTCAACCCTTCTGTGCCAGCGGCTGTTCCAACAACCGTGCTGCTAAAGGTTGCCGTGCTCGCAGTCAACGCAGTGTCAGCCGTCAGTATTGCAGCGCCTAGCACATTAAAGGTATTGGTATATGTGCTAATAGTGGTACCACCAAGACTGACCGCAAATGCAGTCAGGGAGACTTTGCCGCTGTTGTTGCTGCTGCTTATGCCAAAAACTGCACCATCAACCGTAATATGACCTTGAGTGCCATTTAGTACCGACACCGATTCAAAGCTGGTGCTTCCGGCAGTGATTTTAGCCAACTCATTATTGGACAAGTTCACACCCGCACCCGTAGCACTGCCAAGAAATATGGGCGTTCCGGCAAGAGCCACAATGCTGGTAGAGTCTGACCCGCTATCCAAGGTGCCATCAAGCGTGAGATCTCCCGGCAAACTCAGCGTGATCGCTGGAATTGCTGGAGCGTTCGAAATATGTGTCGAAAGACCAGCCGCACCTATGATAAGGTTTTGTTCATTGCGGAATTGCAACTCACCCGTCATAGCGCCTGTAAGTGTACCAACAAGATTAGCATTGTTGAGCGTTACCGTACCGGCACTGGTAATTGCCAGTGCCGAAGATTGCACTATGGTGTTGGCTAATTGAGTAACACTATTAGTACCACCAATGATAGTCAGCTTACCCACGTTGACATTATCAAGTATTAAACCAGCGGCGGTATTCAGAGTAGCATCCATACCCATTGCGGTCAGCGACACTTGGCCAGTGAAGGTGCTGGCTGCTGTTCCCAGATCAAGCGCACCATGACCCAAAATTTGCGATGAGCTGTTAACAGTGCTGGTTTGCACAAAGAAGGAGGAGGGTCCAGTCAAGCTTAGTGCACCACTTTGGAGAATTCCGGTAGCCACTGGTGTGCCGGTACCATCATACTTGCCTTCTGTGGTAATTTTCAGGTAGCCGCCAACACTATTATTCATCGTGAGTAATACTGCAGGAGTGTCATTTGTTGTGTGAGTTATACTCTTTCCACCTGCTTCGCTAATAACACTAACGCCTGCTGCAAGGTTATCCTTTAAAATCTCGGTGGTGGTTGTATTGATACCATCAAAAGCCGAAGCATCAAGGTTACCACTACCATCCATGCTCAATGTAATCACACCAGAAAGCCGGATTTCCTGACCGCTGCTCATGCTGCCACCAGCAATGTAGTTAGCGTTGGAATTGCCTTGAATAAAGCTGCCGCCTGTTAAGATAAATTTACCGCCAACTTGCAGTGTTGCATCGGTTGGTCCTGCATTAACATCAGCACGTTGCGTCGCATTGCCATTACTTGTAAGAATAAAGTTCCCAGCCACAAGAGTATTGTCGAACCGAGTGCCTGTGGCAGTATTTTTGAAACTGACATTATCAGCAGTGGATGCCGTCGTATTGATCGTAAGATCGCCATCAAGCACAATGAGAGCATCCGTTGCTTGATCCAACAATCCTCCAACCTTCAGGGTAACGTTGGAGGTACCTGTGCCATCAGAGATGCCAATGATTTGCGAACCTGACGGTCCGATAGTGCCGATGGTCAAACCATCAACGTCCACAAAAGAGAGCGAAGCGTTATTTGCAAGTTGCGCCGCCAGTACATTGACATCATTGCCATCGACAAAAACTGGGTTCGAAGGGTTAGCATTGTTAATGTTAGCACTCTCCAAAGTCACAGCACCGCTCGACTTGATAGCGAGCTTGTCTGCCTTGATGTATGCAGTGCCACCTTGTGTAACGCCAGCCGATTCGATACTCAGTGTGGCAAGTGGATAAGTGCCGCCCACAGCTCCGCCGAAGTTTTGAACGGCAGTAACCGACTTGAGAGTAAGACTGCGTGCCGAAGTAACGTCACTGTCAACGGTACTGCTGAAAACAATGGCATCTCCGCCGGTCGTCAGACTGCTGCTCGCAACACCCAGCGTAGCGGGACCAGTGTAGGTCTGAGTGCCAATGGTGGTGATGGTATTGGTATTTATAGCTGTTGTTCCAGTCACCCACAAGGTTGATAACCCTGTAACAGTATCTGCTGCTGTATCACCAAAGACGGCATTACCTGTAATCTTGAGAGTGTGATCGCCACCGACTAACGTGCCTTTTGTTGTTACATCACCAGTCAGAGTAAGGTTTGCACCAAGAATCAAATTCTCGTTATAGATTTGCGTGCCACCTGTGGTGGTAACATCGCCATCTACCTGTACCGTACCATTAGCATTCGTTTCAACACCCGAAGCTGCAACTGTTGACTTGAACCATGTCTTATCCGTACTGTTCACCGTCAACGCTCCAAGTGATACACCACCACCTACCGCTTGTGTGAATGTTACTGTACCAGAACCAGCAGAAACCGTCAGTCCATAATGTTGACCGGACTTCGAGTCAACCGTGCTGCTGAACAGAATCGGGTCATTGCCCGCCGTCAGCGTTGTAGGTGCACCCACCGTTACTGCACCGGTGTAGGTCTGCGCATCAGCACTGGTAATCGTATCTGTGTTGATTGTGGTTGCACCGGTAACCTCCAACGTGGTCAAGCCGGTAACGGTATCTATGGTGTCGTTACCAAATACGGCATCACCAGCAACGGTCAAGCTATGAGTACCACCACCACTAACCGTACCTTTCGTTATTACCGTGCTCGCTGTCAACGTTTTCGCTGTATTGGTTGCGCCCAACGTTACTGCAATATTGTAAACCTGCGCATTCGTACCACTATGAATCGCATCTGCATTGATTGTCGTTGCGCCTGTCACTTCGAAAATGCCAAGTCCCATCAAGCTATCCGCATCAGTGCCATCACCGAGGTTCACCGTGGTCGCGCTGATCGTCAAATTATTGCTGTTGCCCGTTACGCCGCCACTCAGCGATATCGGACCTGCTCCAGTTGCTAAAAGGCTTACATTCTCATTGAGCGTTACTGCTTTACTGTACGTCTGATTACCAGAACCACTTCCAGCATTGCTTGTCTTAACATCGGTTGCACCGCTCTTGAAGGCTGTTGTTTCTGATACACTCAAGGCACCAAGTGCTCGTGCATTACCTACCTTGTTATTAAACTCAACAGCTCCAGTTATCGTCAAGCTTTCCTTGCCTGCTGTTGTTGCATCTACCGTATTGTCGAACGTTACTGTGCTCGCCGTCAGCGTCTTGGCTGTATTGGTGGCTCCCAGTATAACGGCACTGTGATAATTCTGCGCATTCGTGCTATTAATCGCATCAGCATTGATCGTCGTAGCACCTGTCACTTCCAACGTGCCAAGTCCCGTCAAGCTATCCGTACCTGTGCCGTCGCCAAGGTTGACACCCGTCACGGCACTGATCGTCAGCGTCTTGCTGTTGCCCGTTACACCACCATTCAGCGATATCGTGCCTGCTCCAGTTGCTAAAAGACTGACATCATCGCTCAGCGTTACCATACCACCGTAGCTCTGATTGCCGGTACCATTCGAGTTGTCCGTCTTGACACTCGTCGCTCCGGCATTGAACCCTGTCGTACCCGTCACACTCAATGCTCCAAGCTCTTTCGTAACACCAACCGTGTTCTTGAAAACAACGTTGCCAGTTATCGTCAGCGTCTCTTTGCCATTCGTCGTCGCATTAACCGTATTATCGAACGTTACCGTGCCCGCTGTCAGCGTCTTCGCTGTATTGGTTGCACCCAGCGTCACCGCGCTGTGGTAGTTCTGCGCAAAACCTGTGCTTTCAATCGCATCGGCATTGATCGTCGTCGCGCCGGTAATATCAAAAATACCCAAACCTGTCACGCTGTCTGCACCAGTGCCATCACCAAGGTTAACCGTGCTTGCATCAATCGTCAAGCTCTTTCCGCCGCCTGCCATACCACCGTTCAGCGATACAACACCGCCAGTGCCCGTCAGTGTCACCGGTCCGGTCAGTATTACCGCTCCATCGTAACTCTGGTTGCCTGTGCCTGAACCAACTTTGTTTGTAGTTACATTGCCTACAAGGCTGGTGGTATCGCTAACCGTCAAATATTCCAGCGCTTTGCCGGAAATACCACCAACCGTATTACTGAACACCGCGTTACCCGTGATCGCTAATCCTTCACTACCATCGCCGGTGCCGTTCACCGTGTTACTGAACGTTATCGTTGTACCCGCTAACGCCACATCAGCACCCAACGTCACCGCACTGTTATAATCTTGTGTGCTACTGCTACTGATTGTGGCTGATGTGATGGTTGTTGCTCCTGTAATCTCCAACGTGCCAAGTCCAATCAGGCTGTCCGTACCTGTGCCGTCACCGAGGTTCACCGTTGCCGCACTAATCGTCAACGCATGAGCGCCTCCCGTTAAGCCACCGTTTAACGACACAACGCCGCCGGTACCCGTCAGCGTAACATCGGCCGTCAGTGTTACCGCTCCGCTATACGCCTGATCGCCTGTGCCTGAACCAACTTTCTTTGTCGTGACATTTCCTGCAATACTGGTTGTATCGCTGACCGTCAGGTATTCCAGCGCTTTGCCAGAAGTACCACCAACCGTGTTACCGAACACCGCCTTGCCCGTAATGGTCAATCCTTCGATACCATCGCCTGTGCCGTTCACTGTGTTATCAAACGTCACTATAGTACCCTCTAACGTCACATCAGCACCCAGCGTGAACAATTCGCCGTAATGTTGCGTACTCGTCGTCGTCACATTGTTATCTACTTCAACGCTACCGCCAACATTCGTTTCAACACTTGCTGCAGCTACCGTTGACTTAAACCACGTCTTATCCGTGCTGTTGACCAGCAATGCTCCAAGTGCGCCATTCGTACCATTTCCAACTGCACCAGTGAATGTTACTGCTCCACTGCCAGTTGTTACGGTTAAGCTGTTTGCTGTTGCATCTCTATCAACCGTGTTCTTGAACTCTACTGTACTATTCGTTGTCGTGAGGGTTACACCATTACCCAACACAACAGCCTCGCCATACGTCTGTGTACCACTCGTCGTTACATTGCCATCAAGCTGAACCGATCCTCCAGCATTCGTTGCAACGCTTGATGCCGCTACTGTTGACTGGAACCACGTTTTATCGGAGCTGTTCACAACAATCGCGTCAAGCGCCTGTGTAGCACCAACAGCGCCCGTGAACGTTACCGCGCCTGCAGTGCCTGCCGTAATATTTAGTCCATTATTCTCACCACTTTCGCTATTAACCGTACCATTAAACGTAACACTGTTACCGGCGGGGACTGCTCCAGAATTCGTTGTATCCACCGTCATAGCAGATCCCAACGTAAGATTCCCAAACGCAATCGCAGTGCCTCCGGTAACATAGCTACTATTGGTTGTTATGTCTCCTGCATAAATCTGGGGACCAGTGGTCTTGACATCATGAATATTCAGGTGAGCACCTGAAACATTGATGCTGCCCAGTGGAGTAGAAGCTCCAACCGCTCCAGTCAGAATAACATCGCCCGTTCCCGCCGACAGTGTCAGTGCATGAGCACCATTCACAGTGCTTGAGAGTGTAATAGTACCGAGTCCTGTATCGGAACTCATACTCACATCGTCAGACAGAGTTAGCGCAGTAGCAAAGCTGATATTGGTATTCGTTGTTGTAATATTACCTGCCAAACTGTTCGTGCCGGCACCGTTCTGGGTAAAGCTGCCTGTGGATGCAATATCGCCAGCAGCAGCCGTGGTGAAAATGCCCGAATTGGTTACTTCAACCGTTCCGCCTGCGGTAATACCATTATTGACGGTTAATGCACTGCCTGTAAAATCGAGGTTACCCCCAAGCGTTACAACACCATTAAGCATCGTTGTGCCGCTGCCTGCGCTTTGCGTAAAGCTTGCTGCGTTGATTGTGCTGGCGGTAACATCGCTTGCCGTGCTGATCAACATCGCGCCAAGGGCACCAGTTGTTGTGCTACCAACTGCACCCGTGAACGTTATGGCACCACCCGAAGCACCATCTATCGTTAACGTATTGGCGACATTCGCCTTGCTGTCCAGCGTTGAGGTAAAACTCACCGCACCTGAACCACGTGTAATCGTCGTCGTATCATCCAGTGTTGTGGCACCATTCAAGCGAACAACACCGTTGCCACTGCTCGTATTTATCGTTAAACCATCAAGCACAATCGCATTCGCCGTTAAATCCACGCCCAACGCATCAGTCGTCGTTACGTGGTCACGCAACGTCGTCACACCAGTGCCTGCGCTCTGTACCAAACTTGCCGCTTTGATCGTGCTCGTCGCCGTCACGTTGCTTGCCGTACTGATCACCATCGCCCCAAGTGCGCCGTTTGTTGCACTACCAACTGCGCCGGTGAACGTTACAGAACCACCGTCTGTACCATTTATTGTGAGCGTATTAGCGGTACTCGTCTTGCTGTCCAGCGTCGAGTTGAAGCTCACCGCTCCTGAACCACGCGTGATTATCGTTGCACCATCTAATATTGTGGCACCATTTAAGGTCACAACACCGTTGTTGCTACTTGTATCAATCGTCAAGCCATCAAGCACTATCGCTGTCGCCGTTAAATCAACGCCTACTAGTGCCGTCGTCGTTACGTTGTCTTTCAACGTCGTCGCACCAGTGCCTGCGCTCTGCACCAAACTTGCCGCTTTAATCGTGCTCGTCGCCGTGACATTGCTCGCTGTGCTGATTAACATCGCTCCCAGTGCCTGCGTATTTCCAACTGCGCCGGTAAACGTTACAGAACCACCATTAGCACCACCTATCGTCAGCGTATTCGCTTCACCCGAAACACTGTCCAGCGTATTCGTAAAGCTCACCGCTCGTGTGCCACGCGTGATAATCGTTGCACCATCCAGTGTTACTGGACCCGTCAATGTCACGACACCATCACCACTGCTCGTATCTATCGTTAAGCCATCCAACACAATCGCATTCGCCGTTAAATCCACACCCGCCGCGCCCGTCGTCGTTACGTTGCCACGCAATGTCGTTGTACCGGTGCCTGCACTTTGTATCACACTTGCCGCCTCAATCGTGCTCTCCGCCATCACAGTGCTTGCTGAGCTGATTAACAACGCGCCAAGTTCTCCATTTGCTGTACTGCCAACTGCGCCTGAGAACGTTACCGCACCAGAGCCAGCAGCAACCGTCAGCGCATTATGTTCCGAAGCCTCTGAATCAACAGTACTGCCAAAGAAAATTGGATCATTTGTCGTGGTCAACGTGGTTGCTGTACCCAACGTTACTGCTCCGGTGTAGGTCTGCGCATCAGCACTGGTAATGGTATTGGTGTTAATGGTTGTCGTACCGGTAACCTCCAACGTGGTTAATCCGGTAACTGAATCGCCAACTGCGTCACCAAATACCGCATCACCACTTACTTTTAGACTATGCGACACACCGGTAACCGTACCATTCGTGGTAACAGCGCCCGTCAATTCCGTATTATTGCCTAACGTTATATTATCGTTATAAACCTGCGTACCACCTGTGGTTGTTACCGCACCACCGTTGATAGCTGTGGTGCCTGTACCAGCGGCATCCGTAGTTACACTGCCTGCTGTTACTGATGCTGTAAACGTTGTAGTACCACCGCTGTTAAGCTGCATTGCTCCCAACGCATGAGTAGTACCAACCTGACCGGTGAACGTAATATTGCCCGTCCCAGCATTCAGAGTCAGATTGCGTGCTGAAGTAGCATCGCTATCAACCGTTTCACTAAACACAATGTTACCAGCACCAGCATTGGTGCTCATGGCAACATTACCTGTGAGCTTGACAGACTTCAAAAATCCAATACTGGTATTCGTGGTAATTATATCGCCTGCCAGTTCATTACTGCCAGCGCCGTTTTGTGTAAAACCGAGCGCAGCAGTAATATCGCCAGCAACAGCCGTGGTGAACAAACCAGAGTTGGTAACAGTAACCGTACCTGTGGCATCCACGCCAGCATTCACAGCAAGATTTGTACCGACGAAGTTAAGGTTGCCACCAAGCGTTGTTGTGCCACCAAGTGTGGTCGTGCCGGTACCCGCTTGTTGCGTAAAGCTGGCTGCAGTAATCGCCTGACTGGCGGTAACATCGTGGGCTGAAGTAATATTGATTGCGCCCAATGCACCATTCGTAGCACCACCCACAACACCGGTAATTGAAATATCGCCCGTGCCAGCAATCAGCGACAAGCCACGCGCCGTGCCATCGCTGTTAATCGTGCTTGAGAAGCTGATGGTGCCTGCACCAGCACCGGTAGAGAGCATATAGTCGCCATTATCAAGTATAGCTGGACCTGTAATTGTAATATTACCACCTGCCACAGTATTGTCTGCGGCAGTAACCACATTACCACCTATCTTGACTGTAGAACCTGTCAAGGTTACTTCTCCGCCAATTCCTGTACCTATTCCTCGGGCAGTCGTAGTACCAATGGTAAGAATTCCATTAGCACTCAGGGTGATAGCTCCCCCTTTAGCTTCACCAGCACTATTATCACCACTGCTCAAAAGTGTTCCAGTAGTAATCCCACCGGTAGTTGTAGCAATTTCGATAGAACCACCATGTTTATAAATACCGCTGGTGAGATTAATATTTCCAAGCGTACTGATCAAAAGACCAGATGAAGTAAAGCTCTGCACTCCCTTCGCGGAAAAATTCCCACCATTCGTATAAATAGGCTCAATCACCGAAACCGCAACATCGCTTGCCCCAATATCAATGTTGCCACCTTGCGTGGTGATACCGGTAATACCGCTCTCGCCACCGCCTACCGTGAATGCCGAGCCACTGCGATAGGTAAAGTTCTGACCAAAATCCGTCACAGAACCAATTGTTGCCGCCACAAAATCAACGGTATTACCGGTATCAAGCAAACTGGAACTACTCTTGGCGCTTACCCGCACGTTGCCAGCATTGATTTCATTCGTGCCATCAGCTTGACTAACCGCACCGGCTGCGGCAAACAGTCTCACTATGCCATCAGTGCCTTTTACACCATTTCCATCCTTACCGCCACCTCTGGCAGTAATTGTGCCATCAACCGAAAGTGTTGAGCCTGCCGCTGTCAACGTGATGTTGCCCGCACTACCACCACCATTATTCGTACTAACTTCAGCGGCACTGCCTGATGTAATAATGTTGCCAATAGTCAAGTTACCATCAGCACCACTGCCAGTGGTTGTCAGTTCAACAATACCACCATGAGTACCGGAAAGACTACTGTGAGTATCAATGGTAAATCCACTTGAGGTTATACTTGGCGCACTGATGGTAACAGCCGCACCATTCGTGGTAATACCTTCTGGATTGACACTGCCAATCGTAAGGGCAAGGTTACTGGTAAAGGTAACAGCACCCGTTGCATTGGATGCAAAGGTACCAACTGCGTTAACCTGTGTGCTGCCAGTACCAGCTTTGTTCAGCGTATATGCACCAGCGCCCGACAAGCCCAGTTTAGCAGAAGTAATTGCGCCTGTCTGGGTAACGGCAGCACCTGCGGTGAATACGGTATATCCACCAGTGTTAATACCATCCTTGATATCAAAACCAGTCGCATCGGTGTATTTAATATTACCGGTTCCCGTACTGCTGCCAACAGTAGCACTATCGGCTACATCACGAACATGTAATGAAAGATTTGTTACCTCATTATTTGTTGCTGTAAGGAAAATATCAGCACCACTGTTATTCAGTGTCTTAACAACAAGGGTTCCTGCCGCTACAGACCCATCACCAAATACCGTGCTATCAGTAGTAATTGCACCGTTAGCCGTCAACGTTGCATTGCCCTTAGTAGAAAGCTGGCTGACGGCAAACCCATCATTATCGTTGAACGTAATAGTGCCCGAACCTACAGCAGTGTTATCGGTATTGCGACTCAACAACTTGAGTTTATTAACGTCGTTGGTTGCGTTGGTCAGTGTGATGTTACCATTGCTGGCTGTCGTCACTCTTAATGCGTCAGCCGCAATCGTTAAGCCGGTGCCAACTTGCTGCACCAAGCCAACAGCATCGACAGTTAACGTGCCATTGGTGGTAATGTTTGAAAGATCAGCAGTACTACCCGAAGTAATGGCAATAGTACCAGTATCAGACTGATAGCTATAATATTGACCCATAACAAAACCGCCAGTACCACTTGCATTGACCGTAATAGTACCGGCACTGCCTGTCCGCAAACTCAATGGGTCGCCAGATGAACCTGTAGAATGAATAACAGTGTTGCCAATAACACTGATGTCTCCTGAAGTTGAAAGAATACTCTTACTGAGATTAACCCCCTTTCCAGCCTCTACATGAACATTGCCAGTGCCTGTCGTAATGGTGTTATTGACCTGTACATTACCCGTTGTGGTTGTAGTACTGGCATACAGCGAAACATTACCTGCTCCGGTGGTCAGATTGCCCGGAGTAGAAAGATTGCCATCCAACGATCGGAACTCAATATTACCCGTAGTGGTAGTAATAGATTCAGAGGTCAATTCAAGCAAGGTGCCCGCCCATAACTTGATGGATGTTGTCTGACCAATATTCCCAGTTAGAGTATTCATACTGAGCTTATTGGCATCCTGTACACTCACTTGTGTGCCCGTAGAATGTACCGTCACTTGACCAGTAAAGTCATTGAGAGCACTAAACAAATCAATACTACCGGTACTGCCATAAATATCGGCAGTAGTTGATTTAATTTGTGAAGTATTAACCTGTGAAACACCAACACCTTTCAGCGTAATTCCGAAGCCTGTACCACCACTTGCATCAAGCTTGTAGGTATCAAAATTCAAACTCCCGTCGGTTGTTTCAATATCCGTACCACCAACCGTTACATTACCTGTAAACTTCAAGCCAACAGTACCAGCACCACCCTGATCTTGAAGCGTCAAAGTTCCAGAAGTGGTAAAGGCTCCAAGGTTATCAATGTTGCTCTTGGTAATCGTAACAATACCAGCATTGCCAGTCAGAGTCGCCGCAGAAATAGCGCTATTCGTATCAACTTGGCTGACGGTACCAGTCAAAGGTTTGGACGCCGAACCCGGACTATCAGTATTGGCAGGAATACCAAGTGCCACAGTACCTGCAGTTGCTGAAATGCTATTCAACGAGACATCTTTGGCATTAACGATAGCAATAGCTGCTGTAGCACTGCTATCATTGTTATCGGTCGTTACAATACCAGCAAGGGTAATACCATTTGTACCACCATTACCATCAATGCGAATGTGACCACCAAGCGCACTGCCACCAGAATTATCCGCAGTAATAGTGGAACCAGAATCTTGAGTAACAGCGTTACCACCGAGATACACATCACCACTTGCCTTGATATTATTAGCACCAAGAGTCAACTGACCCGAACCAGTACCACTGCCTTTAGCTGTTACTATCCTGATACCACCAGCACTAACAACATCCGTCGTCAGTGTAAGCCCATTAGTAGAATCGTAAACATCAAAGTCATACTGCGTACCACTAACATCACTTACATTTATTGTACAAAGATTTATAATCTTGTTACCGGTATTTGCAACCACAACAGAACCACCAATAGCAGCCGATGCTGTACCAATGTTCAGAGTGGTAACATCAAGAGCTGTTAAAGTGCTCTGCGAAATATTGCCGGTAATCTGATTAACAGGAGCAAAACCATCGGCAAGCACCAACGTGCCGTTTACCGCTGAAATGTTTGGCAATGCAAGATTAGTGGTACCTCGAATGGTTATAGCAGTATCACTGGTACTTTTTGTTGCTAAAGCACCTCTTAATAGAATATCGCCATACTCTGAACCATCGTATCCGGTGAGGGTTATTGTATCACCTTGTGTTCCTGTTACTCCAGTGGTATTAATGTTACTTCCCGCTGCCTGTGAAATTCCCTGCCCTGTCAGCGAAACCTTATTACCGCCAGCCCGTCCACCAGCGTAAACACTATAGCCAGATAAATCTAATGCACCACCATGAGTGGTAATAGTAACTGCACCTAAAGCATTCTCAATAGTACCAGCTAAAGTAAGCCCACCACTCTTATCGTTAAAAGTAAAGGCATCTGTATTTTCTGCACCCTGCACATAAAATGCACCGAGTGATACTACCTCATTATCAGCCTGATTCAGCGTAACAGCGCCTCGAGCTGATGGATTATCGTAAGATGGGGAACTCCCTCCACTCTGATTAGGTCCCGACAGTGTGCCGGTGGTTGAAAGAATACCTCCAGTCTGATTAATCGTGCCACTTGAGGTAAGCTGAATACCACCATCACCAGCCGTAACATTACCTGCAAGAGTAAGGCTACGACTGTTCGTACCATCCCTGCGGGTTTTAATCCAAACCAATCCAGTAGCATTGAGTGTTCCAGCACTGGTATTACTGAAATCTCCACCAGAATCGATATCGATGTTATCAGTTAGCCCTTGTCCAGCAATAACTGCCGCATCTATTAACGTCGTATAGCCAGCATAAGAGAAGAGGGAAACATGACCGGTAGAAGTGAGTGTACCACTACCACTTGTGAAAACAGCACCATAGATAGATTTGAGAGTAATACCACCCGTACCCGCTGAAATAGGACCTTGAATATCTGCTGTAGAACCAGTTGCAGAAGTACTTGCATATAACGCAACCTCTTTAGTTGTACCTGATGCTGTCACACTACCACTACTGCTTACCGTCAACCCATAATAATCCCGAATATCAATGTTACCACCGGTAGATTCTACAGCACCGCTAATAGTTAAAGGATTATAATGGCTATAAAGTGTTATATCGCCAACGGCTTTAAGGTTACCAACCGTTTGATAATTATTGTTCGTATTGCTTAACGTAACAGAACCACCAACAGATCCCGTAATTGATGGGACGGATGAAACTCCATACCCAAAGTTAACAGCACTGCCGATATAACCATTCTCTGTAACATTGCCCGCAATCTTTTCATCAGCCGTGCCAACAGTCACATTGCCCACTGCTGCGCCACTGGCTGCAATCTGGGTAATCGTGGAGAAGTATTTTGTGCCTGAGACTGTAGTAGAAGCATTGACACCAGTAATCGTGTCCGTTTGAATACGCCCAAACATGTCGGTACCGGTCACCGTAAAGGTTACTTCGCTATCATTGCCAGCACTGGCAATGGCAACCCGTTGACCGGGACCAAAGGTTGGCGTGCCAATAAGTGTAAGATTACCTGCACCTGAAACGGTCTGACTGCCCACAATCGCACCACTGGTGCCAAGCGAACCAAGTTCAAGCACGGAACTAGAATAGGTATAATTACCAAGCCGCACATCATTAGCCCGACGAATAATAATGTCATTGCCAACGCCAGTTGTTCGGTAATCACCTGATAGCGTTACATCACCACCATTTGCCTGCAACACGAGGTCGGCGCCTGTTCCTCGGTCTGCCCAAATTCTACCGCCTCCTGTATCTGATATAGACTTGCCTGACAGCGTAATACCTTGACCGTAGATATAAGTACCACCAAGACTTAAGTCTCCTAATGTTTCAATCTTAACCGAATTGTTAACATCAGTTCCCTCATAAATATGATAGTTTAGCGTTAAGCCATTATGTTCAGTATCCTTATCATAAACCGACAACGCACCACCACGGTAAATTCTATTGAGATACTGGATCTCATTGTCTGCATTAGCTAACGTAATTGCACCATAGGTTAAGTAAGAATAAATTGTCCCTACTTTTATGCTTGTGCCTGCAGCTTGAGTAACTGCTCCATTGATATCAGTATAATTCCAAAAAGTATCTATACCATAACCAAGATGTACATGAGTGCCTAATTGTAAAGTTCCTCGCGAAGGTGACGAACCAATAGTAATATCACCAAGCTGCAAGCTATTGACGTCACCAAAAGTAACGGTGGAAGCACTGACAATTGAACCTGACAATGAAACATCAGCGATTGTGCCACTTGCATAATCACTGCCATACAGCGTGGTGGTTCCTACTGAAGTGATGGTTGAACCGGCTAGCTGAGTAATACCTCGACCACGTAAAAGAACATTCCCCGAGGTAGCCGTAATATTTTTGGTTCCAAGGCTTAATATGCCATTATTGAATGTTTGACCGGTTTTAATGATTACATCTGTCGCTGTAACATTGCCAGTTAGTGCCATGCCTGCAGTGCGACCTTTTGCGTCAACTTCAAGAGAGCTGCCAACAACAAAATTGCCAAGCTGGTCAATGATGTTGTTCGCACTGGTGATAGATATTTCTGAGGTTGTTGCTGCCGATAAGGTTTTAATGTCAATCTTATCCGTGCCCCATGAATACGTATTCTGCACTAATGAGCCACCAATAGTATCATTTGACGCAATTCCAGCACTCACACCTGTTGCAGTACCACTTGTTGTGATACTGGTAATAGTTTTGTATGTGTTTGTGGTGGTTACTATGTTGTTATTGAGCGTAGTAATAGTGTCAGTTACTCCACCATCAGCATTTGTTCCGGTTATCCTAAACGTAACACCACTGTGATCATTAGGACTGGTGAGTGTTATTTGTTGTGCTGTACGTAAACGCAAACCATCCTGCATCATCACCAATGAACCAGCACCAGTAACACTCTGCGATGGCGCTATTGCTGACGTTCCAGCAACCAAACCAGCTTGCAAGGTGCCGGTTATCGCGGTAACAGAACGAAGGTTTGCATTACCTGAAGTATTGGTAATAAGAATAGAAGGAGTATTACCTGAATCAGCGTTTGTGGTTATGAGCCTATCATTCAAGGTTACCGTGCCACCACCACCATCAATACGAATTTTACCACTACCAGCATTGATTGCACTATCAGTAACACTTGATTCGGAAACATCTACACCTGTCAATGAAATCAGACCGTTATTGCTTGTTAAATCCGTGTAAGCACCAAGCGTCAAGGCTCCTGTGCCAGCCGACAAGGTTATATTTCCACCCTTAGTGGTTAAATCAGCGTAGTCATAGAAAGTTATGGCCCCATTCGGAGCAGAGATACTGATTGGAGCAGTGGTTACTCCATCAGCAATTGTTACCGTTCCATTGACCGCGATGTTCTCATCACTTCCATAATTACTCTTTGTACCCGTTGTCTTCAGTTGTAATCCGCTGGTTCCGTAATACCACTGACTGTAATTACCGCTACCGCTACCAATAGAAATACGCCCAGTATTATTGAGTGCCTTCAAGCTGCTTGCCGAAACACATCCGCTAAAGGTCAAGTCAGTACCCGTACTGACCAGAATATCACCAAGTCGCGTTGTATCACTTGCCGACGTACCACCAATATGCCATCCAACCGAAATAGCACCACCATTGCTGCCATTGAAGGTGAGGTTGTTGTGCTCATCAACCTTACTGTATAAATACTCATCAAAAATAACATCACCCGACCCACGGGTAATAGTTACTGAATCATCGAGGTAAGTTTCATAACCATTGTGATAACCATGGAAATGAACCGTACCATCTCCAGCAGTGGTATCAAGCGTAATAGTCCCACTCCCGTTAGTAACACCGTCATTACCCAAACGAGCGATTGTTGCGTAAACATCAATACCTGCAGCAGCATTGGTTGTTACGTCACCTTCGACATTCGTCTGGTAAGATGAACTAACGTAAAGCGACGACAATGGCTTTGAACCACCAATAACATTGTGGAACGTTACTGACCCTGTACCAGCCGTTACGGTTAATTTACGAGGTGACGTATTATCGGAGTTGATGATTGATTCAAATTCAATGTCGCCCGAGGTTGCGCCACTGGTCACAAGACGATCAGCTGTCAAGATTGCCGGTGTTTTAATATCAATATATCCACCAAGACCTTGCGTAGCCGTGCCTACCTTATCACCACCTATAGCTGTAAGATCACCATTAAGATTGATAATCTTACTCGCCGTTGCTCCAAGAATAATACTGCCTGCATTACCACCGTTACGATTAGCAGATGTCCCGTCAGGTGAACCAGAGCTTGAAGCAGCACCACCGCTCGTCGTTATAGCACGGATATTGATGTTGCCACCCGTACTCGTCACCGTGACCGCTGCTGCGTTACTGCCAACGCCAGCATTGTTGCTCGCACCGGTGGTAATAATATTTTGAAGGGAAATATCCGTCACAGCCGAAATCGTGACTGAACCAGAAGAGGTCGCTTTATTTGCATACTCATCCGCAGTCGTTGAAATATCTGCTGTACTGATTAAAGCTCCGGTTCGCGCAGTTAACGATATATTTCCACCATGAGTTACAATCTTGTCTTGTACATCAATAGAAGTACCAGTAATCGTTACGTTACCACTTGCAGGACCACTGGGATTTTGATGACCAGTAAGAACAGTATCGCCTGTTGAATTAAAGGTAAGCGCTCCTGTATCGGTAATATTACCAAGCGTAATGTTACCACCAGCTATGATGGACGCAAAGACAAATGCTCCTGAAAGCTTTGGAATATTAATTAAACCAACACCATCAGCATAAAGAGTAAGGGTTCCTGAAGTTGTTGTAAACGTTCCAGTTAAGTCTATACTTCCAGCCGAACCACTTGTCGTACTCAAGTTGACCGCACCACCAGACGCAAATGATGACAAACCTGCAATGTTTCCCGTAGAAGCAACCGTTACACCACCTGATCCTGCGGAAATAGCACCAAGTGAAGTATTCTGACTATTCGTAAGAGAAATACTTCCAACAGTCGCAGTGACAGTAACAGCACCAGTAAACTTGTTTGTAGCAGCAGTCAGCGCAATACTGCCACTATCACTGGTAAAGCTTGATGCTCCAACCACATTATAGCTACCTGCACCTGAAATATTTCCAGCAGCATGAGCGGTTAAAGCGCCAGTACCATACGTGCGTACGTTACCAGCATTGGAAATGGCTCCTGCCATTGCAGTAAGCGTAATACCACCATTACCAGCAGAAATGATATTAAAACCGCTATTAATGGTAATGTTTTTTGCCGCAGTAAGCGTTAACGAAGAATCGCTAAACCAACCAACAGTGTTTGCAATCGTGATATTTCCTGCTTCAACACTCCCATCATTACCAGTCGTTACTTGTACATTATTACCACTCTCTAGTGCTGTTTGTAAAGTGCTAACCATAAGTATTGAACTGTCAGAGGTTGGTTCAAATAACTTTGGAGTTGTACCTGTAATATTAAAAGAACCATCGGGACCTGTACTTTGAATCGTTACATTATGCGGATCCAGCAACAACGTCCCAGCCTTCCCCCCAGGCGCAGTCAAATCAACACCACCCTGAAAATCAAGCTGCCCTTTGCCTGAAACCTCAGCAAAGCCACCATGCCCACCCAGCGCGCCACCTTTGGCGCTCAGTGAACCCATAAAACGGGTAACACCATCCGCCCACACAACCACCTTGCCACCGTTGCCGATCGACCCGGCATCAGCACGAATCACCGCATCAGGCGCCACATACGTCGCGCCAGCATTACGAACAGAAGCATCCTTCCCCTGGAACCCGCCGCCAATACTCACCGTGCCGCCACCAGCCTCGCCCGACACATCCACAATAGCGCTGTCGAACAGCCCGACCTTGTCGCCTGTCATCACTACGGTTCCACCAACGTCACCCGGATTAACCCCTTTGGCGGTGATGGTGCCGGTTGATTGCGTCACGCCGCTCTCTCCGCCATCAAGAATAATCCGCCCTTCCCTTTCAACAAAAGTGTTCGCCTCAAGAACGCCGCTGTTGCTGAGCACCTGCTGCGTCAGCGCATCAGCGGCTTTGGCCGTCATCACCACCAGACCACCATCGGCCTTGATCAGCCCCTTGTTCTCCGCAAGGGCATCAACTGCGGACTGGTCAATGGTCAGGTTAATCAGGCCATCTCCCCTGAAATCAATCGACACCTGGTTTCCTGCCGCCAGAGCAGTGCTTCCGCCCGGAGTGGTGATGGTTCCTTCATTGCTCGCCCTGGGGGCAAGCAGCGCCACAACCCCGCCCGGCATGGCGTTGAGCAGACCCTGGTTGATCACCGGGCCTGCGCTGCCAGAGTTGGTGAAGCTGTATTTCCCGGCGAGGAAGTCGCTGTCGAGCATGTTGAGCGATGAGGCGGTTATACCGCCCACGTCAACTCGTGCGGTCTTGCCGAAAATAACGCCTGCCGGGTTCACCAGAAACACCTTGCCGTTTGCCGAGAGTGAACCCATGATCTGGGTCGGGTTCTGGTCGGTGATGCGGTTCAGCGCCGAGGATGCGGCGTTTGGCTGGTTGAACTGCACAGCAGCGCTGGAGCCGATGTTGAAGCTGTTCCAGTTCGCAATCATCTGCTGGCTCGACTGATTCACCGTCATCCGGGCACCACTGACCGCGATATTTCCGCTGCCAGCAGTTATCTGTCCCCCGGCGGGTAACGCGCCGGGGTCAAGGGCAAAGGCCGGTTCTCCTGCCAGAAACATTGCCGCAAGCACGGCAATGCTGCGAAGTGGAGATTTTGGAACACACCCGTTCGTCTTGACCCTTTCGGAAACAACAATCCATTGTTCCTTGGTTTTTGACCAGATGACGTTGAATATCCTGTTCATGGCACTTCTCAGATAAGTATAAAATAAGTATTAAAATAGTCGCATCGGCAATACTCGTTACACATCAAGCTCTGCCTTGAGACTAATCAGTGTGTTAAAGTTCCGAAGCGAGAGCAGGTGAGCATACACCAGTGCCAGTGAGCCATTGCGGAAGAGCTTCACCAGGTCGGCATCTGCCAACTGGGTCAGCTTCTGCTCGTCCACCACCAACATGCCGTTCAGGGCATAGCTCTTGCCGCTCTCCATATTTGCCTGTGCATCAATCTGTTTGAGCAAACCCTCCTTGAGCAGCATGGATCCAAACTCTCGAGTCTGCCGGATTTGCACCAGATAGTCCTGAAGAAATACCTGAATCTCGCGAGTTTTTTCGGTCGGTTCTCCATCTTCAAAAAGGGGAAGACCGCCTTCAAGATTAAAACCATCAAACGCCTGGTCAAAACAAACCGTGGCCTGTCCCTCGGTGCCATCGGTGGTAATAAAGGGGTAACGCCTGATATAAGCGGGGATGTACTGGGCGGTCCATGTTCCTTCTGAACCAACAAAGAGGTTTTCGTTCTCTTCAAGCCCAAGCAGGGCCACCGGGAAAATGGCGCCATCTGCTGAGGCGCTGAAGATGATCGGGAACTGACGCCCGGCGTCGAAAAATTCTACGGCGGCAATCATGATCGCACGAGTAGATGCCGCAAACCTGTACCCCGCCGGGCTTGGGCTTACGGTCATATCGGCATGAGCCTCCTTGTTGAGGGCTACTGGATTCTGGTAAAAAAGCGGCATGTTCTGCTGTTCCATTATGGCTTGGATTTTTTATTGTTGAATGCACTGATGAGCGTATCGGTCACATCATTTTTCTTGTTTGCAAAAAGGAGCGCGTCGAATTTGCGAATGAGGTAGTCGTAGCTATTGGCGCTGGCAAACTGTTCGACAAGGGGAGAGAACTCTTCCATGAGTTTGCGGGTCAGCTCGCCATCATACTCTTTAAGCTCTTTCTGGTAACCGGCAAGGGTGTTCTGAAGCTCTCGCTCACGGGCACCATACTTTTTCTGCTTGTCAAGAATGCTTTGCGATGGCTTTTGCCCTTTTTTCACCTGTTTTAACGCGGTATCAATCTCTTCCTTCAGTTTTTTATTGCTTTCTATCGTAACATTGAGCTGGTCTTGATAGTTTTTTGCCTTTGCGGCATACTGGTCGCGCGCCTCCTTTCCGGCGTTGCTCTCTGCAAAAACACGCTGCATGTCGATGTGACCGACCTTCAACCCTTCGGCGTTGGCAACGGTTGCGGAAAGAACAAAAATCAGGAGAAAAAGTGTTTTAATCGCTTGTTTCATTCGTTTGTTTGGTTTGTTTGAAAAAACTAAAAATAAGCCGTGGCCTGCAGCCAGAATCGGCTCTTGTCGTTATGTCCGTCAGCGTTGTTGCCGGCATTACTTCGTCCGGGATTGTCACCAATCACATGCGCCCAATTGCCGCGAAGTGCAAATTTCGCAAGGTATGAATAGTTAAAACCAAGCCCAGCTCCCTGTATCCAGTAACGGTTGAGGTTTGTAGCCGTACTGGGGGAAACTCCTTCATTCTTCTGGAGCCTCACACGACCAGCATCGAAAAAGCAGCTTATCTGAAAGGCACCCAAAGCGGCCGAGGCTGGCATATTGTAACGAAGATTGGTGCTGATAAGTTGCCCTTCATCACCAGCACCTTCTCCAACGGGATAGGCGCGAATACCGTTCGGCCCGCCAAGAGAAAATTTCTCGCTGGAATCCAGATTGTTCATTGCTCTCTGGGCACTTAATGAAACATCGAGATTGATTCTCCCGGCAAGGCGCTGCACCCGGGTGGCACCATAGTTTAACCGGGTATAGTTGTTTTCTGTATTTGCAACGGATTCATGAAGGGTGCCTGTGGTCAGGCCAATGTTGCCGCTGATGTAGCCACCCCCATAAAAGTGGTCGTTGCGGTCGCCGGAGAGAGTGAACGTTGCACTGCCGAGTTGCTTGTCGCGAAGGGGATCATCAGATTTCCAGGTATCGACAAGTGCTTTGTAACCATAAGAAATGCTCGTCGTGAGGTTGGACGTTCGGCTTCGAAGCATGGCATAGCTGAAACCGGCATCAATGTTGTTGCTTCGACCTTTGTAATTTGCGCCAGCCAACTCACCACCCAGTGTGTAACGCATGCCGGTATAGGCCAGATTGCCTCTGAACCCATTTTTATAGAGAGGAAAACTGTAGCCAACGCGACCTTGTGTCAGACCTGAGGCTTCGGTCAAAAGCAGCATCACCTGATCTCCATAGTGAAGCGGATCATTAAAAGAGAACATGGTATTCGCTCTCCATGCTCCGGTATAGCGGTTTCCCTGGTTGTCTGCCCATACCGACCCTGAAAAAAGAGGCCCTTCGGTTACAGCAATCTCTACTCCACTGCTGTTTGGAATTGTTCCGGGGGCCAGAGATGCGCGGGCATCAATACCGGGCAGCTCGTTCATGAGTAAAACGGAACGCTCAATTTTTTGTTCGTTGAGGGGCTGGCCTCTTTGAATCGCAAGTGCGCCAATACTTTGCAGTGATTTTGTGCGTATTCTGACACTTTTGTCTTTTTTAATGGAAAGAGAGCCATCGCTTTTGCCCTGATGCACCGCGATTTCAATAATGCCGGTAGTGACATCCTGTTTGGGCAGATAGGCCTTTGCAAGAAACCATCCCTTCTTCCTGAGGAAGGCCGTAACTTCGTTCACAATGGCCTGCAACTCACTGTAAGAAATCTTTTTACCGACATAACTGGCCGTAATGGACTGCATTTCTCCTTCAGTGACAATTCCCTCATACCCACTGAATACAAAACCTTTGACCATGACCTGAACGCCACTGCCGGGCACCGTGGTGTGATCGGTTGTTCCTTCGGAAGAAGGGAGTTGTTGTGGCTGCGGATTCTGCCGTAACTGCTGATCACGAAGAATACTGCCAGCATCAGGAATGACCTGAGCCTGAAGTGAAGCTGCAGAGAGAAGAGTTCCGAGCGCAATGAACATTGTCCTCGTTATGATCCTTGAAAACACTTTTTGTCCCTCCGGTTTAAATGGCTTTTGAGTCTACCCTGTACTATGGGCTGAATCGCAATATAATATATACGGAGGAACGGAGGAACTGAAGAATTACGATCCCTTTTCCCTCAGAGAAAAATCCCTCACCCACTCAAGCTGACGGGGCAAACAAACGGTATTCAGATCGTAATGGGTTTGTGCAAAGGCACGGGCATTGGTGCCCAGTCTTGCCCGCTCTTCGGGATCGTCGAGCAGCGCACAGACTTCGTTCGTCAGCCCTGTAACATCAAAGAAAGGGATCAGCCGCCCGGTTTCGTTGTGCCGGATTGCTTCACGCAACGGTTTTGTATTGCTGGCCACAATCGCGCAGCCAGCGCTCATTGCTTCAAGCAGACTCCAGGAGAGAACAAACGGGTAGGTCAAATAGACGTGCACTGTTGAGAGTTGCAACAGCTTTATAAATTGCGTATAAGGAATGGTACCAAAAAAATGAACCCTTGCCCAGTCCGCAGCACTGATCTGCGGGCGAACTTCAGTGATAAAAATCTCTTTCCAGGTTTTTCCTTCCTCCGGCCTTGCTCCATAGCTCACGTTGTCACCACCAACTATCAGTACTCTGGCGCGCGGCCTGCGCCGCAGAAGTTCAGGAAGAGCACGCATGAAAATATGGTACCCTCGATAGGGTTCGAGGTTGCGATTCACGAAGGTTATCACTTCATCCTGCTTTGTCAGCGTCACGTTGCCATGAATGGCAACACTGACCAACGGATTTGGCGTAACCATGGCGGTATCAATACCGTCGTGCGCAACGGTAATTTTGGCTCGAAAAGGTTCCGGAAAGGTGCTTGCCTGCCACTCTGTTGGCGAAATCCCTGCATCAGCCACCTGAAAGTGCAGGAGGTTATTAATATTTTTCAGACGCAAACGGCAGGCATCCGCATCGTCACGAGGAGGAAACTCTGGATCAAAACCAACATCAGCGCCTTCCTGGTGGTAGTAAAACTCGCAGTAGATTCCCAGCTTTGCCTGCGGCCAGACATCTTTCAGAAAGAGACTTTCACCCCAGCCTGGATGTGCAATGATGACATCGGGAGTAAACCCTTCGGCCTTCAATTGCTGGGCCGCACGAAAACAGGCCTCACCCCTGATCGTCTTGGTCTCGAAATCGCCCACCCAGGGATGTATGCCCTTCGTTGACCCACGGCTGGCCGCATAAAAGCGCAGCTTGATGCCATGCCACTCGGCGACCTGCACTTTTTTCATGGTCATGGCAACCACCCTGTTTCGTGAATCAGCGGCCAGCGCTGGCGCAAGAAACTTGAACTGCCCCGGAAAATTCTGATGGACGAATAGAAACTGCATAACGCTCCCGGCCTCTCTTTACAAGCTTATAACATTTCAAAGTAAGATTTTTTAATTTGTTCCCGGCAACATCTCAAAATAAAAAGACAAAAATGTCTGAAATCTTATTATCTTTCTGCGCATACCCCTTATATATTTAGGAAAAACCACATAATCGCCAAATAAATAAACAAAAAACGACTTTTGGAGAGTATTTTGTTCACTGAAGAAACCGCCAGAACATGCGAAGAGAGAGCACGACACCTTCCCCTTCGGTGATCAAGCCCTGGATCATCGATACCACCCTGAGAGACGGAGAGCAGGCCCCCGGCGTTGTGTTCAGCGCTGCGGAAAAAACAGAAATTGCCTCTCTGCTTGCCAATACCGGCATCAATGAACTTGAAATCGGTTATCCGGCCATCAGCGCTGATGAACAGAACGTTATCAAGAAAATCGTGGCGCTGAATCTCCCGGTACGACTGACCAGTTGGGCCCGTGCAAAATGGCAGGACATTGAGGATGCTTCCTTCTGCGGTACCGAAGCGGTTCATATCAGTTTTCCTGTTTCCGACTTGTACCTGCAACTGATGCAAAAAGATTATGCGTGGGTACAGCAACAGTTGCAGGAACTTGTTCCAAAGGCGAAAAAATATTTCAACATTGTCAGTGTCGGAGCCCAGGATGCAACACGTGCAGAGCCTGAACTGCTGAAGCGTTTTGTGCTTGATGCAACGGAATGCGGCGCTGACAGAATACGTATTGCCGATACGGTAGGTATTGCTACTCCCCCGTCAGTGATGAGTCTTGTGGGCTGGCTGAAATCGGCAACACCTGCAGCACTTGAATTTCATGCCCATAATGATCTCGGCATGGCAACAGCCAACGCATATACTGCTCTGGAGGCGGGATGTCAGGCGGTCAGTGTTTCGGTAACGGGACTTGGTGAGCGCGCCGGAAATGCGGCACTGGAAGAGCTTGCCATAGCTTTGAAATTATCGAAAACGTATAAAACAAGCATTGATACCCGCCAGCTTGCACACCTCTGCACTATGGTCAGCAAGGCTGCGGGAAGAGTTATTGAAGCTCAGAAACCGGTTGTGGGCAAATCGGCTTTCCAGCATGAATCGGGTATTCACTGTGCCGCGCTGCTGAAGCATCCACTCTCTTATCAGCCGTTTCTTCCTGATCAGGTTGGTCGCGACAAGCATGAGCTGGTGATAGGAAAGCACTCGGGAAGCGCTTCATTACAGCACTTTTATTCCAACAGGGGAATCAAGATAACAAGAAATGAGGCGAATCATCTTTTGGCGATTGTCCGCACCACAGCCACTGAAAAGAAACGGGCACTGCAACCGGAAGAACTCGACAGCATTTACGGCACACTCCTGGTTAACCACTGAGAAAATTATATCGCAAGCATCATGCTCATCACACAGGATCAGGACCATAACAGTATCAGCCTGCTTGCTGAAGTCAGCAGAACAATCACCAATGAAGATGATATCAATAAGGTATTACGGCTTGTTCTTTTCATCATGTCTGAAAATATGAACATGCTCAGGGGGATGATCACCATTCTTAACCGTGATACCGGCGAAATTGTTATCAACGAATCATTTGGACTGACGGAAAAAGAGAAAGAGAGAGGTCGTTATCAGATCGGCGAAGGAGTGATTGGGCATGTGGTTAAAACCGGCAAAGCGGTTATTGTTCCCTCTATTATCGACGAGCCGCTCTTTCTCGACAGAACCCGCTCAAGAAGCAGGGCGAAAAAAGAGAATCTTTGTTTTATTTGCATCCCAATCAAGGCCGGTACGGAGATTATCGGCACACTGAGCGCTGACCGCCAGTTTGAGCCTGCAGCGGTGAACGATCGCACAAAAAAGACAAACGCAGAAGGGGAAAGCATCGACATGTTACAGTACTATGTTGACCAACTCTCCATTATCGCCTCCATGATTTCACATGCTGTGCGCATCAAGCAGATTGCCCATGAGGAGAACACAAAAACGCCTCATGAAACCATCTTCACCGGAAAGTCTTCTTCACCACAAAAGCGCGAGGCAGAAGAGCAAGAGGATGAAACCATTTCAGCAGCCGAGCGCCCGGCAAATATTATCGGCAATACGAAACCGATGATCGCCCTCTATAAAATGATTGACAAGATCGCGAACACCAACGCCACAACGCTGGTACTGGGGGAAAGCGGTGTTGGCAAGGAGCTGGTGGCAAGCGCTATCCATTTTAAAAGCCGCAGGGCCGACAATCCGTTCATCAAGTTCAACTGCGCAGCATTGCCGGAAAGTATTGTCGAAAGCGAACTCTTCGGACATGAAAAAGGGGCCTTTACCGGCGCTTTGGCTACCCGTCACGGCAGATTTGAACTTGCCCATAATGGCACCATCTTTCTTGATGAAGTCGGTGAACTCAGCCTGTCGGTCCAGGCGAAACTGCTCAGAATTATTCAGGAAAAGGAGTTTGAACGGGTTGGAGGATCAAAAACGATCAAGGTTGATGTGAGGGTCATTGCCGCAACAAATCGTAATCTTGAAGAGTTGATACAAAACGGACTTTTCAGGGAAGATCTCTATTACCGGCTCAATATTTTTCCTATAACGGTACCTCCGCTTCGTGAACGCAAAACCGATATTCTGCTGCTTGCCGATTATTTTGTGGAAAAATACAATGCTGCAAACCATAAGGGAATTCGGCGCATCTCGACCACCGCTATCGACATGCTCATGCGCTATCACTGGCCAGGCAATGTCCGCGAACTGCAGAACTGTATGGAACGGGCGGTCATTTTGAGCGAGGATAATGTTATCCACGGCTACCACCTCCCGCCGACCCTGCAGACCGCCGAATCCAGCGGCACCCCCTATACCGGCTCGCTGCTGCAGAAACTTGACGCCATTGAAAAGGAGATGATCATGGAAGCGCTTAAACGCACCAAAGGCAACATGTCTCGTGCCGCTGTTCAACTCGGCCTTTCCGACAGAATCATGGGTCTTCGTATCAAAAAATTTGATATCGACTATCGAAAATTCCGTTGAAGGGGGAGGCGGGTGATATGGGGCTACTTCCTCTGTTGACAGCAAAGCAAACCTATGGCAACCACGATTCCCCCTCACTCCATCGACTACCCGCTGCACAGCTCATGTTCAGGGATTTCTTCACAAAAGCTATGATCTCAGGGCAATGCAATCAAAGTGAACCTATGCAATGCTTTTTGAACGGAACGCTCTATAGGCATTGATGAGGGCATTGGTTGAACCATCGTGCCCGGTAACGGTTTCGCTCCCCTTGATTTCTGGATAAATAGCCTTCGCGAGCTGTTTGCCAAGCTCGACACCCCACTGGTCAAAGGAGTTGAGCTCCCAGATAATGCCCTGCACGAAAACTTTATGCTCATACATGGCAATAAGGCTTCCGAGTGTAAAGGGATTGAGTTCGTCGAGAAGAATGGTATTCGTCGGACGATTTCCCGGAAACACCTTATGCGGCAGCAACATACCCAGTTCGGCATCGTCGCACCCGGCGGCTTCAAGTTCCTGGCGAACCTCCTGCTCATTTTTGCCTTTCATGAGCGCTTCGGTCTGCGCAAAGCAGTTGGCAAGCAGAATGTCGTGATGCTCCCCGACCGGGTTCTGCGTTTTGAGAGGAACAATAAAGTCCGCAGGAATGACATCCGGTCCCTGATGCAGGAGCTGGAAAAATGCGTGCTGGGAGTTGGTACCCGGCTCGCCCCAGATCACCGGGCCAGTTGCATAGTCCACGGTGTTCCCCTCACCATTAACCCGCTTGCCGTTACTCTCCATGTCAAGTTGTTGAAGAAATGCAGGAAAACGATGCAGATACTGGTCATAAGGGATAACCGCGTGTGACGAAAAAGCAAAAAAATTATTGTACCAGATACCAAGCAGCCCCAGCAGAACAGGAATGTTCCGTTCAAGCGGCTCGTTACGGAAATGCTCGTCCATGGCATACGCACCATTGAGCAGCGCCTGAAAATGGTCAAAGCCAAGAAAGAGAGCAATGGAAAGACCGATGGAAGACCAAAGGGAGTAACGTCCGCCAACCCAGTCCCAGAACCTGAACATGTTGGCTTCATCAATACCAAACTCAACCACTTTTGTGCGGTTGGTTGACACCGCCACAAAATGTTTTGCAATATGCGATTCGTGTTTGGCATGCGTTAAAAACCACTCACGGGCAGTCATTGCGTTGGTGAGAGTCTCCTGGGTAGTAAAGGTTTTGGAGGCAATAATGAAGAGAGTGGTTTCTGGATTAAGCTTTTTGAGGGTTTCACTGATATGAGTGCCATCAATATTGGAGACAAAATGAACCTGAAGCTGGCCGTGAGCAAAAGGACGGAGCGCTTCGGTCACCATACAGGGACCAAGATCAGAGCCACCAATACCGATATTGACCACATCGGTCATCCGCTTTCCGGTATATCCTGTCCATGTTCCTGAAATCACCCGATCGCAACAGCCCTTCATTTGGGCAAGCACGTCGGCGATTTCGGCTGAAAGATCAAGACCGTCAATCTCAAGCGAATACCCCGGCGGCCTGCGAAGAGCCGTATGCAGCACGGCGCGCCGTTCGGTATAATTAATTGGCTCACCGGCAAACATCTCGTCACGCTTTTTTTCAAGCCCGGCATTGCGCGCCAGGTCGAGCAGTAACTCCATGGTTCTGGGAGTAATTCTGTTTTTTGAATAGTCGAGCATCAGCCCTTTCCATTGAATTGAGAACCGCTCAAACCGTGCACTATCTTCGCGAAACATCTCCCGCATCTGCAGTTTCCCGATCTCAAGTATGTGTGCCTGAAGTGCGCGCCATTGTGCGCTTTGTGACAAGTCCATGATATGTTACCTCTTTACAGTGTTAAGCTGAACATGAGTAAAACGCCTGAATAAATTCAATAGGGAATATAGCGCAACGTAAGAGCAGAACCATCCGGATCCTTCTCAAGACCGATTATTTCGGCAATACTCCGGATAATATAAATCCCCCTTCCGGATAATTTGAAAAGATTCTGGTGATTGACGGGATTGGGCAGTTCATCAAGAGTGAACCCTTTGCCGCAATCCTTTATAGAGGCCAGAAGGGTGCTTTCTTCTGCAATTAGCCGAATGGATACCGTCAAATCACCCTGTTCCTTGTTTCCATGCCTGATGGCATTGACAAAAGCCTCTTTCAGAGTCAACTGAAGCCCTTCAATAAACGGCGTGCTGTATTCTTCACCCTGCGCAAATGATGAAATAAACCTGCGCAACGATTCGTATTCAGAATACAAGCCAGGCAGCACAATATCAGCTTGTTTCATGAGACTGATCTCATTTTATCATGATCTTATGAGTTAGTCTTTAAATTTGCGACAAAACGATAAACCGATAATATTTAAGAATAACAAACCATATTTCTTAACTTTTTATGACAAATCAAAGAATAATTAATTAATTAAGCTTGTTGGATAATATTATTAACTCATTATATTGAATTCGTTTTTTTAAAACACATACACAACAAAAAACAGTATAAAAACAATGAAAAAAACAGCAAAACTTTTAAGCCTCGCTGTAGCTCTTTTTGCAGGATTTGGCGGCACCGCCCAGGCTGAAGGATTTAAGGTTGGCGCGGACGTTGTCAGCAGCTATGTATGGAGAGGTCTCAATCTGGGTGATTCACCGGCCATTCAGCCAGCTCTTTCCTATACCTTTGCGGGTAGCAATATTGTTGTTGGTGCATGGGGCTCTTATGCCTTGAACGATACCATTACAAGCAATAATTCAGGTAATAAATATGGCTATCAGGAGGTCGACCTTTATGCGACGGTGCCTGTTGGACCCTTCAGCTTGAGCATAATTGATTATTATGTTCCAGACACAACCGCTACGCCAACCCCCAGAGCTTTTGATTTCAGCGGTGACGGTCCAAACGTTGTTGAGTTCAGTGTCGGTTATGCAAAGAATAATCTCAGCCTGCTTGCTGCTGTCAATGTTGCTGGTCATGACACAAGCATCGGTTACAAACATGCCAAATACGGTGAAGCCGGTTACAAGTTTTACAATAAGAATGGCTACACAGCAAAAGGTGTTGTAGGTTTCGGTGATGCAGATTACTACGGCGCTGGAAAAAACGATAATTTTGCTCTTGTCAACACCGGCATATCGGTTTCAAAAGATCGTTATACCGCCTCTTACGTTTACAACCCGAACACCGAAAAATCATACCTTGCCTTCATGGCATCGTTCTGATCCGCATATCTTTACCCAATAAAAAAGGAGGCCTGAAACTGCCTCCTTTTTTATTTCCTCAATACCAGCTAAAGATCCGCTTCGTAAATAACATACTCCTTGTAAGGCGTTCCTCCGATTACTTTTGCAAGCTTGCTCATTGCCTCGTTCGCTTTAAGCACCCAGCTCATTTCAGCGGAAAAAACTCCGTGCCTGCCTCCATAATCAGCAATTTCCGTATTGAGAATACTGTCGACACCCTTGTTGCGGTATTCGGGTAGCACTCCCATGGTTATGGTACGCACCATTGAAATTTTTCGGCTGTACCAGAGATATTTGAGCAGTCCGATGGGCGAAAAAGGATTGCCATTCACATGTTTCAACGCCTGATTGACATCGGGAAGCGAGAGTGAAAAACCGACCGTGCGCTTGTTGCGATCCTCGACAAAGTAGATATAATTGGGATTTGCAAGAGGCTTGAGGCTTTTTGCAAGAAAATCAAACTCTTTGTTGGT
>Ga0194037_1000498_pt1 | contig 30525 bp, 24 predicted proteins | sample JunL306m_MetaG_FD_148653 | JGI IMG/M metagenome (GOLD analysis project Ga0194037, IMG submission 148653) | Anoxic zone freshwater microbial communities from boreal shield lake in IISD Experimental Lakes Area, Ontario, Canada - Jun2016-L304-6m | ecosystem: Environmental > Aquatic > Freshwater >...
TATAAATAGAACCCAATACCAGAATAAGCAAATAATAATTGAACAAAACGCCGACCAAACCCGTTATTGGATCCCCGAAGGCGGTTATGGAATCTTAGGTGCCAAGGGGGCCACAAGTATTTTGGATGAGGTAGACCTTCGAAAATATACCCATATCGTTGCAGCAGTTGGATCTGGCACTATGATCGCAGGAATTTTAAATGGAACTATGTCACATCAAACTGTAATTGGCATTAGTTCTCAAAAAAACAACTTTAGTCTGGATAATGAAGTATTACAACTAACTGCACCCGAAAATCAGTATAGACTAAAAATGAATCACAACTATCATTTTGGTGGTTTTGCAAAGCATCCGTCTGACCTGCTTGATTTTATGGTGGAATTTTGGAATAAGGAAATGATCCCAACGGATATAGTCTATACAGGTAAACTACTCTTTGCTATCACTGACCTTTTACAAAAACAATATTTTAAACAGGGCGACAAGGTACTGGTAATCCATAGCGGTGGTTTACAAGGCAATCTATCGTTACCAGAAAACAGTTTACCGTTTTAATACTGTCATTAAATATATTTGTATCCCGATGAAGCATCCCATAGTAATCTTTTTCTGCTGTCTCCTATTAGGTAAAAACTCTATTGCCCAGGAAGTATTGCCTGAATTCAAAATAAAGCATATTAGTCCTGGTAAAGTTTTAATCAGCTGGTATAATACCCATCAGAATTGTATAAAATTAAACGTGCAAAGATCTAGCGACAATAATAAATTCGAAACAATTGTATCTGCAAAAAAACCAGCTCTTTATGAGAATAGTTATACAGATACTAAATTAACGAATGATAAAAATGCCTTCTACAGGATTCAATATACAATTAAGGGTGGTTCTATCTATTTTTCAAACACACATAGCATACAGGAAAAAATAATAAATAAGAATACAGCATCAACAATAAACAATAGTAATTGGAAGGCATCCCCATTTGTGTTCACAAATATCAATGGCTATATTCAAATCTTAGTAAACAATCCCTCTGATCACGTTTATAGTGTAAAGTTTCAGGATGAGAAAGGGAATGATTTGTTTCAAATAAAAAAAATTGAAACGGATGATTTAATTCTTGATAAAACAAACTTTATACACGGGGGCTGGTTCCAGTTTGAATTATATAAAGATGATGTTCTACTCGAAAAGAATAAAGTTTTTTTAAAGGGAAATTAAAACCACTTTTCAATTATTCTGAAAACAGCGCGCAATCAAAAACGCGCTCGAAATTTTTCTTCACCAAATATTGTATTTCGTCCATCGGTACGGACTTACCCAATTCCTTTTGTAAAGAAGTTACTTGTTTACCTACTATTCCACATGGAACAATGTCGTTATAATAATTCAAATCCGTATTCACATTAAATGCAAAGCCATGCATTGTAATCCAGCGACTACATTTGATGCCCATAGCGCAAATTTTTCGCTCCTTACCTGGAATAAGAGGGTCTAACCACACTCCGGTTTCACCTGAACTTCTATCTCCAGTAAGGCCATATTCTGCCATCGTTAAAATGATCACTTCTTCCAAGCTACGCAGATACCATCCCAAATCAGGCTTAAATTTTTCCAAATCTAAAATGGGATAACCCACTAACTGCCCTGGACCGTGAAAAGTAATATCCCCACCCCTATTTATATGGAAATAATCAATCCCCCTTTTGGTTAAAGTCTCTTCATTAATCAATAAATGATCTTCTTTGCCGCTTTTACCTAAGGTATAAACTGGAGGATGTTCTACAAAAAGCAAATAATTATTGGTAGGTATCGCGTCAGGAGTTAATCCTGTTTTTCGAAACAAGGCTTTAAGATCAGCATTATCCTTTAGCAAAGACTCCTGATAATCCCAGGTTTCTTTGTATCGCATACTGCCTAAATCTTTAAAACAAACTTGCTGCTGCATAATGTAAAATTACATAATAAGTCACAAAACAACTTGCACAATAGCAAGAATCGTAGATCTCCTGTAACAATAGTATTTTTGCGGCATGGAACACGAGATTGACATTGTAGCTGACGAAGGGTCAGAAGATCTATATGAGCGCAAAGCCTTTAAAGTTGATAAAGGTCAAGAGCCTCTGCGGATTGATAAATTTGCCAAAATGCATTTAGAAGGGGCCACTCGCAACAAGGTTCAGAATGGCATCGAAGCAGGCTTTCTAACTGTAAACGGTAAAAAAGTAAAATCGAATTATAAAGTAAGGCCTGGAGATGAGATTGTATTTCTTAGCTATATCAATCCCGAACATACAGAACTTAAGCCGGAGAATATTCCGCTAAATATTGTATATGAGGATGATGCACTACTGATAATTAATAAAACTGCTAATATGGTAGTGCATCCTGGTGTTGGCAATTATACAGGAACCCTATTAAATGGTGTGGCTTATTATTTATTACAACAAAATCCACATTTAGATGAAGATACACTTCCCCGTTTTGGATTAGTTCACCGAATTGATAAAAATACAACGGGCTTAATTGTTTTAGCAAAGACCGGAGAAGCTGCAGCTGCATTAGCAAAACAATTTTTTAACCATACTGTTTCCCGAAAATATATGGCACTAGTTTGGGGTAATGTGGAAGAGGATGAGGGAACAATTGTTGGCCATATTGCACGTCATAAACAATACAGAAAAATGTTTGATGTTTATCCGGAAGGTGAAATAGGAAAACATGCAATAACACATTATAGGGTTTTAGAACGGTTCAATTATGTAACACTTGTAGAATGCACACTGGAAACAGGAAGGACGCACCAAATCAGAGTGCACATGAAACATATTGGGCATACACTTTTTAACGACTTTGAGTATGGAGGGGATCGTATTTTAAAAGGCACTATTTACACTCGCTACAAACAATTCGTAGATAACTGTTTTGCCATCTGTTCAAGATGTGCGCTCCATGCAAAAACATTGGGTTTTATACATCCCATCACAGGAAAAGAGGTATTCTTTGAATCTGAATTGCCCACAGATATGAAAGCTGTAATTGAAAAATGGAGGAATTATCTTGATAATAAAAACAACATTTAATTGCCAGTTTCGAACCTCATAAAAAAAATAGGCAAGAAGCTACAAGCTGCTTTACCATTTGCGATTGGTAAAAATGAAGTCTACGATAGATCTACCCATAAAATCATATCCTCTCATTGCAAACAAGATTCTGTTTGTATTGACATTGGCGCTAATGAGGGAAAAATTTTAAAATGGATGATCAAAACTGCACCTCTTGCTAAACATTATGCTTTTGAACCTATTCCCAGTCTATATCAACAGTTAAAATCAAAATACGGCCATCAAGCAATAATTTTCCCCATTGCCTTGAGTAATGAAAAAGGCATCAGCATCTTTAATCATGTAACTACCAACACGGCTTTGAGTGGCTTAAAAAAAAGGCCATACAAAAATTCCCATCAGGAGGAAACAATTGAAGTAGCCACAGATTTATTGGATAATATGATCGATGAATTTGAAAAGATTAGTTTAATAAAGATTGATGTAGAAGGTGGCGAATGGAATGTATTAAAAGGAGCATCAAAAGCAATCAGACATTCTAAGCCTATTATTTTATTTGAATGCGGTAAAATTGGGGGTGAGCTTTATGGTTTCAATGCCTCAGATATATATCAGTTATTCAATGAAATTTTTGAATACCGGATTTACACTCTAAAAGGATGGCGCCATACCAAAAAAGAATTATCCTTTACTGAGTTTGAAAAAAATTATGAAACAGGTAAAGAGTATTTCTTTTTAGCTGCCCCTATAAGTTTTAACAAGAATTCTTAACTTACAATATAAATTTTCTTCTATGAACAAGTATGATTTGATTGAGGCTATGAATGAGAATCATCAGCGCTTTTCAAATTATATGAATATTCTGACTGAGTCTGAATATTTATATGCCATGCCAGAAAAATGGTCAGCCGGTCAGCAACTTGATCATATTGTACGATCCACAAAACCATTGATATTAGCTGTGAAGCTACCTCGCTTTATATTAAAGCTGGTTTTTGGAAAGGCTAATAGACCTTCCTTGAGTTTTGAAGAACTCGTAAAAAAATATGAGGATAAAATAGCAGCTGGCGCAAAGGCAACAGGTAATTTTATTCCTCCAGTAATTGGTTTTGATAAAAAAGATGCTTTGATTCAAGAACTTGGTTTAATCATTAATAAAATAAACAAAGGCATTGAGCATTTCACAGAAGAAGAATTAGACCAATGCATTCTACCACATCCGTTGTTAGGAAAAATCACATGGAGAGAAATGTTGTATTTCACCATCGATCATGTAGATCATCACCATTACATCATAGATAAAGCCTTACAAGAAAGACCTTTACAATCTTAAAGAGAATCTCCTTTCAAATTAAAATTCAGAGAAATCTGGTGAAATAAATTCTGCTGGTAGAAGCCGGTAGCATATCGAATATGTAATTTATTTAACAGTACTCCAAACCCAAGACTAAAGCCATTAAGTCCGTTTGTAATGTTATATGCATTCAAACTTTGTCTCCTCATTAAATTCAAGGCTGCAGTTATTTGAAACTGATTACTAAGAAAAATATCTGTAGAGAAAACTAAATGAGCCATTATTTTCTCAAAACTATTTTTTGTTCCAAACCTGCTATCTCCTTCCAGCTCATTAAATAATGTATCATTATAAAAAACATCGAACCGATGTAAATGATGGGCTGTTAAAGAAAATTGTAAAGGGGCATTTAATAAACGTTTTGTAATTCCCGCTTGCAGATCAAATGGCAGTTCTTCTTTAGTTCCAGAGCCAGTATAAGTTTTAAGTTGTGTTCCCATATTTTTTGCAACTACGGAAACCTGTAATTGATTCTCTTTATCGTAATATGCTATGCCTGCATCCATTGCAATTCCATTGGAACGATAAACTCCATAATTAGAATTAATGAATTTTGTATTGAAACCAATCCACCATTTCTCTTTGTATTGTTTTGAATACATGAGCTGTACTACATAATCTGAGGGTCGAAAATTACCAAGAATATTTCCAGATGCATCAGTTTGTGTGATGCTGCCATAATCAAGATATTGCACTCCAATTCCAAGATTTGAATGGATACCTGAAACATGAAAAGCAGTTTGCATGCCATACTGCTTCACTCCTTCTGCAAAGCTGTAAAAAGTGCTGGATATTTGCTGATGCATCGAATCGCGTAAAAGTGCTGGATTGGAAAATGCCATTCCCACATCATTACTGATAGTACTCACGTTTACAGAACCCAATGAAGCAAGCTGGGCAGTATTAGGTTGTGTTAGAAAATTAAAGACGGCATTACCTCCAAGCGTTTGAGATTCGGCCTTGTTAGCCGCAAAAAACAAAAGCAAAAAAATAATACGATTCATACTGTTTATTCTCATTCAAATCTAAGGAGAAACAAGTAGCCTTCTTTCAAAAAAAGAAATCCCCCATTTCTGGGGGATTAAAAAATAAAATATTATGTATTAAACTAAAGCAAGTTCAAGAACCTGTTGCATCGTTTTCACAAAATGAAACTGAACCCCTGAGATGAAATTACTATCGATTTCTAAGACATCTTTCTCATTCATGGCACACATAATAATCTCTTTCAAACCAGCTCTTTTTGCGGCTAACACTTTTTCCTTAATTCCACCTACAGGCAACACCTGACCTCTCAAAGTAATTTCTCCGGTCATAGCTAGGTAAGGCTTTACCTTTCTACCAGTGAAAGCAGAAGCCAATGCAGTGAGCATTGTAACCCCAGCACTTGGTCCGTCTTTAGGAGTAGCCCCTTCAGGAACGTGAATATGAATTGTTTTTTTAGCAAACATTTCAGGATCAATTCCAAACTTTCTGGCATTTGCCTGCAAGTAACTTAAAGCAGTGCTTGCACTTTCTTTCATCACATTTCCGAGATTACCAGTCAATTTCATTTCTGCTTTACCATCTCCTAGAATCGCTTCTATAAATAAGATATCTCCACCAACATAAGTCCAGGCAAGACCAACAGCAACTCCAGCCATATTCGCTGTTTTATATATTTCATTGCTATAACGTGTTGGACCTAATATTTTTTCCACATCGGTACTCGTAAGTACTGACTTGACTTTATTTTTAATTGCAAATTCTTTTGCTTGAAAGCGCATAATGGAAGCAAGTTGGCGATCTAATTCTCTTACACCGCTTTCACGAGTATAACTTTCGATTATTTTCTCCAATACTTTATCACTTAATTTAAAATTGATTTTGTCTAACCCATGCGCTTCTCTTTGTTTCGGCAATAAATGCCTTTTAGCTATTTCTACTTTTTCTTCTATTGCATAACCACTAAGATCAATAATTTCTAAACGATCGCGTAATGCAGGTTGAATGTTTTGAATATTATTAGCCGTAGTTATAAATAATACTTTGCTTAAATCGTATTCTAATTCTAAGTAATTATCGTAAAAAGTATGGTTTTGTTCCGGGTCTAAAATTTCCAACAATGCTGAAGAAGGATCGCTTCTTCCATCAGTTCCAATTTTATCGATCTCATCCAAAATCATAACAGGATTAGATGATTTACACTTTCGGATTTGTTGAATAATTCTGCCAGGCATTGCACCGATATATGTTTTACGATGTCCACGTAACTCGCTCTCATCATGTAAACCACCCAAACTAACACGTACATATTTTCTACCGATGGCATGCGCAATAGAACGTCCTAAAGAGGTTTTACCTATTCCGGGAGGTCCGAGAAAACAAAGAATCGGACTCTTCATATCTCCCTTCAATTTTAGGACTGCCAGGTATTCTATAATTCTGCTTTTGATTTTAGACATACCATAATGGTCTTTGTCCAGCACTTTTTGTGCGTTCTTTAAATCGTAGTTATCGGCAGAATAATCTTCCCACGGAAGGTCTAACATTAAATCTAAGTGATTGTATACAATTGAATAATCGGGAGTAGAAGCATTCATCCTCTCCAGTTTTTCAATTCCTTTTTTGAAAAGAACTTTAGCTGATTCAGGCCATTTTTTTGCTTCTGCTTTTTTCTTCATATCGGCAATTTCCCGATCATTACTATCGCCACCCAATTCGTCTTTAATACTATTCAACTGTTGTTGTAAAAAGTATTCACGCTGCTGTTTGTCGATCTCTGTTCTTGTTTTGCTAGTAACTTTGTCTTTGAGCTCGGCAAATTGTAGTTCTCTATTCAATATATGAATCAAGCGTTCTGAACGTTTATATATATCGTGTATTTCAAGCAGGCTTTGTTTTTCAACTAAATCGCTATTTAAATTACTACTTACAAAATTGATCAGAAAAGAAGGATTTTCAATATTTTTTAAGATGATCGAAGCTTCTGTAGGTAGGTTTGGCGACAAATGAATGATCTGTGCAGCAAGATCTTTAATGCTACTAATATGGGCTTTAAAATCCTCCGAAACAGGAAGCACATCATCATCCAACAATCGAATTGAAGCCTTAAAATAAGGATCCTCCGTTTGCATTTCAAGAAGTTCAAATCGCTTTTTCCCTTGAATAATAATGGTGGTTCCACCATCTGGCATTTTGATCAATTTCACAATTTTAGCAACAGTGCCAATACTACATAAATCACCGGGTGCAGGTTCTTCGATATTGGCATCTTTTTGAGCCAGTACCCCAATTAGTTTATCCAGCTTATAAACATCATTTACAGCCTTTATACTTTTATCCCTTCCAACAGTAATGGGCAATACCACCCCTGGAAATAAAACGGTATTTCGTAGTGGCAGAATGGGCAAAATGTCTGGAATGATCAAGTTTTTATCCTGATCACTATCATTCTCATTAATCGGAATAATCGGCATGAAATCGGTATCATCCTCCGAACGGAAAAACAAATTTTCTTTCAACATGGTTAAATTCTTTGGTCAATTTGTCACAGTCCTTCGATTACTATTAATAAACAAAGGAAAGCTGAATATTGCAATATTGGTGCCACTGCCATAGAAATGGTTCATTTTGTACAAACTGACACAAAAAAAATCCTCCCGAATTTCGGGAGGATCCTTCTCAAATAAGTATAATAGAAGAAATACAATAAAGTAGTTCTACAATTTACTGATTATTTTTTCTTAGTAGTGTCGATTGCAGCTTTTTTAGATGTATCAACAGCAGCTTTAGCAGCAGTGTCAACCTTTGCAGCAGAAGAATCAACTTTTACTACTGGAGTATCAGCTTTAACTTCTTTGTTTTCACCATTGTTACAAGCAGCCATTACACCTGCTACAGCCAAAATTGCGAATACTTTTTTCATTGTAAATTTTGTTTTATTATTTTTTAATGGCGCAAAGATATAGGGCAGTTAATAATTAACAAATTTAATAACATATATTTTTTTCGTCAATATTTACTATTTTTTCCTAAAAAATATGCGAATAGGTACCCCTGTTAGTTTAAACTTCAATCTAAGCTGATTTTCTAGATAGTTTTTATAAGCTGGTTTGATATCTTCTGGATAATTGGTAAAGAATGCAAAAGATGGTACTGCTGTTGGTAACTGAGTGATGTATTTGATTTTTACCGTATTCCCCCTTACCACAGGTGCATGGTAAGCTTCTACTGCTTTAAGCATGATATCATTCAATTGAGAAGTAGGGATCTTACGATTACGATTATCATTTACTTCGATTGCCAATTCAATTGCTTTGAAAATCCTTGTTTTTTCAAGCACTGAAATAAACAAAATAGGCACATCTGTAAAAGGTGCAAATTTTGTCTTCAATAATTTTTCGTAATCACGGGCGGTATTAGTTTCTTTTTCTACTAAATCCCATTTGTTTACAAGTACCACTATTCCTTTACCTTTTCTTGTAGCTAAACTAAATATGCTTACGTCCTGAGCAGTAATTCCTTTTTTTGCATCTATCAAAAGCAAACATACATCCGCATCATCCATTGCTTTAATGGCACGAATGATGGAATAAAATTCAAGATCGTCTTTTTCAGAACTTTTTTTACGGATTCCGGCTGTATCAATCAACATGAATTCCTTCTGAAACATTTTATAGTGTGTGTGGATGGTATCACGGGTTGTTCCGGCAATATCACTCACGATTGTTCTATCCTCACCTATCAATGCATTAAGCAAAGATGATTTTCCTACATTGGGCTGACCAATTATAGCAAACTTTGGCAGTTCATTATCACGCAAAGTTTCGTCGGAATCTTCCTCCTTCATAGCTGCTGTTACTGCATCAAGCACTTCCCCAGTGCCACTTCCTGTAATACTGCTTACAAAAAAAGTGTTTTCTAGACCCAGGCTATAAAATTCAGTGGCATCTAACTGACGGGTACTATTGTCTACTTTATTCACCACCAAATAAACTGGTTTGGGTGTTCTGCGTAACATATCAGCCATTACTTCATCCAGATCAGTAATACCAGTTACTACATCCACCATGAATATGACGCTGTTTGCTTCTTCAATTGCAATTTTAACTTGCTTTCTGATTTCTCTTTCAAAAATGTCATCGGTATTAGGTACAAACCCCCCTGTATCCACCACATTGAAAGTTTTACCATTCCAATCTGTAACACCATACTGACGATCACGCGTAACTCCGCTCTCATCATCCACAATCGCTTTACGCTGTTCGAGTAAACGGTTGAAAAAAGTGCTTTTTCCAACATTGGGTCTTCCAACAATTGCTACTGTATAACTCATAATAAATCCTCCTTAAATAATGTTTTTATGTTAGTTACCTGAAAATTCAAGCTAACCATTATTTATATCCGTACTCTTTTAATTGTAAGTCATTATCGCGCCATTTAGGTCGCACTTTTACAAACAATTCTAGAAATATTTTTTTATCGATAAACTGCTCAATATCTTTTCTTGCTAATGTTCCAATTTCTTTAATCATTTTGCCCTTTTCCCCAATGATGATAAACTTCTGTGTATCACGCTGAACAATAATGTCTGCCTGAATTTTAACGATATCATCCCTTTCTTTAAATTCATTAATCAGTACAGCAGTATGATAAGGAATTTCATCTCCGAACAATTGGTAAATTTTTTCTCTGATCATTTCTGATGCAAAGAATTTTGTAGGCAAATCACTCAGATCCTCTTCACTATAAAATGGCTGCCCTTCTGGTAATAATTCCAAAATTGCTGCCAGTAATTTATTCAAATGCACTTTCTGTAATGCAGAGATCTTAACGATCTTACTACAATAGCTTTTTTCGGAAAAGAATTTTTCGGCCAAAGCAATTCTCCCATTCCCTGCTTTATCTATTTTGTTCAGCACTATTAATGCCGGAACTTTTAAACGTAGTTTCTGAAAGATGGCATCTATCTCCTCTAAATCTTCATTTGCGTCCACGATCAGTAATGCTATATCCGCATCCTCTAATGCACTTTTCACAGACGTCATCATGTGCTCGTGCAACTTATATTGAGGATCAATAATTCCAGGTGTGTCAGAAAAAATAATCTGATACTCCCCGGGAGAATTTAAGAAAGCCTTGATACGATGACGGGTAGTTTGTGCCTTCGGTGATGTAATAGCCATTTTCTCCCCAATCAAAGCGTTGATCAGCGTACTTTTCCCGGCGTTCGGCTTACCAAATATGTTTACAAAACCTACTTTCATCTGATAAAGGTACAAAATAACAAAGGCCTCAATAGAGGCCTTTTAAGTTGCGAGAGAAGGGATCGAACCTCCGACCTTCGGGTTATGAGCCCGACGAGCTACCGCTGCTCTATCTCGCGATATAAGATTAATCTAATTATCGCTTTTTCATTAAGATTTCTTTTCCACTACCCTAACACCTCTCTTAATGGGTTGCAAAAGTAGGGGTTGAAGGCTTACTTTCCAAAAATATTTGGTTTATTCGTCTGATTTTCTTTTTACTGATGCACCTCCACTGGTACTAATATCCCTAATCGACCCAGCGCCCTTATAAAAAATAGTACTTCCACCACTGGCTTCGGCACTCAGTTCTTTATTATTAGTGATCCTAACAACGGAGGCTCCAGATGCATCTACTTTAAGATACTCTGTTTTTAGTTCATACGCTTTGATATCACATGCTCCAGATGCATCAATACTCGCATTTTCGGCAGTACCAGAAACCCTGAAATTCGAGGCACCACTGGCATCTAATTTAAGTTTAATCGCTTTTACTTCCCCAGTAAAATCACTGGCACCAGACAATTGAATTTTCAAATCGTCAGAACTAATCATATCAGCAGTTTTAATATTGCACGCGCCAGAAGCCTCTAATTTGTGCAATTCAATGAAAGTGATATAGGCTTTCATTTTATTATTATTACTCCAGGTTTTCCAGTTCCAGCCACTACCGTCGAAATAAATATGAAGTTTCCCATTTCTTACCTCCGTTTTAATTCGTGAAAGCGCCTCGGGATTGCTAGCACTAATTGCCACTGCTTCTTCTTTGCCTTGCGACAAGTAAAGGTCAATTGCTCCTGATACTTCTACCCCAGTAAACCCTTTTACAGATCGAACCTCGGCATTTGCATCGAAAACTAAATTCTTGCCATTTTGTGCCTGCACCTGATAAATACCCACAAGCAAGAACAACAGTATAGATAGCTTTTTCATGAGAGATGTTTTGTATTCAACGTTATTGATGTGATAAAGTTACAGTTGGTTTTATAATCTGAATAGCTATTTTTGCACCAGACATTCCTCGGGGTGCTGTTCGGAACATATCGAATGGCTGAGATAATACCCGTCGAACCTGAACAGGGTAATTCCTGCGAAGGGAAGGTGTACTGTTCTACAGATCCTCTCCATTAGCTATCCCTGTTTCCATTATTAACTTTTAAAATCATTAAAAATGAAAAAGTTTTTGGGAACAACCATCATTGTATTCCTTTCATGCTTCGCAATTGGCCAAGCAAACAAAACAACCGTTAAAGGCATTATTACCGATGCCACTAGTAAAGCTCCAATATCAGGAGCTGTAGTTACGCTAGGTAAGTCGCAATTACTAAGCGACAATAATGGCGTTTTTCAATTTGTAAATTTTACAAAAGGAAAATACACTTTTACAATTAACAGTATTGGTTATCGGCCATATCAAACTGAAGTAGAAGTAACAGGTTCCACCATTAACCTGGAAATAGCTTTAGATGGAAATTCTTTCTACTTGCAGCCCCTAGAAGTCAGAGCTACAAGGGCATCTGCTTCTGCACCCTTTACGAAAACAAATATTAGTAAAGAACAAATTGCATTAGTAAATACAGGGCAAGATCTTCCCTTTTTATTAAATCAAACTCCCTCAACTGTAATCAATTCGGATGCAGGAAATGGAGTAGGTTATACTGGAATTCATATCAGAGGTTCTGATGCAACCAGAATTAATGTTACACTCAATGGCATCCCTTATAATGATGCAGAAAGCATGGGTACCTATTTTGTGGACCTACCTGATTTTGCATCTTCCATTAATAGTATTCAAATACAAAGAGGCGTGGGAACGTCTTCCAACGGCGCTGGGGCTTTTGGTGCTACACTAAATTTAGCTACCAATGAGTTCAATGAAAAATCTTATGCAGAACTCAATAATAGTTTTGGTTCTTTTAACACCTGGAAAAACACATTGAAATTCGGTACAGGATTAATTGCGCATCATTTTACCATTGATGCCAGAATAAGTAAAATTAGTAGTGACGGCTATGTTGATCGCGCCAGTTCTGATTTAAAATCGCTCTATGTTAGTGCTGCTTATGTGAATCAAAATTCATCCTTACGTCTAAATATATTTTCTGGAAAAGAAAAAACATACCAATCATGGTATGGTATTTCTGAATCTCAACTTTTAATTGATCGCAGATATAATCCGGCAGGTACAGAGAAACCAGGTACTCCTTATGAGAACCAAACTGATAATTATACGCAAACCCATTATCAATTATTCTTCAATCACAAGTTTAATACCAACTGGGCTTTCAGTACAGCTGTATTTTTAACGAAGGGGAAGGGTTATTACGAAGAATATAAAGCAGATCAAAACTATGCCGATTATGGATTACCCGATCAAGTAGATGGTAATACCACTTATGCCACAACCGATTTAATTAGGCAGCGTTGGTTAGATAATAATTTCTTTGGACAGATTGCCTCATTGCAATATAAAACAGAGCATGATGAACTAACTTTTGGCGGAGGTTGGACAAAATATGAAGGAACACATTTTGGTAATATTATTTGGATGCAAATCGGTAAAGTTTCTCCTGATTACCATTATTATGACTTTCCTGCAACAAAATGGGATGCAAATTTTTATACAAAATGGATGCATAAGTTTAATAACAAATGGCAAAGTTTTATTGATGTGCAATACAGAAATGTAAATCATCAAATGGAAGGATTTGAAGGAAATGCCAATCTTTCAATCCACAGAAATTTCCAATTCTTGAATCCGAAAGCGGGTATCACTTATTCTTATAATGGATGGCAGGGGTATTTGAGTTATGCGCTGGGAAATAAAGAACCCAATAGAGATGACTTTCAAGCTAGTTTAGTCAGCCAGCCTAAACAAGAATCTTTGCATGATTTTGAATTCGGTTTAGAAAAACGAACTCAGAATTTTCATTATGGCGCAACTGTTTATTATATGAACTACATCAACCAATTAGTATTAACCGGGCAAATAAATGATGTAGGATCTTATACGAGAACGAATGTACCAAAAAGTTATCGCCTTGGCCTAGAATTGCAAGCCACTGCAGTACTTGCTAAATGGTTAAATGTTGTTGGCAACCTCACATTTAGTAAAAATAAAATTCAATCCTACACAGAATATATTGATAACTATGATAATGGTGCACAAAATGCAATTGATCATCATAATACTGATATATCATTTTCACCTAACACCATTGCTAGCCTTAGTTTCAATCTGCTTTTGATTAAGAATATTGACATAAGTTTATTGAACAAGTATGTTGGAAAACAATACATGGATAATGCCCAAAATGAATCAAGTAAACTTGATGCATACTTTACACAAGATCTTAGGTTATCATATACTCTTAAAAATAAACTCTTTAAAGAGTGGCATATTATTGGTCAATTGAATAATTTATTTAACATAAAATATCAGCCCAACGGATATGCCTATAGTTATATTTACAATAATGCAAGAGTCAATGAAAATGGATATTACCCAATGGCTGGAACAAACTTTATGCTCTCTTTAAATATCAATTTTTAAATTAAAAATTAATAATTCAAAAAAAAGCTCGTTGAAAATCATCAACGAGCTTTTTTTATATACCTGTAAATTTATTTTACAATTCTATCCTGCCAGGCTAACATTCCACCTGATACATTGATGAGGTTTGTAAAGCCAGCTGTTTCAAGCATCATACAAGCTTGACCGCTTCTATTACCACTTCGGCAATAGATATATACTTCTTCATTTTTCAAATCTTCAATTGCATCGATGTTCAATGTTTGAACCTGACCTAATGGTAACAAGATTCCACCAATATTAAAGTCAGCGTGTTCATGTGGTTCTCTCACATCTACTAAGTTGATTTTTTCGCCGGAGTCGATTTTTTCTTTTAAGGCTTCTACAGAAATGGTTTGCATGTAAATATAAATTTGATTGTTTATTGATTGATAGGTGCTTGAACTGTATCTTTTATGGGTGCCACTGCACTAATATAAATATCTAATAACTGACCGCTTCTAATTTTGTTGGATGATCTCTGACCAGGAACTGTTTCGATATAAACATCGGGACTTTGCTTAACAATAAATGCGGCATTCGTATCTGCAATTGTGCCTACAGGTATAATAGATCCTATATTAAGACTTAAAGAGGTTAACCAACTTTTTGCTTCTACTAAAGTCATCCCTATTAAATTAGGCACTTCAAAATCACCACCGCCAACACCACTACCCAATACCAACCCAATAGAACTTCCCAAAGGAATTTTGGCGCCTGGCTTTACTTCAATATCATTCAAAGTCTGCTCTAATACTGCATTGCGCGCAATATCTGGTTTGTAATTAATCATTCCCAATTTAAGTCCAAGACTTTGTAAATACATTTCAGCACTTCTAATTGAGAATCCAACCAAATTAGGCATATCAACCATTGGTGCCGAACTTCTATTGATGGTCAGATAAATTGTTCTTCCTTGTTTAACTATAGCGTCTGGTTCAGGTGATTGACGAACTACCGCCAATTTTGCAACACTATCAACATATACAGAATCCTGTAATGCCACATGAAAACCTTTATCCTCTAAAATTTTCTTTGCGGCTGTAGCGTTTTGTCCAACTACACTTGGCACTTTTTCCGATTTCCCAAATCCTGTGATCCATGACAAGGAAAGAAAAAACAGTACTACCAACAATACGATAAGTCCGATTGCTGCCAGAATATTTGCCCATAAGGGCTTGCTTGTGATGTATTTAAACACAGAATTGAATTTGGAAATAATATTGGGAAATTCCTTTATTTAAATGAAACTACCAATTCCATCCATAAGGATTTGGTAATTTCTTATTTATTTTAACGCTTCTTCTATTATAGCAGTATAAAAATCTGTCAATTTCCAACCCATTGTACGAACCTGCTGTGGAATAATACTGGCGTCACTCTGACCAGGAACTGTATTCACTTCCAGCATAAAAGGTTTTGCTTTTTCTTCATTGTAAATAAAATCTATGCGCACTACTCCCCTACAATTCATCACTTCGTATACGCGCTTGGCAGCAGTAGTTAACTGTTCAAACATTTCTTCAGAAATATTAGCTGGTGTAATTTCTTCGCTTTTTCCTAAATACTTAGCTTCAAAATCGAAAAAGGTATTATTCGTTTTAATTTCTGTAATTGGCAAAACAGTAATAGTGCCATTTGATTTAAAGACCCCAATGGTAAATTCTCTTCCACTGATAAACTCTTCTATTAATATTTGATCATCCTCCTTGAAAGCTTTTTCAATTGCAGCATCCAATTCATTTGCCAAATCCACCCTACTCATCCCAATACTACTTCCGCCATTATTAGGTTTCACAAAAACCGGTATTTGCAATTGTTCTAAAATGGCTTTGCTTGTGATAGGGGTATGTTTGAAAAGGTGTAATGACTTTGCAACATCAATACCTGCAAAAGAAGCAACAGCAACTGTATATCTTTTATTGAAGGTAAGTGCAGAAGTTGCTGCATCACAACTGGTATAGGGCAAATGTAACATGTCGAAATACCCTTGCAATTTTCCATCTTCGCCTGGCGTACCATGGATACACATTAAAATTGCATCGAACCGAATTTTTTGTCCATTATCAATAACAGAAAAATCAGATCTGTCTACTGATGAAATTTCTCCATTTACGGGTTCGTACCACCAACCTTTATCATTAATATCAATTCTATACAAATCGTACTTTTCTCTATCCGTATTATTGGATACTGTGATAGCGCTTTTATAACTAATCTGCGCTTCTCCACTCAATCCGCCAGTAACAAGGGCAATCTTTTTTTTCATGCTTTTCAATATATATAACAAATATAACTGCCAAAATAACAAGGGCAAAATGGCGTCTTAATATAAAAAAAGCTGAAGAAACTCTCCGTCTCTTCAGCTCACGTTAACGGGAAATATCACCCGCTGTTACAAGATATTGCCGTTTTAATGGCAATAATTAAAGTACTATAAAGTTAGAATAAGCTTTCTCAATTTGCAAGTATTTCATGGCAAAAAGTTTAGCACATTCTTAAGTGTTAACTGTGTAAAGCATCTTTTTTAGCCATTAAAGCATCAACAGTTTCTTGGTATGCTTCATCATGAACACAACAGTCAACAGGACATACTGAAGCACATTGTGGTTCCTCATGGAAACCCTGACACTCAGTACACTTGTTTGGAGTAATATAATACGTATCTGTGCTAAGAGGAGCAAAACGCTGATCTGCACTTGCTGCAGTACCATCTAATAATGTAAAAGAACCTTTTACGGTTGTACCGTCTGCTAAAGCCCATTCTACACCGCCTTCATAGATTGCGTTGTTAGGACACTCGGGTTCACATGCCCCGCAATTAATGCATTCATCTGTTATTTTAATAGCCATACAAAATTGGTTTGTTGAGTTTGTAACTACATTTACAGTTCAAAATTACGGTTGACTGATGACTTTACAAACTAGAATTCAAATATTATTACGATTAAGGGAATTTTTTTTGCAACCAACCGATTTATGGCTCGAGTGTCAGGAAAGGGCTTGTCGCGAAAATCCATGGTTTATCCCTGAATTTGTTGAGCTTTCTATCAAAAACATTTCTGACAATTTTTTGCCCGAAAAAGCTTTAAACAATTGGATAAGTCATTATTCGATCCCTGAAATAAACCCTAACCCAAAAAATATAGGGCTGGTGATGGCAGGAAATATTCCTCTTGTTGGTTTTCACGATCTGCTATGTTGCTTCGTTACGGGGCATAAAACCACCATTAAACCTTCTTCAAAGGATTGCATACTCATAAAATTCATAGTAGCTGAAATGGTTTCATGGAATGCTGAAGTTGCTGATTGGATTCAATTTGCTGAAAATCTGAAAGGTTGTGATGCCTATATTGCCACAGGCAGCAATAATACAAGCCGGTATTTTGAATATTATTTTGGCAAGTACCCCAATATTATTCGAAAAAACAGAACCTCCGTAGCTATCTTGGATGGAACTGAATCACCAGAAGAATTGAGTGCTTTGGCAGATGATATACAATTATACTTTGGGCTCGGCTGCAGAAACATTACAAAAATATTTGTCCCTGAAAACTATGATTTCCTTCCGCTTCTGAATGTATTAAGGAAATATGAACACTATATAGATTTTCATAAATACAAACACAATTACGATTACCATTTAGCCATTCTAATAATGAGTAACCGCTATTATATGAATAATGATTCTATCATTTTAACTGAAAATATTGCAGCTTATTCGCCAGTTAGCCAGATCCACTATGAAAAATATTCAGACAGTGCAATCATATTAGACGCCTTAAAAGAAAACGAAGAAATTCAATGTGTACTGGGGCATGGACAATTAGCTTTTGGAACGGCTCAAAGCCCTGGCCTATTTGATTATGCCGACGGAATTGACACGATGCGTTTTTTAACAAGTATATAAATTCAATTTAACATTATTCATACTTTTAAGCGATTAAACTAGCCTACATTTATTGGGTACAAATGCAGGCTTTATCCGTAAAAAATTGTTAAAAGAGATAAAGGGTAACCTGTCATTTCATCAGGTTTATTTAATTGCCAATTGAAAGGCATAGAATTTGAAATAACTGAAAAAAAATAGGATTATGAACTTGAAAAACATTTTAGCCATTATTGCAATCAGTGCTACCACAGCAGTTGCAAGTGTTTGGGGATACGGAAAAATAATTGAACACCAATATGCTGGCACACAGGAAGCAGGCAAATTACCTGTGAATTATGTTGGATTTACAGGTAATAATTCACCTGGAACACCTGTAGATTTTACTCCTGCAGCAACAAGTGCTACACCAGCAGTAGTACACATTAAAACGAGAACTAAATCAAAGCAGGTTGCCAATAATCAGCGTCAGAGAAATCCGTTTCAAGATTTCTTTGGAGGTGATGATGCATTTGGAGATTTCTTTGGTGGACCAAGAGTAATGCCAGAACAAAGAGCTAGTGGAAGTGGTGTTCTGATTACGGAAGATGGTTATATCGTTACCAATAATCATGTGGTTGATGGTGCTGATGAAATTAATGTAACACTTCCTAATAAAAAGTCATACAAGGCTACTGTAATTGGTGCAGATCCAAGTAGCGATATCGCTGTAATTAAAATTGAAGGAAAGGGATTCCCTTATTTAGTATATGGCAATAGCGATGATGTAAAACTTGGACAATGGGTTTTGGCAATTGGATATCCACTAAGCTTAGATGTAACAGTAACAGCTGGAATCGTAAGTGCAAAATCTAGATCTATAAATATCAATAAGCAACAAAGTGCCAGTCCGGTTGAATCATTTATTCAAACAGATGCTGCAGTAAATCCAGGAAATAGCGGTGGGGCATTGATTAATACAAGTGGAGAGTTAATTGGAATCAACTCTGCCATTGCTTCTCCCACGGGTTCATATGCTGGATATTCTTATGCTATTCCAGTTAATATTACCAAAAAGATTGTGACTGATATTGTAAAGTTCGGAACGGTGCAAAGAGGTTATATCGGAATTAATTTTTTAAACGATAACTTATCTGAAGAAGAAATAAAAGCGATTGAAAAAGAATTGGGAATTCCATATAAAGAAGGGGAAGGCGTTTTTGTAACTGGGGTTCCGGCTGGCGGGTCTGCAAATGCCGCAGGAATAAAGAAAGGCGATATCATTACAAAAGTAAATGGTACTAATGTAACCAATGGCCCAGAATTACAAGAACAGATTACTCGTTTCAAACCAGGTGACAAAATATTACTTACCTATAAAAGAGCTGGCAAAGAAAATACAGTAAATCTTACTTTGAAAAATAAAGCAGGAAATACTGATATCGTAAAAAACAGTTCCATCATGGATCAAATAGGTGGCGAACTAGAAAACGTTGACAAAAAAGTAGCTGCTGCCAATGAGTTATCAGGTGGCGTTGTGGTTAAAAAAATTGGCACTGGTTTATTGAAAAATACAAAAATGCAGGATGGATTTATCATCACGAGTGTGAATGGCCAGGAAGTTAAAAATTTAGATGAATTAAAAAGTATCCTGGTTGCATCCAAAGGTGGAACAGTAAGATTAGAAGGTGTTTATCCTGGATATGAGGGCTCTTATGCGTATCCGTTGAATTTAAAGGAAGAATAGAATAAGTCAAAAATTAAAATTCAAAATTCAAAAAAGCCTCTGATTATAGACTGGCCCAAAAAAGTTAGACACTTGATGGGGCAGTCTAATTTGGAGGCTTTTTATATTTCGAAATTGCCTTATTCGTTTTTGACTTTTGAATTTTGAATTTTCTTTACGCTTTCTTATAAAGAAAAAATTCACCACCCTGTAGTTCAAATTCTTCTCCTGGTTTAAATTGAAATTTTAATCCAGAAAAAACATTTTCAAATTTTCCATCCAACCAACCATGCGACACTTGAATTTTTAATCTGTTCTTATCAGATAAATTTAAAATTACAAGAATAGTATCTTCTCCTGATTTTCTCATGAATGCAAATAGTGCATCATCATTTTGTGAAGGGAGAATAAAAGTTTCTCCTTCCGAAATCGCTTTATTGGAATTGCAAATATGCAATAGTGTGGAATAAAAGTTTTCCAACTCCAATGGCTTAGTCCAATCAATTTCATCTTTATCAAAAAATGCCAATCGTTTTTTATTAGGTATTTCCTGACCGCTATAAATTAATGGTAAGCCTTTCCAGGTAGCTGAAAAAACAGACCATGCTTTTGAAATTGCACCATATTTTTCTATCTCAGTACCATTCCAACTATTTTCATCATGATTACTGGTAAAGAATAATTTAATTGCTTGATTTGGATATTGTGAATAGCTGTGCAAACAGTTTCGAATATCATTCAAACTCGCTTCATGACGTGAAAGCTTTTCCGACAAGTGCATCCAATTCCAGGCATAGCTTGCATCAAATGCCTGATGGTATTCTGGCACATCGCATTCAGCTAACCAAAACAATGGCTTTATAGTTTCACATTCCTTTCTTGCATTTATCCAAAATTCTAATGGAACTAAGTGTGCCATATCACATCTAAATCCATCAATGTCGCATTCCCTAACCCAATATTGCATAGCCTTGGTCATTGCAATTCTCATGGCTTCTACTGAAAAGTCAAGATCTATCACATCATGCCATCCATTAATTTCAGTGAATCCACCTTTTGCATCTTTTATATACCAATTAGGATTTTCAAAAGTCCATTGATGATCCCATCCTGTATGATTTGCTACCCAATCTATGATAATCTTGAAGCCAAGTTTGTGTGATTCATTCACCAATTCTTTGAAGTCTTTCAGCGTCCCAAACTCTGAATTGATACTTGTATAACTGCTACATGCATAATAACTACCCAGGCTACCTTGACGTACTTTTTGACTAATTGGAGTAATCGGCATTAGCCATAAGATCTTTACCCCCATTGCTTTTAATCTCGGTAAGTGTTTTGCAAAAGCTGCAAAACTACCCTCTGCAGTATACTGGCGAATGTTTACTTCATAAATATTGGAACCCCGGGCCCATTCTACTGTCGAAAAATTTTGACTCATAATTACTTGATCTCCTTACAATGAAATAGTTTTATGCAGATATGACTACTAACGCGCAACCAAAACTGGACAGAAAGATAAGTATTTTACAGGCTACGGCAATTAATATGACCGACATGGTGGGCATCGGCCCATTTGTTGTTTTAAGTATGGTAGCAGAAATTATGCAAGGGCCTTGGTTTTTATACGCATGGATTGCAGGGGCACTTTTATCATTTGTTGATGCCATGGTTTGGAGTCAACTTGGTTCAACCTATCCTTTGGCTGGAGGCAGTTATAATTTTCTAAAGGAAGGCTTCGGACCAAAATGGGGAAAGCTCATGAGTTTTCTTTTTGTTTGGCAAACTATGATTCAAGCACCTTTAGTGATTGCATCAGCTGCAATAGGTTTTGCTAGTTATTTCCGCTATATATATCCATTAAACGATTGGCAAGGCAAAATAATGAGTGGAAGCATTGTGATATTAATCGTAGTAATGCTATACAGAAAAATAGAGGCAATTGGAAAAATCAGTGTGATGCTTTGGGTGGGTGTTTTAGTTACCATGGCATGGCTTATAGGTGGCGGATTATTTCATGGTAATTTTCTGCAACCCATCTTACATATGAATGATGGATTAAAATTAGATCATGCATTTGCTGCAGCACTTGGTTTTGCCAGTGTCAAAACTATTTATAGTTATTTAGGATATTATAATGTTTGCCATTTGGGTGGAGAAATCATGCATCCTCAAAAAAATATTCCTAAGAGCATGTTTATTTCCATTGTAGGTATTGCCGTCTTATACCTGATGATGAATATTAGTGTGGCTTCTGTTTTACCATTTGAACAAATTCAAAAAAGCAAATTTGTAGTTAGTGAATTTGTGGCAGTTCTATTTGGTTCTACAGCAGCAAACATTGCAACGATACTGATACTTTGGGTTGCTTTTGCTTCAGTATTTTCTGCTACCCTTGGATATAGTAGAATCCCTTTCGCTGCAGCATCTGATGGTGCTTTCTTTAAAGTATTTGCGAAGCTGCATCCTACCAAACATTTTCCTTACGTATCACTTTTAGTATTGGGTTCTGTTGCATTTGTATTTAGTTTACTTTTCAAATTACACGAAGTTATTAATGCCATTTTAGCCATGCGCATATTGATCCAGTTTATTGGTCAGGCTATTGGCCTTTTATTATTAGTAAAGAAAAAAGGGAAGGCACACTTTGCATGGAAAATGCCGCTTTATCCTGTTCCTGTAATACTTGCCATTATAATTTGGGGTTTGGTATTTATTTCTACCGGCTTTAATATGATACTTGGTGGCCTTACCGTAACTGGGCTCGGCATCATTGCCTTTCTAATAAAATCAAACAGGAACAAGGAATGGCCTTTTAAACTACCAATTTAACAGGCTGCTTAGGTAAAAAATGATGTAATATGAAACTTAATAGAACTACAGCTAATGCCCCTACTACGTTGAGCCATAAAAAACCTAATCCGATTATTTCATATTTATCCATAAAGAAGACAGTAATTACAATTACTTCTCCAATAATAGCAGCCCAAAAAACAGCATTCGCCTGAATGTTTTTTAAATAGAATGCTACAAGAAATATTCCTAAGATTACACCATAAAATAGCGAGCCTAAAACATTCACTGCTTCAATTAAACTGCCCATACCCGTTGCGAACTCTGCGGTGATGATGCTGAATATACCCCAACCCAATGTATAGTATTTTGAGATTTTATATTCATCAGCGCACTGCGCGATATTTTTACTATCATATGCTGTTTTCCGGAACCGAACATGAAAGTCTATCATGGTGCATGATGCAAGCGCATTCAATGCAGCAGCTATAGAGCCCCATGCTGCTAAAAAAATGATGGCTATTAATAATCCTACCAATCCTTTGGGTAAAAAGTCAACCACAAAACGTAGAAAAATATAATTGGTATCGTTTGTATCAGCATTAGGTAATGCTTTCTTTAAAACTGCTTTGTATTCTTTTTGTGTCGATGCCATTTGAATGGTTCCCATTCGCAAGCTATCCTTCAATTCGTTATTACCAGGAACTACAAATCCCCTACTCCATTTTTCTTGTTGCAATTGTTGCTGGTCGAAATGGGCTTCTATCAACTTTAAAGAATCTTTATATGGGGTTGTGTAGGCCTTTTCTGCAACTGATTTATTAAAGAAAACCGGGGCATGATTAAATTGATAAAAAGTAAAAAGCATTGCACCCAATAATAGAATTAAAAACTGCATGGGAACTTTTACAAGTCCATTCATTAATAATCCAATCTTACTTTCTTTACTATCTTTTGCAGTTAAATACCTTCCCACTTGTGACTGATCTGTTCCAAAATAAGAAAGGGCAAGAAAAAATCCACCAATAATACCACTAATGATATTGTATCGATCTTTCCAATCGAATCCATTTTTTGTGAACCCAGTAGTAATGACATTTAATTTCCCAGAAGCACCACTTACTTTTAATGCATCAGCAAAACCAACGCCAGTAGGCAGATAATGAACAATCAAGTATCCTGCAACAAACATTCCAATAAAAATAATAACCATTTGTAATTGTTGCGTATAAGCCACTGCCTTTGCACCACCACTAACAGTATAAATGATGAGCAATCCGCCCATTACAATATTTGTATAAAAAATATCCCAGCCTAATAAAGAAGATAGAATAATTGAAGGAGCATAAATACTGATTCCTGTGGATAATCCTCTCGAAATTAAGAAGAGAGAAGAAGTGAAAATTCTTGTTTTTATATCAAAGCGATTTTCTAAAAATTCATATGCAGTAAATATTTTTAACTTATGAAACAATGGAACAAAACTGATGGATAAAATAACCATCGCAATTGGCAAACCAAAATAATATTGAACAAAGCGCATTCCGTCTGTGAAAGCCTGACCTGGCGCAGATAAGAAAGTAATGGCACTAGCCTGAGTTCCCATGATACTCAATAATACCAAATACCAGGGCATAGACCGATTGCTCAAAAAATATCCTTCTAAGCTCTTAGAGGTACGACTTTTATATAGCCCATAAGCAATGATACCTAATAAGGTAATGGTTAATACAATCCAGTCGAGTTTACTCATGCAAAATGATTTGTAAACCAGATAAAAAATACAATAAGAACGGCTAATACAAACAGTACAAGCAAATACCAGCCCGACCAACCGGAGAAAATTGATATTTTATTTTTATTGTTCATTACTTATGATTACTCATTATTCCACCTGCCATGAGTCCTAGACCGAGACCAATAATTAGGCCAAGTTTTACATTCTTTAGTAATAAGCCTATTCCTAAAGCAATTAAAATTATCGTGAACGCCCCAATTCTTTTTCTTGGCTTTGAATTCATTATTAATTGTTTTTAGGAAGTGCAATCAGGTTTGCCAACAATTTATAAGCCCCAGTATTACCTGCTGGCAATTGTCTGAAAAGAACCAAACTCACATAGGCAAAATTTCCTTTCCCAAATTTAGCAATGGCTAAACTGCCCGTAGCAGGTTTGTCGCCAGTATCATTCATGCTCAATGGCATTTCATAATGAGGGTCCACCTGTTCTGCTTGATAAGTGCTTCTTTCCTGGATCCAATCATCAAAATCTTTTTGTTCGATTTTATTAGGATAATTCAAGACAGCATGCTCAGGTAAAATAAACCTCACAGGCGCATTCTCTTCCGTAACTCTTGAACTTGCATTTACGATAAATGGATAGGGTCCCACTTTAATTTTCTTTAACCCAATTTGATTGCTTTTTAAATATTGAACAATCAGGTTGCCTCCATTCTCGACATAACGATTTAACACATCATTTTTATTACTCAAATATTCAAAAACATTATACGCTCTAATCCCTAATAGAATGGCATCGAACTCCTTTAATTTCTCATCAGTAATATCAGACTCATGCAGGTATTGTAAATCGTAACCTAATTGCAGTATGGCATCAGGCACTTTGTCACCAGCACCAGTGATATAGCCCACTTTTTTACCAGACACTTTTACTTCATCTGAAATAATACGTGCATTATTTTGGAAAAAATAGTGAATGGCGGGAATATGATCATATTTAATAGCTCTTAAATAAGAGGTATAAATATGTTTTTTATTGTTGATGAATGTTGTAATTGTTGCTGCCACATTTGGATCTTGCTCCTTATTGAAAGATTTAGGCATGGCAATACTCTCAGCAAAAATTTTACCAGCTTCAAAATCAATGATGGTATCTTTTGAATAAACTGTTTTATTCCCTTGTAAGAGTTGAATCGTAACAGGTATTTGTTTAGCTGCAAAGTTTGATTTGTATTGTAATTGCAATTTTGGATTAGCAATTTGTTTGTTGTTCAACTTAACATTCGTTAAAACCACATCTGGAGTTAATGAAACAATAATAGGAGTGATCACTATATAAGGTTGGTATAATTCCCCCTTCACAGGATCAACATACTTATATTGAACAGGTTTCTGATCAGTAAAGATTACTCCGTTAATGGAGAAACTAAAATCAACAGAGTAAGCAGCTTTGTTTTCATCCTGGCCAATTAATTGTTGGTCTTCTACATTAAAACTTCCAATCTTATCTTGTTTATTTGCTAACCAATAAGGCTGACTTAATTTTTTAGAATTTTCAACCGTAAAAACTTTATTGAAAGAGATGTTACCATTTGAAGGAAGTGTGGAATGAAATAAAGTATCAAATGCATCATTCACCGAATTATTGATCCAAATATGTTCCAAAAGAATATTTACATTATTGCGTTTGTTTACAAAAAAATTGACACCCATTTTTTCGCCTAAGACTGCATATTCTTCCTCGGTAGTTGCTTCAAAAAACAATCCGCTGCAAGCCATAATCAAGTGTTTAACTTCTTCCATCTTTTTGGTTACCCAAGCAGATTTATCAGAAATCTGTTGCATGTTTTTATATAAGGCAATCAATGCATCAACAGATTTTTCAGGATGTTCAAATTGATAGACCCCTATAATCGCATCAATTTCATTAGAAATTTTTTCAGCACCTTTTATTCTATTCCAACTTATATCTACGCCATCAGTTAGTTCATTCTTTGGCGCATCCCCACCAAGTGTTGCGAAGTATTCATAAAAGGGACCTCTTCTTCTTGGTCTACCCTCACCCTGACTTTTATGCATGCTCCTGGCCTCTCCACCAATTTCTCCATAACTTTTTCCGATCAAAGGATTATAGCCGCCCACATCCATTTTAAATTGGTCGTTATTCGTTGTATTGTTTCCCCCAAAATTAAAAGTATTCCAAAGAATTCTCTTTGCCTGCCAGGTGCTAACTCCATACTTTAATTGATCAGGGAATCTATTTGGATCAGCTGCTGCTGTAAAAGCTTCCTGTGCTAAAATAGAAGAAGCAGCATGATGTCCATGTCCAGCCCTTGCATCGCCAGGAAAACGTGCAATAATTACATCAGGTTGATATTGTCGAATTACCCAAACTACATCACTCAGAATTTTTTCTTTATCCCAAATACGAAGTGCTTCATCGGCATTTTTACTGAACCCAAATTCGTAGGCCCTGCTAAAAAATTGCTCTGCTCCATCTTGTCTTCTTGCTGCTAACAATTCCTGTGTTCTGATTAAACCTAAATCAATGCCTTGCTCACTTCCAATAAGGTTTTGACCTCCATCTCCCCTAGTCAAGCTAAGATATCCTGTACGATATAATTTTTCTTTAGCCAAATAAGGTAGAAAGCTATTATTCTCATCATCAGGATGTGCAGCTATATATAATACGCTTCCTAATACTTTCAGTTTTTTCAACTGCATATAAATGTCAGCGCTATTATTAATAACAGGATTCTGTGCATTCGTTTCAATAATTGAAAGAAGCATACATAAAATAGCTATTGAGTTTAGCCGCAAAGAAAATCTCATCATAAAGTTCATTGTGTGTGTAACGAAGATAGTGTTCTCGAAAAGACTCTAATAACCGTTCAACCTAATTATTGTCCTGCCAAGAAAACAGCATTACAGAAAAGTAATTTACCGTTTTCCCAAAACTGACGAAACATAAGATTATCAGCCATATAAACAACAGATCCTGCTCCAATTGGTTGAACACCGAGTACTGTTCCGTCTTTTAATTTCGACTTCACTTTTACCCCACTAAATCCAGTAATATATCCCTCTTTTTTTAGCACACCCACATTCCAGCCTTCTTTCATGAATTCATAAATATTTGAGTCACGTTTTAATGTATAATAAAAATCAGGATATCCGAATGCCAAGGGATGGGTATTATCGAGTTCTACTTTATAAATAGCCCCTGGAATGGAACCGGTTAATGCAGTTCTCTCTTGATCTGCAAATTTCTTTAAAGCAGCATATTCATTCTTATCTTCCGTTTTGTCTTCTTTTAATTTAATTCCCCAATCAGCACCTGCCAACTGATCTGCAGCAGATTCAATTGCGATTAATTTACCACCACTTTTTACAAAGTCCTTTAATTTATCTGTTGTTGTTTTATCTGTAAGTGTTTTATAGGTGCCATCCGGAACTATCAATACTTGGTAATTCTTAAGATTAAATCTTCCTAAATCAGTGGCATTTACAAGTGTTACTGGATAATCTAATTGTTGGTCAAAGAATTGCCAGATTTCTCCTGCACTTAAACTTGAACTTTGCTCCCCACTAATAAGCGCCACCTTGGGTGCTGAATTTATTATCCGAATATCAGGTGAACCAAAATCGGCCCCTTTATCCATCAATCCAGTTTCAACGGCAACTGGCTGAATATGATATTTCTGACAAGCTTCATTTGCAATGGCACTCCAATTTACAGATGCATTACTAGTCTTTAAGACAACCAATGTGCCACGGTCATATTCTTTTCCATTATAACTAAAAGGAAGTGTGGTATAACGAACTTTTACATTGTTCTTTAATAAATTAGCAAGCACTTTTGCTGCGTTCAATGAAGTATAAGGAATCAATAACCCATAATTTGCACTTTGCATCGTGATTACTGAAGCTGATTTAAAATCAGTATTTACATCAAGTTTTTCTTTTACTGCATAGGTTTTTATACCATACGCAAAAGGTATTGACCATGCAGTAATATCATAGGTATTTGAATCAGACAATTTTGTTTTAGGTTCCAGTAACACTTTTGCTAATACAGCATTCGACTGATAAGAGCTTACAGCAAGATGCAATCCCTCATCTACAAAAGATTCTTCTTTACCAGAAAAATAATTGTATCCAATAAATTTTTTGTTATTAATAGTTCCAGATTCTATTCCGTTTTGATCCAGTAATTTTTTAACCGCTAATAACTTGTTTTCATCTTTAGAAGTAAATACATAGGTTTTATAGTCTCCAATTTTTCCACTCTTGTTATCCGTATAAAATTGCCTGAACTCTTTCAACAATCTTTGCTGGTTTTTGGCACTTGTTTCAATAGTAGATAATCCTGTGGTATAATGGTGCATTACACGATCAGTAAGGGTAAGGGTATCTCCGTTCTTATTCAAAATTGCAAGCCCGCTTCGAATTCCACCTTGTTCAAAAGTCATTCCAATTGCCCCTTTATAAATAGGGTAAGTATCTCCGTATGAAGGATACAAAAGATCAAATCTTTCTTTTGTAAAAAACAACCAGCCATTTTTATCAAAATAGCTTGCATTACTTTTTCCTATAAGTCCTTGAAAGTCTCTCTGCCATTGCGTTATAAGTTCATGGTATGGTTCTGCAGCAGGTGCAAAATAATAAGGTTGATCAAACCCTTGCTCATGATAATCTACATGCACTTGTGGTAACCACTCGTTATATTTTTTTAATCTTTGCTGAGATTCCACCTGTGTTTGCCAAGCCCAATCTCTATTCAAATCAAAATTGTAGTGATTACTTCTGCCTCCTGGCCAAGGCTCAACATGCTCCCTTGCAAGAGGCTCTGGATTTGCATGCATCCCTACCATCGAATTAAACCAGTTCACATAGCGGTCTCTTCCATCAGGGTTGATACAAGGATCAATTATTATAATTAGGTTTTTCAACCACTCTTTTGAAGTAGCATTTTTAGGATCGACCAATGTATATAGCGTTAGCATCGCAGCTTCAGAAGATGAGGTTTCATTTCCATGAACATTATAACTAAGCCATACAATTGCAGGAGCATCTGCTATTGATTCCGCACTGTTATCTTTTAAAACTCCAGCCATTGACAGATTATTATGACGAATCGACTCCAATCTTTTTAAGTTTTCGGGACTGGCAATAATCGTAATTAGAAGTTCCCTTCCTTCATTTGTTTCTCCATATTTTTCAATCTTTACTATTTCAGGTTTAGCCTGTGCCACTGATTTAAAATATTCTACAACACGATGATGACGGGTATATTTTGCACCAACAGAATACCCCAAAAACTGTGATGGGCTTTGTAATTCCTGAGCAAAAAGGATGCTGCCAGAAAAAAACAGTACTAATGCTAAGCTGAGTTGTTTCATAATTTAAAAATGAGCTGTGAATGTAGTTAAACTAAAAAAGCTTTGAACGTTGTGATGCACTTATTTTTACACAACCTTTATAACTAATAGGTTGTTTTTGTATCAAATCAATTAATTTTCTCCCATGAAATGAGACATAATCATTTTTTCATACTTATAAAAATGACATTAGTTGAATTCCATGTAACCAAAATCAAAAATCGACAGATGAAAATGTTTAAAACCCTCAGCATTTGTATTATACTCGGACTAGTACAGCCCGGTCTTGCACAGGTTTCCATTGTTGGTGCCGGTAAAAAAGTAGATCCCTTTCATTATGAAGTAGTAAAAAACGGGCAGTTCAGAAGGGCATCTGTTAGTTCAGCGCATCCGCTTGCGAGTATGGTGGGAGCTGCCATCATGGAGCAAGGAGGTAACGCATTCGATGCAGGAATTGCAACCCAACTTGCATTGGCAGTAGTATATCCGGGTGCCGGAAATATTGGTGGAGGTGGATTCTTACTAGCCCGTCAAAGTAATGGAGAACTCATAGGATTAGACTATCGCGAAGCAGCACCATCAAAAGCTAGTCGGGATATGTATTTAGATAAGAACGGGAATGTACTTCCTGCGCTTTCTCAGTTTGGGCATCTGGCATCCGGCATCCCAGGCACTGTAGCCGGCCTTTTCGCCACACTACCATATGCAAAGCTGCCCTTTAAAACTTTGATACAACCTGCCAT
>Ga0194037_1000502_pt1 | contig 30442 bp, 25 predicted proteins | sample JunL306m_MetaG_FD_148653 | JGI IMG/M metagenome (GOLD analysis project Ga0194037, IMG submission 148653) | Anoxic zone freshwater microbial communities from boreal shield lake in IISD Experimental Lakes Area, Ontario, Canada - Jun2016-L304-6m | ecosystem: Environmental > Aquatic > Freshwater >...
CTCTGGTTTTGTGTCGGTTGTATGACCTGCACGGCAAGATGTCCGCAGAACATGGATATCGCCGCAACCATGGACTCGCTCAGGTCACTTGCCCTCGAGAAGGGCCTGGTATCAGAAAGCAAAGCAAAAAAGCTGGTGACGGCTTTTCATGTCTCGTTTCTCAATAACGTACGCAAACATGGTCGTCTGCAAGAACTTTCACTGGTCAGCAGCTATAAGCTCCGTACAAGATCTTATCTTCAGGATTCAGAATCAGGCGTGAAAATGATTATGAGCGGAAAGATCAACCCATTACACGCCTTGACGGGAAAAGGGGGGGTAAAAGGGAAAGATCAGATTGCAAAAATATTCACGGCTGCCGAAAATCATTCTCACTTGTCGGTGCCAAAACGACGTCCGACAAAAAAAGATTTTATCCCGAAGACGCCTCATGCAATCAAGCCGGGTATGACCATAGGATACTATCCGGGTTGCTCACTGAGCGGTACGGCAAGAGAATATGATATTTCTGTCAAAAAAATGTGTTCCCTTCTCGGTCTGAAACTTCAGGAAATTGAGGACTGGAACTGTTGCGGAGCGACGTCGGCACATGCCACCAATCATAAACTGGCCGTACTTTTGCCTGCACGAAATCAGGCGCTTGCTGATGCTCAGGGGCTGACCGTGGTTCTGGCACCCTGCGCGGCTTGCCAGAACCGCCAGGTCACCACCAGAAAAGCCCTGATGGCTTCACCCGAACTTCGCGCGGAAGTTCTTTCTATTACCGGTATTAAACCAACCTGCACGGCTGAGTTTATTGGCGTCACCGAACTTCTTGAGGCAATGGATCCGGAGGAGATCAAAAAAAGGGTAACAAAACCTCTTACCGGACTTTCTCTCGCCTGTTATTATGGCTGTCTTCTGGTGCGCCCGATGGAGGATATGGGTTTTGATGATCCGGAAAATCCGCTCAAAATGGAGGCAATCATGAGTGCTCTTGGAGCGAAACCCGTTGACTGGGCATTCAAGATTGAGTGTTGTGGAGCCGGACTCACGCTTGCACAACAGCCTCTTGTTGAAGAGCTTACACACTCGATTGCTAAAAATGCGGCTGACAACGGAGCTGATGCTTTTGTTGTCGCATGTCCTCTTTGCCAGGCAAACCTCGACATGCGTCAGGACAGCATGAGAAAACGGTTCGGGGACATTAAACAGATGCCTGTCTACTATATTTCGGAGCTTGTCGCTATCGCCTGCGGCGCAACTCCATCTGAAGTCGCTGTGGGAGAACATTTTGTTCCTGCACTTGACTTTGTCTCGAAACTTTAGGCGACGGCCAATTATTTGAAAGAACAAGACGCATTGTTTCAGGCTCCTTCTGGGAGCTGTTCCGGTCAGCAGTTTTATACTAAACGATTGAATTATGGCAAAGATTGGAGTATTTATATGTCACTGCGGTGAAAATATTGCCTCAAAGGTTGATTGTACCAAACTGGCGGCCGCTATAGGAGAACACCCTGGAGTTGCGGTGTCTGTTGAATACAAATATTTTTGCTCGGAACCTGGTCAGGAAAGTGTCAAAAAAGCCATTCGCGACAATAACCTTACCGGTGTCATTATAGCCGCATGCTCCCCGAGAATGCATGAAGCCACCTTCCGCAAGGTCTGTGCGGAATCTGGCCTGAATCCCTATCTCTGTGAAATAGCAAACATTCGCGAACAATGTTCCTGGGTGCATACCGATAAGGATATGGCTACCGAAAAAGCCATTGACATCACCCGTTCGATGATTGAAAAAGTTAAACTGAACAACAAACTCCAGCCTATTGAGGTTCCTGTAACCCGCCGGGCGCTCGTCATTGGAGGGGGTGTCGCTGGCATACAGGCCGCGCTTGATATTGCCAATGCCGGTCAGGAAGTTGTTCTTGTCGAACGTGAGCCCTCGCTTGGCGGCCACATGGCGCAGCTATCGGAAACATTTCCGACCCTCGACTGCTCACAGTGTATTTTGACGCCTCGAATGGTAGAAGTAGCTCAACACCCAAAGATACGCCTGCTCACCTATGCTGAAGTTGAGCAGGTTGACGGCTTCATCGGAAATTTCAAGGTAAAAATTCGCATGAAATCGCGTTACGTCAACAAAGACGTCTGTACTGGCTGTGGCGATTGCATGGTGAAATGTCCTGTCAAAAAAATATCGAGTGAATTTGACTGCGGCCTGGGCAAAAGAACCGCCATTTATACTCCGTTTGCCCAGTCTGTACCAAATATACCAGTTATCGACAAGGCAAGCTGCATTTACTTCAAAAACGGCAAGTGCAAGACCTGCATGAAGTCCTGTCAGATCAATGCCATCAACTTTGATATGCAGGACGAATTCATTGATCTTGACATCGGCGCCATTGTTGTTGCCACCGGATTTCAGATACAGAATACTGCAGGCTACGGAGAGTATGGCTATGGCAAGTATCCTGACGTCATCACCGGTCTTCAATTTGAGCGCCTCGCTACGGCAAGCGGCCCGACATCAGGCAAAATCCTTCGTCCCTCAGATGGCAAAGAGCCGGAAACGGTGGTGTTTATCCAATGTGCCGGATCGCGCGACCCTTCAAAAGGTGTACGCTACTGCTCCAAGATATGCTGCATGTACACTGCCAAGCATGCCATGCTTTATGCCCATAAGGTTCATCATGGAAAAACTCATGTTTTTTATATGGATATCCGTGCTGCCGGCAAAGGGTATGATGAATTTACCCGAAGAACCATTGAGGAAGATGATGCATCATACATCCGGGGTCGAGTCAGCAAGGTATGGCTGGAAAATGGCAAGCTGATGGTACGCGGTGTTGATACACTTCTCGGCAGACCCGTTACCATACCCGCCGACATGGTCGTTCTTGCTACCGCGATGGTCCCGCAACCTAATGCCAAAGAGTTTGCCAAAACCATTGGCATCGCTTACGACGATTACGGCTACTACAACGAGGCTCATCTCAAGCTCAGGCCTGTCGAATCATCTTCGGCGGGAGTTTTCCTGGCCGGTGCATGCCAGTCACCAAAAGATATTCCTGACTCGATTGCGCAGGCATCAGCATCGGCAAGCAAGGTTCTTGCCCTTTTCAGCAAGGAAAAACTGGAACGGGAACCGGTCGTTGCCTCAACCAATGAAGCTACTTGTGCCGGATGCTGGGGCTGCGTTCTTGCCTGTCCATACAACGCCATTGAACAAAAAGATATTCTCGACCGTTCCGGACGGGTCATCAAACGGGTGGCGTCTGTTAATCCTGGCTTGTGTCAGGGCTGCGGCACCTGTGTCACCTTCTGTCGATCGAACAGTATCGACCTGGCTGGCTTTACCGAAAAACAGATCTTTGCTGAAGTGATGGGTCTCTGATGAACTCAATTTTTTTCATGAATGAACCGAACTTTGCCTCTGGAGTATGCTGATGAGTGAAACCTTTGAACCGAAAATCATTGCGTTTGTCTGCACCTACTGTACGTATGCAGGTGCTGACCTTGCTGGAACAAGCCGCCTGAAATATGCGCCGAATGTACGCATGATCCGCCTTCCCTGTACCGGCAGAATAAGCCCCATGTTTATTCTGAAAGCTCTTCAAAAAGGCGCTGACGGTATACTGATAAGTGGATGTCACCCTGGAGACTGCCATTTTACTCATGGCAACTATCATGCACGACGGAGGTGGATGGTTTTTCGTTCACTCCTCGACTTTATGGGCATATCAACAGAACGGGTAAAGTTCTCCTGGATCAGTGCGGCTGAAGGTGGCAAATTTGCTGATCTTATTAACAACGTCACTGAAGATATCCGCAAGCTTGGTCCATTTGATCAATACAAAGAGTTGATCATGGAAACTGAAGCTCCAGCGACACTTTAATAACAACAAGGCAATGATTACACAGGAAAAATACAGAAGCAAAGTAAAGAAACTTCTTGCCGACGGCTCAGTTAAAATGGTCATCGGCTACGGTCCTGGCTCAACTGCTGACCGGCGACGCCCGCTTTTTGTCCGTTCATTTGAAGAGGCTGACCAGCTTGTGCTCGACAGCAACTGCATCGGGAATTTATCGGGCTATCTCGTTACCGAAGGGCTTCTGAGTGATGAAAAACGTGTCGCCATCTTTCTTCGACTCGAAGGAATTCGTTCTCTCAATATCCTTGCAGCAGAATCGCAGCTCAATCTGGACCAGATCATCATTTTCGGGTTTGATTCGATTGGCAGAGAGGTCAATTCGCTGCCAGGCGAACATGCGGAAGAGTTTTCAGAACTGATCGGGTCAATAAAAGAGAACCCTCCTGAAAAAAGCAGAGAACCACTCTTGTACCAGATTGAACAGATGAACCCGCAGGAGCGATTTGCGTTCTGGAAGGAGGAGTTTTCCCGGTGCATCAAATGTTATGCCTGTCGTCAATCCTGCCCCATGTGCTACTGCCGCCGATGTATTGTCGACAGTAATCAGCCGCAATGGGTCAACACCTCATCGCACACCCTTGGCAATTTCGAATGGAATATTGTCCGGGCATTTCACCTTGCCGGACGTTGTGTGGGATGCGGCAACTGTGACCGATCCTGTCCCGTCAATATTCCACTACGCCTTATCAACGCCAGAATGGCAGAGGAGGTACTTGAGTCATTCGATCATTTTGCGGGTATGAGCAATACCCAGGAACCAGTGCTTGCAAGTTTCAAAAAGGAAGATTCCGAGACATTCATTCTCTAAGGAACACACTCGTATGACAAGAATTCTTTTCCGCGATAAACTCGATAATTGCGTCACACGATGGCAATCTGCAGGCTTTTCGGTGATCGGGCCTGTAACAAAAGAGACTTTTTCGAGTTATGCCGCCGTTGAACATGCTTCGGATTTTGATTTGGGAATTGTGCTGCCCGATCGTTCACTCAAGGAACTCTTTTTTCCTCAGACTGAACCGATGCTGCGTTACACCATAAAACAGCAGGCAATCAACACCGAGGATTTCACCCCGCCTTCGGGCAAAAGATTAATTTTTGGTGTCAGGCCTTGCGATGCAGCAGGCTTGTCTATTGACGATCCCCTTTTCGGATGGGATTACAAGGATGAATACTGGTTTCAGCGACGCAATGATTCGGTTATTGTAACCATTGCCTGCACGAAATCCGATGATTTCTGTTTATGTACGTCACTCAAACTTGCACCTGACAGTACCAACGGATCTGATATTTTGCTTCGACCGCTTGAAAATAATAGTGGATGGGAAGTAGAAGAGCTTACCGACCGGGGTCGCGAAGCATTCCAGGCCATTGCGGAACTCCTGCTGGAGGCATCCGAACCCCCCGCACCAATGGCTGTTGTGCCTGAAATGTTTAATCTTGACACTTGCGTGGCATGGTTGCAGAACCCTGAAAACTTTGAAAGCAAATTCTGGAAAGATATTTCAATGCGTTGTATCGGCTGCGGTTCCTGTACCTATCTCTGCCCGACCTGCCATTGCTTTGACATCCAGGATGAAGGAGATACCTATAGCGGCATCAGAAGAAAAAACTGGGATAGCTGCTCTTTTGCCCTCTTCACGATGCACACTTCGGGCCATAACCCCCGTTCGACCCAATCTGCTCGGTGGCGCCAGCGCATCATGCACAAATTCAACTATTTCCCTGGAAAGTTTAACGTTAACAGTTGCAGCGGATGTGGCCGATGCTCACGCCAATGCCCAGTTGACATGGGTATTACTGAAACGCTACAAAAAATATCGACTTTACATTCGTAACAGCAAACATCCAAAGCGTGCAAAATAACATCTACAAGCCAGCCATCATGAAAATCGTCGCTCGTCACGACGAAGCGCCAGGCGTAAAAACGTTGAGACTTGAATTTCAGGAGCAGGCCGACCATGAGCAGTTTAAACAAACCTTCCGTACCGGTATGTTTGGACTCTATGGTGTGTATGGCGAAGGAGAGAGTACGTTCTGTGTCGCCAGCCCTGAAACTCGCATGGAGTATATCGAATGTACCTTCCGCCAATCCGGACGGGTGACTTCTGCTCTGGCGAATGCAGATATCGGCGACCTCATCACCTTTCGTGGTCCATACGGGAACCGCTTCCCCATTGAAACTTTCCAGGGCAAGAATCTTCTCTTTGTTTCGGGAGGAATAGCTTTGCCGCCGACACGAAGCGTTATTTGGTCATGTCTTGACCAACGTGAAAAATTCGGCAAGGTTACTATTGTTTACGGTGCCCGTACTGTGGCTGATCTGGTTTACAAGCATGAGCTGGAAGAGTGGCAGGAGCGCGACGATGTCGATCTCGTCCTCACCGTTGATCCGGGTGGAGAATCGCCAGACTGGAAAAACAAGGTCGGCTTTGTTCCCACCGTCCTTGAAGATGCCGCACCTTCCCCTGAAAATTGCATCGCAGTCATCTGCGGACCGCCGATCATGATCAAATTCACCCTGATCTCGCTTAAAAAGCTTGGATTTGATGAAGGGAACGTTTACACAACCCTTGAAAATCGAATGAAATGCGGTGTTGGTAAATGCGGACGCTGCAATGTTGGATCTGTCTATGTCTGCAAGGAGGGGCCGGTATTCACCGCCGCCGAGGTTGCCTGTATGCCTGCGGCCGATTTATAAACCTTAAACAACGCCATCCAGAATTTCTCTTACTTTACGAGCAAGTTCAATGCGGGAAAAAGGCTTGCCCAGAAAAGGCATGTAAATACCTGACTCTTTTTCCAGTTCAAAAGAGTCACTGGAATACCCTGAAATAAAGAGATTTCTTATTTCAGGGCGTTTTTTTGCCATCTGCAAGGCAAGATGCCTTCCGCTCATGCCCGGCATTATCATGTCGGTAATGAGTAATTGAATAGTGTCCAGATATGCCTCAGAAAGAGCAAGGGCCACTGCTGGTGATTCAGCCAGCAATACGTTGTAGCCGAAACTTTCCAGAAATGCTCTGGCCACATTCCTCACGGACTCCTCATCTTCGACCAGCAGAATTGTTTCATCGCCACCGGAGAACGTTTCATTTTCTATAGATGATTGAAGAGGAGTCTCTTCGCCTATACTTCGAGGCAAATAAATCTCAAACGTTGTACCGATTCCTTTTTGGCTGAAAACATCTATGGTGCCTCTATTCTGCCGAACAATACCCGAGACCGTTGCAAGCCCCAGACCTGTACTTGACTCTATGGATTTTGTCGTAAAAAAAGGTTCGAAAAGAGAATCACGTGTCTCCTTGTCCATACCACATCCATCATCATGCACAACAAGTAAAACATAATCACCTGGCACGGTATACGGATGTACCTTACAGAATGCTGAATCAACAGTTACATTGCGGGTTTCGATAGAGAGTGTTCCAACGTCCTGAATAGCATCCTTTGAATTTTTTACGAGATTAGCCATAATCTGTTCAATTTGCAATAAATCCATAGTCACCGGCCAAAGACTATCACCTGGAGTATACCTCAGGGTGATAGTCTCACCGAGCAGACGTCTCAGCATGGTGAGCATATTGGCAATTGCTGCATTGAAATCGACTTTTCTGGGATTGATGCTCTGTTTTCGAGCAATAGTAAGTAGTTGCTGAGTAAGCCCTGCAGATTCCAGAACTACATTCCGCAAATCAGAAAAAGTCTCCAATGTACTGTTTTTGAGTTCCTCAGCAGCCATCAGGAGGTCAATTTTACCAAGCATGACCTGAAGCATATTGTTAAAATCATGCGCAACACTGCCTGCAACCCTTTCAATTGACTCCATCTTCTGGGCCTGAACCATAATTAGCTGGAATGCGGCATTCTCCTGTTCGATCTGCTTCTGACGGGTAATATCAGAAAGAACCACCCAACACTCCTGACTATCATTGTTGACAACCGCATCAATATGAACCGTAAGCCGCAGTACTGAAGGTTCCTGATCATTCAAAAGGCTAACCTCACAAGACCCGGGCTCCCTTTGATTGAACACCTTCTCTATCAGTTCATTAAAAACCGTTATGTCGTCACGGACAACAAACGTTTCAAAACGACACCCTATCAATAAATCTCGATCCATGCCAAGCATTTTCGTCCCGGTCAGATTAACATCGAGTATTGTGCCATCAAATGCAAGGGTAAAATGACCCAGCGGCGCAAAGTCGTAGAGCTCAGTATAGCGTTCCAGCCCCTTTTCCAGATCCTCGCTTGATTGAAGCAATTCCTCCTGCTGCATTTCAAGTTTAATCTGACGAACAGATAATTCATGGATTATCCGATGCATTTCATTGACTGAAATAGAACTATCTGTTTTCTTAAGCAAACCCTTTGGCAGACGCTCTTCAATAAGTCGCTTTATTTCAGAAAAATTCCCTTCATTGGGGGTATTTTTTTTCATCATGGATTCACTTCTATTATGGAGTATCGACTATTGTTAAGACAATCAGAAAGAAAAGAGGCACTGCAGCATAGAACCGAGAACATACATAACTGATAATAAACAATAATTTGCATCATTCCAGTGCAAAACTGGTAGGACAGTTGCATTTATTTGCAATAATAATATCAAAATAATACAATCTCATTAAATACGAGGGAATGGATTCAAACAAGTGCATCAATGATCACTCTTCCAGCAACAGATGAAAAGTTTTTTATCACGTTAACATGATCGACTCCTAACCAAAATTTAACTTGAAAAACCAATAAAAGACTTATCTTTTATCGATAATTATTAACATCACTGTAAGTTATATGAAAAAAAAATTTATTCTTTTTATCGTTTTTCTCATGACCGTGACCGGCAAACTGCTGGCAGAGGAAGCACCTGCAACATCAATCACTCCGAACCAGTCAGGCAGCATCACCGTTCACATCACTGACATAATTAAACCGGACGGCATCCTTGGCGTTTCACTCTACAACTCAAAAAAAGGATTTCCCGGCAAACATGAACATGCCTATGCCAATCAGTTAAAAAAAATCACCAGCACAACTGATAATGTTGTTTTTGAAAATATTCCTTACGGTACGTATGCAGTCAGCATCATCCATGACGAAAACAGCAACGGAAAACTGGACACAAACTTTTTCGGTATACCCAAAGAAGGGGTCGGTGTTTCAAACAATCCAAAAATAGGAATGGGCGGGCCAAAGTTCAAGGATTCCGAGTTTACACTTGACACCAAAAAACTTGAACTGACGATTGCGATGAAATATTTTAACCGCAAATAAAAGTTCCTCAAAAAAATAACCCACTCATTATGAAGAGAAAAACCATAATAATTGTAATAACGTTTCTTTCAATCACAGCCGGGGGACTTATGACGGCATGCAGCCCTACCGTGAAGATTGAAGCGCCCGACAAACCCATTGTCATCAATATGAACATCAAAATTGATCACGAAATCAGGATCAAGGTCGACCGTGAACTTGACTCCCTGCTTGACAATAAAAAAGGTTTATTCTAACCAGGAGGAACACAAGATGAGAACTATCCAACAATTCGCTCTGAAAATAGCTGCTGCGGTGATGATGATTGCAGGCACATTCTCTACCGTTTTAGCACTTGACCTCGAAACTGCACGCATAAATGGACTTGCAGGTGAGGTTGACAACGGCCTTCTTGCCATTCCTCCGGGGGCGCCGGCAGATGCCCAGGAACTGATTACCAGCATCAACAATTCCCGCCGTGCGGAGTATGCAAAAGTTGCCGCACAGAACAATCTGACGCTTGAAGCCGTTGGCACAATGATGTCCCAGAAAATCTATACACGTCTTCCTGCCGGAATTTGGGTTCAGGTTCATGGAAAATGGATAAAGAAAGCACAGTAATACGACAAAAACTAATAGTGAAATTGCCGCTGCGCCTCCTGATTACCATGCTTCTGCTGCTGGCACTTTTGCCGGCAGCAGCATGGTTTTTTTTCCCCTGGTACGCACAGTATCTGATTGACCTCGCCATTGAGGACAAGCCTTTTCAGATTGAAGTTTCAGGCGTCGATCTGCCGACTACTTCTGGAATCGGGTTTCGTACTTTAAAGGCAATTATTACCACCCCACCCGATTGCTGCCATAATCAAGCGTCAAAGTATGCCGTGTCATTAACAAACGGTTTCATATCCTGGAGCCTAAACTCTCTAAACCAATGGAAATCCGGCGAATTTCAGTCCGGTTTAGTTAAGGCAACATTGTCGCTGAAAGCCGATTCACTTACTCTCATCACCAGCCCACAACGATTTACCGTCAGCGACCGCAACCCGGAGATAAACCTCAATATTACAGTCTCCCGCAACAAAAATTCTGCCATCTCCATCAAGCCAGTCTCCGCTTCATACGCAATCAACAAAGCTACAGCCAGGCTTGAAAAGCTTGGCCTTAGCGGAATAAGCTACAACATCAGGCTTAGCGATGCCGGACATTGGGAACAGCCTCTTGACACACTGTATGTGGAAACACTCTCCAACAATGGCAACCTTTTACCTGTCCATCATTTCAAGGCACTCTTCGGTTCAAAACGCGATCCTCTCAAACCTTGTACCCTTACGCTGAGCGATTGCTCTGTTAACCTCTTTCAATGGAAGGCCTCAACAGAACACATTGAATATGATCAAAAGAATAAACAGACCCGCTTTACTATCAATTTTTCCGAAATTCCCCTGAACGAGTTGCCTGGATTCAAACTCGCTGACAACAAAACACCATTTGCAGCCGGGCAAGTAAGCGGCTCTCTTCCCATTGAATTCCAGGATTCCACCTTACTCGTGCGAAATGCTATTATTGTTGCCGGAAAAGGCTCTAAAATAATCTCGTACACCAAAGAGCATAACCCCCTGATTTCGCTTGACGTAGGCAGTATAAAAGGGAAAGAAGAGCTTCTGAAAAACTTCAATGCCACCATAACGGTTAACAGTAAAAACAACAAATTTGCTGGTCTTACACTGAGTGACCTGTCGGCAACATTACTTGGAGGAAGAATCACCTCAACACCAGTCTGCGTCGATCAATCAACCATAATTTCTCCTTTTACTCTTGTACTCAGTAATATCAAAATTCTGGATCGTATTCGCCTCCAGGGAGAATTCAAAGGATCACTACAGGGTGAGGTAAGCGGGATTGTTCCGGTTGCTATCACTAACAAAAGCTTTTCTATACTGAATGCCCGTCTGCAATCCTCAGGAAAAGGACATGTTACCATTGCACCGCCATCAAAAAAGCAACATACGAGTGAGCGCATTTTCGGGCCAGAGAAACCGGATGCAGATTATACGTTCAGCGAACCAAACCTTCTGTTGAACCGAACGATTAATGGATACACCACAATCAATTTCAAACTGAAACATCTGCAAAGAAAAACTTCAGGGGGCGAAATAGCGTTTGTGTCACCTGAAGGAAGGCTCTCACTCTGGCAGAACCGCCTCAAGCCCGATCTGGTTTCCCTTTCAAACTTCACAACAGGATTTCTTGACGGAACTGTTGCTATCAAGAATATTAACTATGATACGTCAAAAAAAGAGGGAGAAACCAGGCTTCTGCTCAACAACATTCCTCTTCAAAAAATGCTCGACCTGCAGGGCACAAAAAAAATCTATGCCACCGGCACCATCAGGGGAACGATCCCTGTCAAAATGAAAAACGAGACGTTTGAAATCCTGGATGGCGGCATGAACGCTGAACAATCAGGGCAGATCATCTATGCGACCACCCCCGAAGAACGGGCAGCAGCCAACCAGGGGTTGCGCACCACATACGAGGCACTCTCTAATTTTCTTTATGTACAACTCATCTCATCAATCAGCATGGCCCCGAATGGCCAATCAGTTATTACCATACACCTCAAAGGCTCAAACCCTGACTTTCAGGGTGGACGACCTGTCGAACTCAACCTAAACATCCAACAAAACCTGCTCGACCTTATGCGAACCCTCTCAATTTCCTCGAATGTTGATCAGATCATCTCTGAAAAATCACTGCAACTGCATAAGAAATAAACAATCGCGCAAAATTCAGTATTTATAGCCGGTTTCACGCCTTTGAAGAGAAAATAAAAAACGAATAATAAGAAAATGACGTTCTCATGTTATGATTTCGCATAAATACTCTCTTTATTCAACAAATAAAAACAGCGCCATGAACCGGAAATCCTTCATCGACAACTTCGACCGTAAACTCAGGTCGTGGGATAAAGATATTGCAAAACTTGAAAAAAAAGCTGAACGGATAACGAGAACCCTTCAGCAGCGCATTGATGAATTGAAACAGCGTCGAACAACTGCAGCGGCAAAAACTACTGACCTCCTGCACAGCAGCGAAGAAGCATGGGCGGAAGTGAGATATGGCGCCGAACAAGCCCTTTGCGACTTTAAAAAAGCTTTCAGAAAAGCAAAAGCAAAGTTCGGAAAATAAGTGATAACTATTTTTTATACCAAAACGTAGCTCTGACATCCTTATCTACATAAAGGAAGTTAATCTCTTGGTAATTTTTAACACATGATACACCTAATCAATTCCATAATAAACAGTTACAAATAAATCACTATTTGGCATGATTATTGCTAAATAAATGGCAATGGGTTGGAAAAGTGGCCCTGACACCTTATAACGCAATAATCATGACAAACATCAGCACTCTTTACGGCGATCTTTCTGGAGTAGAGTTCCGGACACTCTTTTCCAATGGAAAAATGGACGGCTGCCTTGTCACACAACACAATATGCTGACAACCCCTTACGGCAGCCTCATCCCTCAATACGAAGCTGAAGACATGGGACGCCGATCAGTCAAACCGATGTACTTTAACAAGGATGGTTCGCTGAAATCAATTGCATTACAGTCGCAAACCATCCTGGAGACTCCTGTTGGTGCCATTCCTGCAGAACTGGTTACTTTTCATAAAAATGGGAGCATCAAAAGAATATTTCCGCTCGATGGCAAACTGAGCGGATTTTGGTCATGGAAGAACGAGTTTGCTCTTGCCAGCACTCTTACCTTTAATTCGCCAGTAGGAACACTGAGTGCAAAAGTGATAGGCCTGCAGTTTTATGAAAGCGGAGCACTTAAAAGCATAACGCTCTGGCCCGGTCAGTCCCTCACAATACACTCCTCCATGGGAGAAATTACCGTACGGAAAGGGCTGGCCTTCTACGAGTCAGGGGCAATCCGCTCCTTTGAGCCACTGAAAAAAATTGACATCACGACACCAATTGGTACCATAACATCATACGATAACGAACCGAACGGCATTCACGGCGATATCAACTCTGTTCAGCTTGCTGAAGATGGCTCAATTGAAGCACTCAGCACTGTTGACCATGCAGTGCAGGTCTCAATACCGGAAAAACAGGGCGAACTTTTCCGGCCAGGAGTCAAAAACAACGTCTGCGGAGACGAACGTAAAGTAAGTGTGCCGATGAAAATTCGATTTGAAAAGCGACGCGTAATGTTTCACGAGAACCCGAAGTTTTCTTTCGATATGGAACACTGCTCCTTTGAAGTCAGAAAACTGGAACCAAAAACCAGGGATCCTGCATATTCCTGCGGATGATAAAAAGAATACCCATGCAACAGGCTGCTGTCAACTGTCTATTGCATGGGTACCGGCCATCCAGCCGGTCGAAAATGCTGCCTGCAGGTTAAATCCTCCAATCTCACCTGCGTAATCGAGAACTTCTCCACAAAGAAACAGTTTTGGAACAATCCTTGACTGCATCGTTTTCGGATTCACCTCTGCAAGCGAAACCCCACCTGCGGAAACTTCACCCTGATCAATCGGCACTTCTCGCACCCTGCCAAGCGAAAAGCGTTTCAGAGCGGCAAGCAATGACATTCTCTTCTCCCTGACCAGTCTACTCCAGGTGACATCGTTCTCCAAAGATGCCTGACGCATGATAAAAGGGAGAAGCGCGGTAGGAATAGTGCCATGAGGAGCAAGCGCAAAGGCTCCACGAAGAGGAGCTATCGGGCAGCTTTGCAGAAACTTCCGAACCATCTGTGCCCCGTTTTTGCGAGCTTGAAAGAGAAGTTGCTCCTCAAGATCGGCTGCACTTTGTTCAGGGAAAAGATCTGCGAAAAGAGAAACACTGCCAATAAGAGTAGAGAGCTCCCCAATATCACGCGACAGCGACAGAGCTGCTGGTCCACTGAAGCCTCGATGCGTAAAAAGCAGGTCACCACGACGCTCAACACTCCGACCGCCAGCAGTGGCAACAAGAGCAACCGAACGGAGGGCAACTCCTGATAATGTTGCAGGAGGAGGTTTTACTGTGTAAAGTGGCGCCAGCGCAGCCGAAGGATCTTTAATGGAGTGCCCAAGCGCTCGGGCAATTGCCAAGCCATCACCCGTTGTGCCTGTTCGGGACCAGGAAACACCACCAGTTGCAAGAATAACAACATCTGCCGTCAACGATGCACCGGCCGCAGTTGTTACAAGAAACTTCGTCCCCTGACGTTCAACACTCCGAACCCTACAAGAAAAGAGCTGCCGCACTGATGATTCACGAAGCAACTCCTCAAAGGCAACAACGACCGATGAAGCATCCCCACTCAAAGGAAATACCTTCCCATCATCCCTCTCCACTGTCTCAACACCACGAGAACGCAGCAAGTCGAAAAGATCGGTGTTTGTGAAGCTGTAAAATGCAGGTCGAAGAAATCGCTGTTCATTCGAGCGAAGATATCCCTTTTCAAGAAGCTCTGAGGGAGTGCCACTATGGGTCACATTGCATTTCCCGCCACCTGATATCCTGATTTTTGTCCCCGGACGAGCATTCCGCTCAAGCACCGTTATTGAGCAACCCTTGCCGGAACGTTCTGCAGCTCGTTTTGCCGCAACAGCAGCAGACATTCCAGCAGCTCCGCTGCCAATGATAAGAAGAGCAATGTGCGATATGTCTGACTCGTTGGTTCCTTCCACAGAGATTTCGGTTGTATCCATCAAAATCAAAAGTCAAGACTTCAGCAACTGCAAATTTTACTGTATAATAACAACAGGCCAACTCAAATCACCCTGTTTTACGATGACTGTTACCGGGAGAGCTCCCGGAGGGACATCGGTAACCATGAACACCTTTTTTTGCACATCATACTTTATCCAGCCAGGAAGCGATGATCCATCCTGCAGAAAAACATTTTCAGTCCCCATAGATTCCGATAATTGACTGTAGACGTTTGAAGGGAGCGGAAAAATATACGATGAACTGGATCGTACAAACTCTTCAGGCATGAACACCCTGGTTACTTGTTGAACATTTCCTGAAGGAGCTATCATAGGGCTCAAGTCGGGCAAACCCCGGTTATTACCCTGAATCTGGTCACCGACATTAACATGAAGCAACGTTGCCGGTGGAGAAGAAGGCGGGGTCGAAACAGACCATTCTGGCGGCATTGGTACCAATGATATAATGGTCAGTTGGCCATTTGCAAAAGTGATGTTATAGTTAGAAGAGGTATATCCTTTTGGAGTAATCACGTAAGTCCCACTCTGAATGGCTCCCTGAGATGTACCTGTATAACCACTCTGGGTGTCATCAATATCAGAAAAAGAGACAACTGGATCAAAAATAACTCCGTTACCGCCACTATACGCCGAACCGTCATAAAGCTTCATCTGGTTGCGTGCCGTAACCGTAAGAGGTGCTGGTGTGATGTCAGACAAATCTGTTGCTGAACCGCTACTGTAAGTGTAGTTGCTTAAATCAGTACCAGTCAGTGTCACACCATTCAGCGTCACCGTTATGCCATTCGCAACATTCTTACTCGCAAACGTCGCCTGGGGATTCGTAAAGCCCACTGTATCACCGGAAACTACACCGACAAGGGTACCTCCATTGCTTATCACGGCTGTCGTATTACCGTCATAAACCTTGTTGTCCGATTGAAAGCCCGTTATCGTCAGCGGTTTTGGAGTGATGTCAGACAAATCCGTCGTCGTTCCGCTGCTGTAGGTGTAGTTCCCTAAATCCGCACCCGTCAGGGTCACACCATTCAGCGTCACCGTTATCCCGTTCGCAACATTTTTACTCGCAAATGTGGCGCCGCCATTCGTAAACCCTACAGCATCACCTGACTCGACTCCTGATAACGTACCCGTACTGCTTATCACGGCTGTCGCATTACCGTCATAAACCTTGTTATCCGATTGAAAGCCCGTTATCGTCAGCGGTTTTGGAGTGATGTCAGACAAATCTGTCGTCGTTCCGCTGCTGTAGGTGTAGTTCCCTAAATCCGCGCCCGTCAGGGTCACACCATTCAGCGTCACCGTTATCCCGTTCGCAACATTTTTACTCGCAAATGTGGCGCCGCCATTCGTAAACCCTACGGTATCACCTGACTCGACTCCTGATAACGTACCTGTACTGCTTATCACGGCTGTCGTATTCCGGTCATAAACCTTGTTATCCGATTGAAAGCCCGTTATTGTCAGCGGCTTTGGAGTGATGTCAGACACATCCGTTGTCGTTCCACTGCTGTAGGTGTAGTTCCCTAAATCCGCGCCCGTCAGGGTCACACCATTCAGCGTCACTGTTATTCCGTTCGCAACATTTTTACTCGCAAATGTGGCGCCGCCATTCGTAAAGCCGACAGCATCACCTGACTCAACTCCTGATAACGTACCCGTACTGCTGATCACGGCTGTCGTATTCCGGTCATAAACCTTGTTGTCCGATTGAAAGCCCGTTATTGTCAGCGGCTTTGGAGTGATGTCAGACAAATCCGTCGTCATTCCGCTGCTGTAGGTGTAGTTCCCTAAATCCGCACCCGTCAGGGTCACACCATTCAGCGTAACCGTTATCCCGTTCGCAACATTTTTACTCGCAAATGTGGCGCCGCCATTCGTAAAGCCGACAGCATCACCTGACTCGACTCCTGATAACGTACCCGTACTGCTGATCACGGCTGTCGTGTTACCATCATAAACCTTGTTGTCTGATAAAAAGCCCGTTATCGTCAGCGGCTTTGGGGTGATGTCAGAAAAATCGGTCGTCGAACCGACGCTGTAGGTGTAGTTCCCTAAATCCGCGCCTGTCAGCGCCACCCCATTCAGCGTCACCGTTATTCCGTTCGCGACATTTTTACTCGCAAATGTGGCGCCGCCATTCGTAAAGCCTACGGCATCACCTGAGACTACCCCGACAAGCGAACCAACATTGCTTATAACGGCTGTCGTATTCCTGTCATAAACCTTGTTATCGGACTGAAAGCCATTAATTATCAGTGTCTTGGCCGTTATCGTCAGCTCATTGAGATGACCTGTGTTATCGGTAAATCCATACCCGAAATTGCTTACAAGTGTACTTAGAATGTTATCATAACGTACATTATGCTGACCTGCAATGTAATTATCAGAGGGGGATTTGGAGCCATCTACAGCCCAAACCGCACTCCCTATCGTCACTCCTAAGGGGAGGTCTCCATTAACATAGCCCTCAAACGTTTCAACTGTAAAAGAGGGTAGTGCATCCCCATAAGTTATAGTCGATGAACTTGGAGTAACATTAAGCAACGGTTGCTCACGATAAATCGCGTACAGTCCTGAGGTCAGCGGTGCACTATAATTGGTAATCTGCTCATCGCTATTATAACGAAATTGGCCACTACCAACAAGGCTGGCCAGTGTCGTACTTCCCAATATACTTCCGGTATAAAGAGTGGCACGGCCTCCTGAGCCAACAATGATTGTCCCGGAATTCCAGATAATATCACCACCCGTCCACGTTCCTCCATGAGCAATCGCTTCAGACTGGTTAACGGCATTCTTTGCCGCATTCAATAAAACAGCCGTTGAACTTGCATTCGCTGTAACTATAGTGCCGTTAACTGTCAGATTATTGACCAGTGTAGCGATATTAATAGCTCCAGATGCATTGACACCCGAAAGAGTAAGTGCATTTACATCAATCAAAGAAACTGCACCCGCATAGAGTACCTGAACACTCGAAAAGTCGTTCAATGTGTTTACGAGGGACACATTGCCAGTTCCGGCTTCAAACGTCAACAGCCCGGCAGTTGACGTTACAGGACCATTTGCTGTAATACCGCTGTTAGATGTTTGCAAAATAGTGCCTGAAGCATTACCAAACGTCGTTGGAGCATTATAGGCCTGTATTCCAGTGGTCGTCACTAAACCACCATTAACTGCCAATGTCGTCTCTGCTGATCCGGTAAATGATGCTAAAGAAATGCTTGCGCCTACAGTCCCGCTGAGCGTAACACTTCCAGAACCATTAACAACAAGTCCATAACTTCCATTAACGGAGCCAGTCAATGTGAGGTTGGAAACAACAGATTGAATACTGCTGTTGTCCATAAGTCTTATGTTGCCATTATAAGTATGGTCAGCATAGGTATTGCGCAAGGCACCAATAGCGCCACCAAAACCATTACCAGAAAGTTCCAGATATTCTCCAGCAGATATACTTGCTATATCACTTTCAAGTTGCAACGTTGCACCACTTTTAACCAGTGTACCATTATCATTAGTACCTAAAGCTGTTGAACTTCGTGTTATAAGAATGCCGTTCTTAATGGTCGTATAACCTGTATAGTTATTGTTACCAGAAAGTATCAGTGTGCCATTACCATCTTTCTCAACAGTAGTTCTATTCCTGATATTTCCTGAGTAAATTGAGTTCCCCGTGCCTGAATCGTTGCCGCCAACATTGAAAAGCGTATTTCCATTATGAAAATTATCAGTTCCAATGTCTCCTGTACCACTAATCGTGCCAGTTAAAGTGTTCAAAGAAATGTTAAGGGTACCGGTTGTGTTTCCAATTTGACTGTTTATATAAATACACCGAGCGGCAGACAGTGTGAGCGTAACCGGCCCATTGTCTATTGTCTGGAGAATACTAGCATTAACAGTGATGTCACCAACACTTGTACCACCACTACCTGTTGTAATCGTAACATTATTGCCAGTATTCAACGCGGAGCTAATAGAGGATGCAAGAATAGTGGAATCGACTCCTGGCACAAAGTTATTCAAATAAACAGTCCCAGTAGCTCCTGAAGCAGCAATAATGACATTATAAGGATCAAGCAGCCACAACCCTGCGGTACCAGTAGGGCTTGAGGCCGAAACTGAAATCCCCGCCACATCAAGCCAATGCCCGGAAGTCTCAATCCTTCCGCCGTCTCCACCGTTAGGCCCGCCTATTGCCTCAAATATTCCATAAGCTCTTGTAACCGAGAGTGGATTGGTCACGTCCGACCATGCAACAACGGTGCCGCCGTTGCCAGTATCGGTAGCATTAGCCTCAAGTAGTGCACCTGATTCAACGATGGTGCCTGTTGCCTGGTGAATGGAGGTATCCTTCCCCTGCCAGTTGCCACCAACCAGCACTTCCCCCCCGCCTGTTACTCCAGAGGCAGTCAGATGCGCACCATCTTTCACCGAAACACGGTCACCCGTTGCAACCACCTGCCCCCCCTTGCCATCAGTTGAAGAGGCATCCAGTGTACCAGAGACCGTTGTCATTCCTCCAACAGCATCAAGTATGATACGACCTTCTTTCTGCTCCATGCTGCGTGCCTGTGCAATACCGCTGTTGTTTACCGCCGATTGCGTCAGCACATCTGCGGCCTTGGCGGTCATCACGACCAGCCCTCCATCCGCTTTGATCAGACCTTTGTTCTCAACCAGTGCATCGACAGCGCCTTCATCTACGGTAAACGTAATGAGTCCGTCTCCCTTGAGATCAAGCGAAACCTGGTTCCCTGCGCCAAGGGCAACACTGCCGCCATTCGCGGTGATTGCGCCCTCGTTGCTGACTTTCGGACCAATAAGCGCTATGACGCCGCCCTGAGGAATATTGATACTGCCCTGGTTGAGGATCTCACCAGCATTACCGGAATTGTTAAACTTGTATCTGCCAACAAGAAAGTCGGTATCGCGCATGTCCAGCGACGAGGCTACAAGAGAACCGACATCAACACGCGCATTTTTACCAAAAATAATGCCCGATTGGTTAATGAGGAATACCTTGCCGTTAGCCGAAAGAGAGCCAAGAATCTGAGTGGGATTCTGGTCGGCAATATGGTTAAGCGCAGTTGCCGAGACGTTAGGCTGTATAAATTTGACACTTGCATCTTTACCAATGTTGAAGCTGCTCCAGTTGGCAATCATCTGCTGGCTCGACTGGTTCACCGTCATGCTGGTACCGGTGGAGCCAATACTACCTGCGCCTGCAGTTATCTGCCCGCCGGCAGGTAAGGCGCCAGAATCAATGGCATAGGCTGGCACCCCGGCAGCAAATAGTGAAGAGAGAACAGCAATGCTCAGGAGCGAAGATTTTGGAACGCCTCCATTCGACTTAACTTTTTCGGAAACAACAAGCCACTTCTCTTTGGTGGTTGACCAGATGACGTTGAATATCCTGTTCATTTTTTTCTCGGCAAATAGTTGTAAAGAATTCAGCGATGATGCCAAAAACACGTGTATTAAACATCAAACAATTAAAAATACATCAGCCCCTGGAGCCAGTAACGACTCTTGTCGTCATGTCCATCTGAATTTGATCCACTTGTGCTCCGACCGGGGTTCTCGCCAATCACATGAGCCCAACTGCCTTGAAAAATAAATTTCCTTGATATGTCATAGCGAATCCCTATGCCTGCACCCTGAAGCCAGTAGTCGTTACGATTGGTCGCCGTAATAACATCTCCGGGATAACGCTCTTTGTTGAGAGTAATATGGCCGGCATCATAAAACACGCTGGCCTGTAAATCTCCCCAGTGAGCGGGAGCGGGAATCTTATAACTGAAATCAGTTTTTATAAGGACGCCCTCATCACCGGAACCCTCTCCTAACGGATACGCTCTAAGAGTGCTCGGCCCACCAAGATAGAATTTTTCGCTGCTATCAAGATTGTTAAGAGCTTTCTGGGAAGAAAGAGAAATATCAAAGGTGACCCGCTCCAACACTCGCTGCAACCGTGAAAGCATGAGATTGAATCGAGTATAACGGCCCTCTGTTTTGGTAAGACTTATATCTTTGATGGATTCATGAAGATTTCCTGTGGTAACCCCAAGTTTCCATAGGGTATACCCGCTATGAAGGAAAGTATCCTGAAAATCACCCCTGGCACTGAACGTGACTCGGTTGATCTCCCTGTCACGAATGTCCTGATTGGAGGCGGTATCGGTAAGTGTCTTGTAGTCATAATTGACTGCTGTCGTTATATTGCGCTTGCGGCTGCGGATAACGGGGTAACTCAGACCGGCATCAACGATATAACTCTTGCCTTCGTAATTCAAGGCCGAAAACTCTTCAAGCAAGTCGTAATGCATGCCTGTAAAGCTCAAATTCCCGGTCAAGCCTGGATTGACACAGAGAGGGAAGATATAGTCAATGCCACCCTGAACCAACCCTTCGGAACGATTCAACGTCAGCGAAATCTCATCGCCATACTGAAACGGGTCGTTAACTGAAAGAATGGTATTCTCTCCCCAACTTCCAGTATATCGATTGCCCTGATTGTCGCCCCAGACAACTCCGGTAAACAACGAACCTTCTTTAACACGATACTCCAATTTCGAACTTCCAGATTCATTGCCGGGTGCCAGACTGGCTTGAGCAGCAATCCCGGGAAGATCATTCATGAGAAGGACAGAGCGTTCAATATCTTTTTCATTAAGAGGATCACCTGGGCGACAGGATTTCTCGGCAATCCGGCTAAGAAAATTTTCACAGATTCGTACCGATTTATCTCCGTTTATTGAAGGAGAGCCGAAACTTGTACCCTGGCTGATGTTGATTTCAATGATGCCGGAGGATGCATCCTGTGCAGGAAGATAGACATAGGCCAGTAACCAGCCCCTGTCTTTCAGATAAAGCGTCAGCTTGTCTGCTATCGCCTCCAAATCACTTAACGAAAGACTCTTGCCATAATATTCGGAAACAAGAGACTGAAGATCTTTCTCAGACGCCAAACTCTCAAATCCAGAAAACTTGAAACCCTTGACTGACACCCGGACAATATTTCCAACTTTGGGATGTTGCTTTCCCTTGGACGGCTTTGACAACTCCTGTTGCCGGGAATCGGATTTCAATCGATCCTGAAGCTGGGCTGGCAGGGGCCGCTGCTGAAGAAGAATACTGCCTGCATCGGGGATAGTTTGAGCCTCCAGGCATACCCCCCAAAACACACTACCTAATACAACAAATGTTATAATCCTTGGAAACATGCCCTTTTTCTCCCGTTCGAGTTAATTCTTCCTGTTACTCAATTACCTTTTGTATTCAATGCTTTTCTATACACAATTAACTTTAAATATACTTCTCTTCACTATCTTAATCAAACAAAAGCAATTATCTTTTTTTCCCCAGTACCTTAAGGAAAAGAAAAATCCTTCGAATCTGCCTGAAAAACGAATTGGTTACCTAAAAAAAGTAAATGATACGAGCCGAATAAACCGCTCCGGCAATCCAGACAAACACTTCAGTCACTTCGCTTCCTGCACCGAGCACATCACCAGTAACACCCCCGATTTTTCGGTAACTCAACACTCCAGTAAACAAACCTGCAGCAAGTGCGGCTGCTATCACTGCAGAAAGCGCATAGTAATCGTCATGAAAAAGAAGGAGAAGAAAAAGAAGGGTCAACACGGAGGTAACCACGATGTGAAAGCGACCAGCCCCGTTCACGAAGGAGTGAGCTGTGCCGACTTCGCTGCGTGCGTAAGGCAGAGATGAGGCAAGGAGAACCTGCACCAAACGTGCAAGCAGCACACCAGCAACAATGACATCAAAAGCCCTGAACTCAAGAAGCTTCAGCACAGCAATCCACTTGAGCAGCATCATGCCGGAAAGAGCGATAGCCCCAAAAGAACCAACATTCGGATCCTTCATAATTCGCAGTGTGGCCTCCTTCGTGCGGCCTCCCCAGAATCCATCAGCCATATCGGCAAGGCCATCGGCATGCATTCCCCTGGTCAGGGCAATACCACCAAGAACTACAAATGCTGCCGAAAGCTCTTTCCAGGCTAAAAAATGTCCGAATGCCGCCTGCAGGAGACCAAGCAGAAGGCCGACCACAGGAAACCAGAATAACGAGTTACTGAAGGTTTCAGTGTCCCTCCCTGGAACAGGAAGCACCGTCAAGGTTCTCAATGCTGTGATGAGGCTTTTCAGCATACCTTACTCTCCGCTTTTTGCACTGACTCTTGCGGCGGTGAACGTCGCCATTTCATTATAGATTTTCAATGAACCATCAATAACCTGCATGGCAAGAGCTGCGCCAGTTCCCTCCCCGAGGCAAAGATCAAGATCAAGAATTGGCCGGGCACCAAGCTTCTGCATAACCGTGCGGTGCCCCTGTTCGTTGGAAAGATGGCTGAAAAAGATATAATCATCCACGGCTGGAGAGAGCTTGAGGGCCGCCACTGCTCCGGAGGAGGAGATAAAGCCATCAACAACAACAGGAATCCTGCATGCGGCTGCGCCAAGAATAAAACCGGTGATGGCTGCAATTTCATAACCACCAAGCGCAGCGAGCGTTCCAAAAGTCGTTGTGCAACGAGAAGTATTGAACTCGACAGCTTTCTTGATCACCGATATCTTGTGTTGCAAACGCTCATCATCAATACCAGTACCCCTTCCGGTGATGCTCTCAACCGGCAGATCAAGCAGCACTGAATAGAGCGCCGTTGCCGGAGTGGTATTGGCAATTCCCATCTCGCCTGTTCCAAGCAGATGGTATCCGGCATCAAGAGCTTCAGCAGCAAGTTCCGCCCCATAAAGCAAGGCTTTTAACGTATCCTCCTCAGTCATAGCAGGACCTGCCGCCATATTGGAACTTCCGGGCTGCACCTTTCTTTTCACAAGGCCGGGCAGATCCGGAAAATCATGATTTACACCCATATCCACAACATCAAGATCAGCGCCAACATGACGAGTCAGCACATTAATGGCTGCTCCACCGCTGAGCATGTTGTAAACCATCTGTGGCGTCACCTCTGCCGGAAATGCCGACACCCCTTCAGCGGCAACCCCATGGTCTGCAGCAAAACAGCATATTTTCTTTTTGGAAAGCACAGGGTTCAACGCTCCCGTCGCCAGAACATATTTCAGGGCTATCTCTTCAAGCCGCCCCAAACTCCCCTGAGGTTTGGTAAGATCATCCAGATGAGCCTGCGCCGCCCCGATAAGCGAACGATCAGCAGGCTGAACACGATTCAAAAGCTGTTGCAACTCTTTATACATAACTTGCCTTTTAATATTAAATTATCGACTACACAACTCCAGAATCGTAAACCGGTTCGTCGATCGAGAAAAACGGTAATCCTTTTTAGGAAAAAAATATAACGATTTTATTTATCCGACAGGGATTCATTTCTATTTCGTTTGAGCATCATCGCCATATAAAAAACAATCAGGAGGTTAATCAAGACAAAAATAATCTTGAGCCATGAAACACCTTTTATAAGTTCATAAAGTTCAATTGGCAGATAAATACTGCCGCTTACCAGGGCAAACCATTCTGCCCATCGCCGTGCAAACCAAAGGCCATAAGCTTCAACAAACCGCATGGAAGAATACAGCAATGCAAAAAGTGCAAAAAGAAGCATACGACCGTCAGTCAAACTACCCGCAGCTTCAATAAAAATCCTTGGAATATGTTTGGCTGGATTAAGGTGCAGATGCCCGACCAGTTGTTCAGCAACACTCTGAATATTCTGATGTATGAGGGAAAATAAAGCTAACCCGGCAAAAAGTACCAAAAGACCCTTGCACGCTTCAAATACTGCGACTACTTTCAATGCGCGGGTCATCTTATCGTTTACAACCATGTCGTGTTCAGTAACAATAATTTGATTAGAAATCACAAGATGATCAATTATCTCCTCTACTGCGGGTTACTTTATTTCACTATATTTTGCTTTATTGAATACATGCTTGTTTCACCAGCAGACTTGTAGACATTCTTCCAAAAAAATCAGCGAGTTCAAGAATATGGAACCGACCTCGAAAAAATCGAAACATACCCTTCCCGGTGAAATCCCGGATAATTATTACCGCTTCCATCTTCCACATCTTCACCTTGGCTCTGTTTTCGGAGACGATTGGTTCTCCTTAAAAGCAGAAGCCTTCGCCCGATTTTTTGGAACACCAGTTTTTCTCATTGGACAAACCGCAGTCGTGGCTGTCTGGATTTTACTGAACGCTCTTGGATATACCAGATTCGATATCTACCCGTTTATCCTGCTCAATCTCGCATTCAGTCTTCAGGCCGCCTATGCCGCTCCGCTTATTTTGCTGGCACAGACCCGACAAGCCGACCGTGACAAAGCACATGCCGATGCCGACGCACAACATCGGGAAGCCCTCGCCATAGCAAGCGAAGATCGGCAAAAATTGGCCTCACAACAGGCTGATCAAATCATGGAGTTGCTTCAACAGAATACTCAACTGACCGAACTCATAAAAGAGCTGAGCCAGCATATTGATGTTCTGACTCAGGATTTGCACAGCAAAGTAGTTCAAGACACAAGACAATAACAAGGCTGACACTTCAACGACCAGCCTCCCGTGACTCAGAACATGGAGTGCTCTCCGAGCTCCTGGCCTGACAACCCCTCTTTGAGCACGCGTTTGTAGAAATCCCGCAAGGTATCGCTGCCGTAGGATGGCGTCATATCGGCGTCATATCTCCCCGTTTGCGGATTAAGCACCAGCATGGACTCAGAGCAGTAGTACTTGCCAATACGGGCAAACTCAGCCTTGTCTTCCAGTCTCGGAAAGATTCTGGCGAGCAGGCTCACCACTGGAATGATCACATCGAACATCTGGATCGGCATTTTTTTGAACTTCGGCGGACGACCGAGAAGCTCAAAGAGCATCTCACCCTGTTCGACAGGAGTAATCGATTTTCCCGGACCGCCGATGGGCAGAATTTTGTTCTGCATGGCAGGGTCTTCAAGACAGTTAACGATATAACGTGCCAGATCCGATTCACTGATCGGCTTGCAGGCGGTCAGCTTGCCGTCACCAAACATAACATAAGGCTTCCCGTTTTTCACCGACTCAACCTGACCGGCAATAGACTTAAAAAACGCCGTCGGGCGCACAATCGACCAAATCAGACCCGATTCCTTCAGCTCATCTTCAAATTTCAGCTTCGCTCTCTGGAACTCCAGCAGTGGTTTCTGGACACAAATAGCGGAGAGCAGTACAAAGTGCGTCGCGCCAGCCGCCTTGCCCGCGTCGAGTGCATTTCGCGTAGCCTGATAGTCAATATTCCATGAATCCTTCACCCCCCCGTTGCGGGAAGTAAGGCAGGAGACCACCACATCGAAACGCTCTCCCCTGATACCGTTTTTCACCAGCGAATCCATACTGCTCACATCACCGAAACGCACCCCGGAACCTTTCAACTGAGTACGAACCTCATCAGCAGTGGTCGTCGAGCCAATACCCGAACGTTCACGGACAAAACTTACCACATCATATCCTCTGCCAACCAGTTCACGGACAACAAACTTTCCGATATATCCGGTAGCGCCGACAACAAAAACACGTTTCTTCACTGAAGAGATAGTTACAGTTTCAATAGTGACGGTCTTCATCCCCTTTTCACTGCAGATCGACAGCTCTACATAAGTAGCAATAGTAAAAAAGGAAACAGCGGAAAATACAGGACTTTTCAGAAAGAACCAACGAAGGAAACGTTGACGCAAAGCTCTCAAAGAGTGACGCTTGAAATTTGGAATAAAATCTTACATTGACCGCGACAATGTTCTGGGGTTACAGGAATACTGACGGGGAGAAAACGAGATTCTCCTGCATTTCCCGAAACGGAACCATGAGTTGTCCTGCAAAACAACATAAAACTGTTATGTCAAGAAATCCTTACATCATCGATGACCAGGAGCCTACTCTGTGCGAATCTGTTTTTGTATTTATGGACATTCTTGGCTACTCCGATCTGATGCTGCAATCACAGAGTGCCAATCAGGAACAACCAGCACTTCGCGACCTTCACAGTGCATTGTCAGCAAGCCGCAAGCGTCTTGAGTCTCAGACATTATTTTCCATTAGCAGGAAAGATTTCTATGCACTCAAATCCTTTACCGACAACATTGTCATTGGCTGGCCGGTACACTCAGACGCACAGGCCGAGTTTGGTATAGCCTTTCCACGTCTTGCTGAATTTCAATTCAACATGGCTATTCGCGGTTACTTTGTCAGAGGCGCCATATCTGTGGCTCCTGCCTACGTGGATGAGGTTGTTGTTTTTGGAGATGCACTGGCTCAAGCCTACAAAGGTGAGAGCATTCTTGCACGAGATCCTCGAATCATTTTCACAGATTCTGCCGTGCGCGCAGTTGAACGGCACCTGAAGTACTATTCCCATGCGGCAAACGCACCACACGTCAGGGATATTCTCAAAGATGCCGACGGGCAGTGGTTTTTAAACTATCTGGAATCGGTACTCATAGCGGAAGACAAACTTGGGCCCCTCTACAACGAATTTATGCAGCACAAGATTGCTGTTGAAAAAAAACTTTCTGAACACACCTCCAATCCCGAAATCTGGGCAAAATATGCATGGGTTGCCGGTTACCACAACTACTTCTGCGATCTGCATACCAACCATTTCGATGACGAACATCGTGTCAATATTGAACTCTTCAAGTCCACTCCTTCCCTCATCGCAGGAGAAGAAGAGGTTGCAACAGAATCCGGATTGTAGAGCACAGAAGCTTGCTCCTTCATTCGGATTTTGTCAATGCAATATGGGAACATGGTCACTCACTCCAAAAGGTAATGTCCAATTAACCGTAATGATCTGATTGATTGAACACGGTAAACGTATTTCTTCGATCAATTATGTTATATTTGGATAAGTCTTGGTATGATTGGAGGAACAGATATTTTTCAAGTACAACTTTTCCTGTCACTTAAACACACATACAGCTATGGCAAACGAAAACAGCGGCGTCTTTTCCGACCTCTTTAATGCATTCGGCACTCTGGCACAGAATATTGCTGACACCTTGGGTAACGGTGTCACTACAGCAACTTCGATCGTCCAGACATGCCTCGATCTCTGTGCAACAATTGTAACAACTACGGCAAACACGGCCATTCAGCTCATCCAGGGCGTCTCAACTGCCGTTACAACAGCTATTACCCCGAAAAAGTAAACACGAACACCATCATTGATCAAAGCCTCTTGCCCAATTCAGCGCGAGAGGCTTTGATATTTTGGCTGCATTTTCCTGGAAAAGTGCCGTTGGGTGCTATTTTCGGGAATTTATAAAGTTCTTTCCCTCTGGTCCATGCTGAAAGCAGCATCTGGAACGCAACGAAGCTAAACCCCGGTTGGTACAGGTGAATCCGGGTTACTGAAAAGACTGCTTTAACACCCCTTTGGCCTATTGCCCGAATGTGCTGTCGAGGCACAGATTATGCCGTTGGAGCTCTCCCCTTTCCCGATCAAGTAATTTTTCATATACATTGCAAGCAGAACACAAAAGCTCTGAATTATGACTGATTGGCAAAAACGCATTACGATTAATACCGAACAGTGTGGTGGGCGACCATTCATAAGGGGATTGCGTATACGGGTAATCGATATCCTCGACCTGTTGGCGAATGGCCTAAGCCATACAGAAATACTTGAAGAACTGCCCGATCTCGAAAAAGAAGATATTCTTGCTGCGCTGAAATATGCAAGCAGAAAACTTGACCATCCTGTCATAGCAGCATGATCATCTGGATCGATGCACAGCTCTCCCCCTCAATTGCTGCATGGATCAACCGCACCTATCAGAATATTCAGGCCCAATCAGTGAGATCTCTCGACCTTCAGCGAGCAGATGACAAAGCCATATTTGATGCAGCAAAACAAGCTGACACCGTTATCATGAGTAAAGATTCTGATTTTCTGCAACTTGTCGATCAGTTTGGATCCCCACCTCAAATAATATGGATCACCTGTGGTAACACTTCGAACAGCAGAATGAGAGCAGTCCTTGCAAAATCTCCTGGAAAAGCTGTTAAATTAATCAACTCGGGTGAACCAATTGTCGAAATTGGCGACAGATTCTGAATTTGTAAAAATGCGTTTAAAGCACTTGTTTACACCCTAAACACGTCAAAAAGGAGTGACTGCAACTACCCGAATGGTTTAAAATCGAATTAATTTTGAGTTCATACTTTATCCTTCCTCAATTTCAATCGCTGGTTACTCATGCTTTCCCCTGTCAACGCATCCCTATACCATTACTGAACTCAGGTATCAGTCGAAATAAACAGGCTGAATAAACTGACGGCCAATATGGTAAGAAAGCAGTTTTTTATGATGGAATCGTCCTATAATCATGGCTGGATGAGTGCCGAATTTTTGAGCGAAATTGATGATAGCACTTTCTGTCAATGCACCAGACTCAATGACTGCCCGTTCCTCTTCTTCAGAAAAAGTCCATCGGACTGCAAAAGCATCAGCTTCTGCCTCTTTGTCTTTGTACTCTGCCTCGAAACAATCGTCTTCCAATGAGATATATTTTTTACCATGAAGCAGAATATGACCAGCTTCATGAAAAAAGGTAAACCAGAAGCGATCATTCTGTTTATAGCGAGCTGACAGTTGAATCAATGGTGTGCTATCGTTTATCCAGCGGGTTGAACCGTGAATCGGTGCTTTCGGCAGACACGGTGTATAGACAACCTTTACCCCTGCTTCTAAACATAAATGCTGAAGAAGCGGGAAAAAATTGTCAGGATGCTCAGCCATGACTTTTTTGATGCTTTCAAGATTTGTTTTAAATGTTTTTTCACTGAAAAGAGGTGCTTCAAGCTCCATGGCACTGAGCTCACCCTGGCGCAACCAGGCAGAAATGGCGTAAGGCTCGCTAAAATGGGCTAAAGAGATCCGAAAGCTAACCTTCAGTTTTTGAGTAAAGTAATATTCTTCCCAAGCTTTCGGTCCAGACATAGCAAAAAAACATAGCACTGCCTCTGCTTTTTCCTCCCAGCTCTCTTTTTTGGGCAACCAGCCATGTTTTACCATCTGAGCGTAGGGAAACGATGAGGCCCATGTTCGCGCCAAGACCAAGAGTTCTCTACGCTTTTCACGAGCAACCGCCTCATCGTAGTTCTGCTGGCGGTTCAGCCAGAAATTGGCAGGGATTCCAAGGACTGATTCAAACTGCACCGCCATATCGGGAGTAAGAGAACTCTCTCCATTGATAACTTTAACAATGGTCTGCTCTGGTTTACCGGTACGCACGGCAAACTCTTTCTGGCTCATGCCCATTTCTTCCAGCTTTTCCCGTAATGTCAGCCCAGGGTGGCTAATCGTTTGCGGGATATATTCATTACGCTTCGTCATGTTCAACCTTCTTTGTGATAGTTCACGATTTCGACAATTTCTACCCCCTTAATTTCAAGCCAGATGTATTGCGCATGCTCGTTCACAGGAATCGGGTTCTCATGAGGCACGAAAATCATCCTGTAAGGTTGATCCAAATCACATGCCCATTGGCCTTT
>Ga0194037_1000503_pt1 | contig 30434 bp, 32 predicted proteins | sample JunL306m_MetaG_FD_148653 | JGI IMG/M metagenome (GOLD analysis project Ga0194037, IMG submission 148653) | Anoxic zone freshwater microbial communities from boreal shield lake in IISD Experimental Lakes Area, Ontario, Canada - Jun2016-L304-6m | ecosystem: Environmental > Aquatic > Freshwater >...
GGTAAAAAGTACGTCAATAAGGCGCCTTATTCCAAATTCAGCACAGACATGTTTATTGTATGTTTCTGCATGTCATATAGCCACACTATTCCTTTTTTCTTTATTACCGTGATTTATTCCGTCCTTGTTAAAATGCTCTCATTTTTGTAGGAAACTTTGGATGGTGTTAACCATACATTATCTATCTTTGCACATTATGAAAATGAGTATTGATTCTTTTATCAGCTTTTCGTTCTGATTAACCCATGCAGATAACTAAAACATCCGGTTCATCATGGACTGGTTATGCCGGACTTTGTCTTGGCATTATCCTTATTATCTATCTTTTCAGTCAGGTTGATCTCGCAGGGGCAATGGTAAGGATATCTAAGATTGGCATTGCATCATTGCTTATCCTTTTGCCTTATTTAGCGTTGCATCTTTTGGAAACATACACATGGATCAGGTTGTTTCCGCGAAGTACAGCTGCAATACCTTTTTGGAAGCTTCTTAAAATACAGATCATAACAGAAACAGTTTCCATGACATTGCCAGCAGGGGTAGCTGTCGGTGAACCCCTACGTCCCTTCCTCTGCCATCGGTTTCTTAAGGTTCCACTTCCAGCAGGCGTTGCCAGTGTGGCCGTCCGAAAACTTATGCTTGGAGTTGCCCAAGGGCTCTATACACTTATCGGTGCCATCGCAGGATTTTCACTCCTACAAGCTGCCTCCGTTAAAATGCTCGGTTTTAAAGGCCTTGGCTATATTATGCTTACTACAGGCACTGTTGTTTTTTTGTTTTTTCTTCTCCTTCTAACTCTTTTGCTTAACGGAAAAGCTGCACATAATCTGCACGGTCTATTGATGCGAATCCCGTTCAAAAAGATTAAAGCTTGGTTGATTACAAAGGAAACCGGATTTCTTGATACCGACGCGGAACTAAGGAGTTATAATGGCCCCTTTACATGGAGTTTATTTCTGATCATGGTCTACTATATTCTTGCATGGTTCACACTTGCCATTGAAAGTTATATTATCCTGACATTGCTCGGTGTTCAGATCTCTTTTTTTCAGGTACTTGCCATTGATACAGCCATCACGATACTTCGGGCTTTATTTTTTTTCATCCCATCTGGACTCGGAGTACAGGATCTCGGCTACCTGGCATTTTTTCAAACTCTTGGTATGCAGGATTTTCTAGCCTACGGAGGGGCATTTGTGCTTTTAAGGCGTTTCAAGGAGGTAATCTGGTACGCTGCCGGTTATGGAGTTATGTTTTTTTCAGGAGTTCATCTTCGTGATGCAGAAGGAGCCACAAACGGAGAGTCATGAAAAAAAAGATTTTATTCGTTTGCGGTTCTATGAACCAGACAACACAAATGCATCAGATTTCCGGATTTCTGACCGACTATGACCAGTATTTTTCACCATTTTTCAGTGATGGTATCCTCGGCGCAGCAAGTGATGCAGGGTTGCTGGAGTTTACTATTATGGGTCGCAAGCGATCCGAACGCACCCTTGAATATCTCCGTTCACACGGACTCAAGCTGGATATTGGAGGGCTTGGGCATGCATATGATCTTGTAGTTACCTGTACAGATCTTATTGTGCCGAAACATATCCGTCGAAAAAAAATCGTGTTGGTTCAGGAAGGTATGACGGAGCCCGAAACCGTCCTTTACCATCTGGCAAGGAACTTTCAGTGGATCCCTCGCTGGATTGCAGGTACATCTACTACCGGATTATCCGATGCCTATGAGAAATTCTGCGTTGCCAGTGAAGGCTACCGTGAACTATTTATCCGAAAAGGGGTAAATCCCGAAAAGATAAAGGTTACCAGTATACCCAACTTTGACAACTGCGCGCAATACCTTCAAAACGACTTCAAATATCGCGATTACGTTCTTGTTTGTACTTCGGACAACCGCGAAACGTTTATTTACGAAAATCGAATTAAAAATATCAAAAGGTATCTGGAACTGGCCGAAGGCACACAACTCATCTTCAAGTTGCATCCCAACGAAAATTTTGAAAGGGCAACACAGGAAATCGAGCTCTACGCCCCAGATAGTATTGTCTTTTGTGAAGGCAAAACAGAAGAGATGATTGCCAACTCTCGCATGCTGATCGCCCAATTTTCATCGACCATTTTTGTAGCCTCCGCTCTCAATAAAGTTGTGCATTGCGGCCTTCATCCCGACGTATTAAAATCGCTTACTCCCTTGCAGAATAACTCCGCTGCAAGAAAAATCGCTGATGTCTGTCGTCAGGTCATCGACGGCTAAATAAAACGTATCTATACACTATGCATACTGTCGCAATCATTCCAGCAAGAGGCGGATCAAAGGGCTTGAAAAACAAAAATATATATCCAGTTGCCGAAAAACCTCTGCTCGCATGGACGATTTTGCAAGCCTTGGCATCTACAAGCATCGAACGCGTTTTTGTAAGCACAGACGATCAGGATATTGCTAAAGTAGCTTCAGAATATGGAGCTGAGTTGATCATGCGTCCACCGGAACTCTCAGGCGACAAAGCAACCTCTGAATCAGCGATACTGCATGCAATAGGAATTATCGAGCAGGACTTCCAACTGCCATTGGACATAATTGTTTTTCTGCAGGCGACATCACCTTTACGTAAATCCGGCGATATCGATCGAGCTCTTGAACATTTTCTTCGCGAAAAGGCAGATTCACTGATTTCAGTTACCAAAGCTGATGACCTGACGTTATGGGAAACAAAAGAAGGGAGATGGAACAGCGTGAACTTTGATTACCACAACCGGGGCATACGTCAAGACCGCCCAACCCAGTTTATTGAAAATGGTTCAATCTATATATTCACACCTGAGACACTTACCACTTACGGCAATAGGATTGGCGTAAAACTTGCAGCATACGAAATGGAATTTTGGCAAACATGGGAGATTGATACTATCGAAGAAATAGATTTAATTGAGTATTATTTTAATAAAAAAAACCTGGCAGCCCAGGTTGCGAACCAATAAAAACCTAAGATCAATGTTGTCATGAATTTTTTTTTATCAACCGATCTTGTTATCGGGGTTAACGAAGCGCTGAACCTGAATGGGCATTTAGCTCAATTAGACGTAAAAAAGCCAGGTATCATCTACGATGCCAATATAGCCGGCAGCCTGTATTTTCAGGATGTTTTAAAAAACCTTACTTCAGGTTACGCTACCGCCGTAACATATTGCAATGAATTTGGTGGCGAACCAACCTATGCTCATCTTGAAAACGTAGCGGAATTTTTCCGAAACAATCCCCCTGATGCCATTGTCGCTATAGGAGGAGGAAGTACCCTTGACCTCGGTAAAGGGGTAGCTCTGCTAATGACCAACTCCGTTCCAGCTCTTTCTCTCAAAGGATTTCCAGCAGGAGTGAACGATCCACTACCACTTATCACCGTTCCGTCCCTTCTTGGAAGTGGAGCAGAAGTAAGTTTCAATGCTGTATTTATAGACGAAGCTGAAGGGCGCAAGCTTGGCATAAACAGCCGAAAAAATTTTCCCAAAAAAGCTGTAATTGATCCCCAATTATCTATGACTGCCCCTGTTGAAAGTGTTATAGCTTCAGCCATGGATAGCCTTGTACACTGCGTTGACAGCTTCGGCTCGGTAAAGCATACAGCATTGAGCAGAATATTTGCAATAGAAGGATTTCAACGAACCTTTTATGCCTTGCAGCAGAACCAGCTCGACCGCGCTGAATCGAGAATCGATCTCGCACTCGGCAGCGTTTGCGGAACAGTAGCTCTCATGAACTCCGGAGACGGACCAACAAACGGATTCGCCTACTATCTAGGCGTAAAGCATCGTGTCCCGCACGGTCTCGCCGGAGCAATATTTCTCAAGGAGGTCATGCGCTACAACCATCTTCATGGATACGAAAAGTATGCTCTCCTCAATCCCATGCGCTCATCACCATCACCAAAAGAAGCTACAGCAGAGCTTCTTGAAGAGATGGATGAACTTTACCACCAACTTCAGATTCCCACGCTTGTTCCTTACGGATATGGCAAAGGCAATGCAGCCGAATTTGCTCACAACGCATCGGAAGCCCTTAAAGGCTCCTTTTCCGGTAATCCGGTTGAATTTACAGAAGAATCGGCACAGGCCGTTGTTTCACAATTAACTTAAAAAGAGCAGGAAGGAAAATATTATGGCGGGCGCAGAACTCATCGGTCAGGAAGAATTGGCCGAAATTCAGGAACTCTTCAGTAGGGAAAAAGTAAATTTATACCGTTACGGAGGCGGTAATTACAAAGCAAGAGAATTCGAGGAAAAATTTGCAGCATGGATAGGGGTGAAGTATGCTCACGCAGTTTCTTCAGGAACGGCAGCAATCCATTGTGCACTTGCAGGCGCAGGTATTAAGCCCGGTGACGAGGTTATTACAACCGCATGGACGTTTATTGCTCCTATTGAAGCCATCAGCGCATTAGATGCAATCCCTGTGCCGGTTGAACTGGATGAAACTTACCACCTCGACCCTGCAGAAGTTGAAAAAGCCATTACGCCAGCCACCAAAGCGGTAGTTGCAATTCCAATGTGGGCGTCACCGAAAATGGATGAACTTTCTGCAATTTGCAAAAAGCACGGTCTTACGCTGATTGAAGATGCAGCACAGGCGCTTGGCGCGTCATTCAAAGGACAGAAGCTCGGCACTTTTGGCAGCGTAGCCTCCTTCTCGTTTGATGCAGGCAAAACCCTCCATACAGGCGAGGGTGGAATTATTGTAACCAATGATAAAGATATCTACGATCGTGCTGCCGAGTTCTCAGATCACGGCCACATGCACTTGCCCGGACTTCCTAGGGGCAAAGATCCCAGAAGGTCTAAAGGCCTGAATTTGCGACTCAGCGAAGTCACCGCAGCAATCGGTCTTGCACAGCTTGCTAAAATTGATACAATTCTTTCAAAAGCAAAAGAGAACAAACGTAAAATCAAGGATGCAATCCGTCATCTTGATAACATAATCCTTCGGCCTTTTAGTGACGAAGCGGGATCTCAAGGAGACACTCTCATTTTCAGGGTAAAGAATCGTGAAGCGGCGCTACTTTTCGAAGCTCATTTAACGGAGCACGGTTTTGGCACCAAGATTCTGCCTGAAGCGCTCGACTGGCATTTTGCAGGAGTATGGGGTCATCTTCTCGGGGAGTACGACCGTTACAACAATACCGATCTTGAAGCGCTGTGGCCCAAAACAGGTATCATGCTTCGCAGCAGTATTTGTCTGAATATCCCTGTACTCATGGATGATGCTGCAATAGACAAGCTTATCAAGGCTATAATCTCTGGTGCGGCAAAAATAGGATAGCACGATAATCATAGCAACAACAAAAAAGCCTGCATTGCGCAGGCTTTTTTGTTGTTGCTATGAGGCGAAGAGCGGACTCGAACCGCTGTAGAAGGTTTTGCAGACCTCTGCCTAACCACTCGGCCACTTCGCCGTTACAAGATTGTTAAGGTAAGAAAAAGAAATTCTTAAACAAAAGCTTTATAGTATTCTAAATGCCTTTATTTTCTCTACATTTGTTCACCCTGTGTGTTATCTGAAATTACATAAATATTCGAACAGAATGGGTCTGAATTATAAAATGACAAAAGGCCTCAAAATTGTTGCAATATTTGAAGCCTTCAAGGGTTTGCTAGGGTTATTTGCCGCCGTAGCTATTTATTTTATGATGCATCAGAACATTCAGGCCTTTACCGGGCATCTGGTAAGCAATCTTCATCTCAATCCTGCAAACAATGTATCAAAGGTTTTAATTGACGCCGCGGCATATCTCACCGATAGCCGTATCAGTTTCCTGGTGTGTTTTGCGTTATTGTATGCATCCATGCGTTTTGTTGAAGCTTACGGACTATGGTTTGCAAGGCGATGGGCAGAATGGTTCGCATTGGTAAGTGGATGCGTTTATCTACCCTTTGAACTCTATGAGTTGGTAAAAGGCTTCACATGGTTTAAAATCGGACTGGTTTGTATCAACCTAATGGTTGTTATTTATATGGCATTTGTTCTTAAACACAACGTGCAGACAAAATTACTAAAAAAACATTTAGAAAAATTTTAGGTTTTAGAGCGGTTTACATATTCAATACTAATAGGATTGGTAAAATACTTAAGACCGAGAGTCATCATAGGCATGGATGTCACGTTCAATGTTTAACCACTCATTGTTGAGAGCAATCTTAAGATCATAATCCATCTGCAGACCAAACCAGAACTGAGGTGGAGTACTGAAATATCTTCCAAGGCGCAATGCGGTTTCAGCAGTGATGCACCTCTTTCCCGCGACAATTTCATTGAGGCGCCATACCGGAATATGGATATCTTCAGCAATTCTTTTTTCGCTAAGATTCATCGGAGTGATGTACTCCTCAAGTAAAACCGTTCCAGGATGAAGTGGTGATATGTTCCTGCCAATCATTGATGAAATTCCTCATGGTAACCAGAAATTGTAATTCCTAAACTCTTTAGAAACAGATTACCATTTTATTATTGATTTCACGTTTTTTATTCTCTCAAATCCGAAATGGAATCCAACATGCCGGATTTCAGAGCTCAGTAGTATACAAAGGCATAGAAGATGTTTTTTTTAATCTCGCTCATTACAAACTGATAGCTTTTCTCATTTTCCCACCACAGCATCCTGTGCCACCACATTGGCTTTGTGGATACAAGAATAAACTTTTTTGATGATCTATCGAACGCTTTACTCCATGTTTGGTGAAGTCGTAGCATATGCGGAGGATCACTGACGACAATTGCACTTGTCCATCCTCTTTGTTCCATAGTAACCGAGGTATTCACAGCCTCCTCCCAACTTGTTGTGGATTTAGCATCCACCTTAATCGCATGTTTCGGCACTCCTAAAGCAATCATGCGGCGCTCACGCCAATTTGGATGAGAAGGATGATAAAATCTTTCATCAATACCAGTTAAAATAACATGGGAGGCATATCCTGCATTGTACAGTTCAGCTCCTTTGCGCACACGCAGCCCATTATCTCCACCAAGCACAATAATGACATCGGATTTTATGGGATTTCCAGCATATTGCGATACAATATAACCAAGACTTAAAAAAAAGATTATCGCTGCAGTACTTACAGAAAGAAGAAAAATCAAGGTTAATTTAAAAAAGACTTTCATAGGCACTAATGGGGGGTTATATCATGCAAGGCAATTGCAATACCTCATTTTTCTGCCGGATAATAATCATTTTTTTTGAAACCCGAACTCAGCTTTGGCGAAGGGAAATATCATTTTTCAAGATCTGACTTATCACGAATGGACATAAGGAAGGAATAAAAACAGCTGGCAACTTTATAATAAAGCGCCAGCTGCTTTACAACCAGTACCATATCCTGTAAAGTGTAACAAGTAAAGGCTCGTTCTTTATCCCTGATGCTATATTCTCACTGCCTAATGGATTGTAATCAGGATGGTTCTGAGTTATTGGTTGCTGTTTCAGGTTGTGAGGATGGCAGAGACAATTTATCTGTCGACAGGTTTAGTAAACGAACGGCTCCAGCAAAGCGCTTCTCAAAGTAGCCTTGTTTTAATCTATCTTCTGTTATTCCTTTTGATACTGAAGAGTGAACAAATGTATCATTGCCGATAAATATCCCGACATGGTTGATGTGCTGTCCTTTCGTCTGAAAAAACACAAGATCACCCGGTTGAAGCTCATCCTTCGAGACTTTATTTCCTAGAGTAGACATTTCTCTTGATGAACGAGGAAGGTGCATGTTGAATGCTTTACCGAACATGAAGCGCACAAAACCCGAGCAGTCAAATCCTGCAGGAGTATCACCGCCAGACCTGTATCTGGTTCCAAAGTAATGGGTAACATCATAAAAAAATGTTCCCATATGCCCGAAACTCTGATGTGCAGGCTCAGAATGTTGTATCAGCTTTTGTGTGATTACAGCTTCTGATCTAAAGTCACAAAAAGCTTTTGAAGGGTCTGCTAACTGAAAAGCTGATATCGCAAAGCAGAAAGTCAAAAAACGAGAAGGATTTATTTTATTTTTGAACGCAATACACCTGCGAAAGGACCAAGGCGATACTTGTTTTAAAGGCATAGGCACTGTTTTTTAGGGGGTTCAGGGTGAGTTGTCTTTTCTATCAAACTTACTCTTTAAGGATAAGAACTTAACAGTAAATTTCCCAATATACTCCATTCTAAATAATGCGCTTTTCTTACGACACATGCAATGCTTTTCGGAAATATCAGGAACAATATTACTCATACGTAAGTATTTGTAAACAAGAAAGATGCTTGGTGTCCCATTCAACCATAATTACTTCATTCAAATTCCATTGTAAAACAGCCAAGTATTATCATTTACGTTACTTATTTACCATGCTCCTTACCGCTCCAGAAATACGAGATTTTATCGATATTATAGAGCTTGACAGTTCTATAATTCTTGATATTCGCTATGCTACTAGCCATAATTTCACAGGAAAAGCCATGTATCCAGTTGCTCGTTGTCTCTTAAGACGATACGCAGCATTACTATTGGTACAGGTAGAACAAAAACTAAAAAAACAAGGGTATCGGCTGATTGTATATGATGGCTATCGGCCACTTTCCGTCCAAAAACAATTTTGGGCCATTCTTCCAGATGAGCGCTACGTAGCTGATCCTGCAAAGGGATCAAGGCATAATCGAGGTGCAGCCGTTGATGTCAGTCTTGCCGATTTATCAGGTAATCCATTACCAATGCCTTCCGATTATGACGATTTTTCATCAAAAGCCCACCGTCATTATACCGGTGCATCTTCTGAAGCACTAAAAAATATAACACTTCTTGAAGCTGCAATGAAAGAACAGGGATTCGATCCATTCACTACAGAATGGTGGCACTTTGACGCTCCAGGATGGGAACATTACCCTGTATCCGATTTTCCGCTAAATGCATATCAAACAATTTAACCAGTGATATATCCATCCAGTAAATATTGCCTAAACCGGAATCAATGACACATGCAAAAAAAGAAGACGAATAATTCTTTGGGAGTCGTCATCACGGGAGGCACAAAAGGGCTAGGTTATGCTCTTGCCTCCGTATTTCTTGCCTCTGGAGATCGGATTGTTATCTGCGGTCGAAACCCACAGCGACTGGAAGAAGCATTACAAACCTTGCGCTTGGATATGCCCAAAGGAGAGGTCTATGGTATAGTCTGTGATGTTACTGATCCATCAGCAGTAACCTTGCTTGCCGGATTTGCCAAAGATTGCCTTGGAGTGGTGGATAGATGGATTAATAATGCAGGCACTGCAGGAGAGCTGAAACGACCTTTATGGGAGCTTCCTTTGGATGATATTCTCGAAACATGCACAACCAATCTTGCAGGATCCCTGATGTTATGCGCCGAAGCAGTAAGACTTATGGACAGTCAGCCACCATCATCGGAAGCTATCTATCATATTTTCAATATGGGCTTTTCAGTATTAGGAGCGACGTTCTCTCGTTCTGCAGTCCCACATAAAACATCGAAAAGAGGCGTTGCGGAACTGACGCATTTTCTGTCCGGAGAATTGAATGCCAAAGGAAAAAGCAGCATAGGGGTTCATGAACTTAGCCCGGGCCTTGTATTGACTAACCTCCTCCTTAAAGATGCTTCACCAGCAGCGATGAAGTTTTTCGACGTTGTGGCAGAAAAACCCGATAAGGTCGCATCTATTGTAGTGCCGAAAATACGATCCATAAAAGGGAGCAACCACACAATAAGGAATCAACCAATAGTTGTAACGCTTCTCAGAGCTATGAATGGACTTCCTTGGATTGTCAATAGAAAATAGGGGAGTTGTACTGATACAGATATTCTTTCGAAGGCTATACTCATGTCACCGCACCAAATTAATCATTCATTGTTACGAGTGGTTTTTAAATAGAGCGAGATTTACATAAATTACAGACTTTATAAATTGACTAGGAACCCATAGGTTTATGCAACCACATTTCAATAAGCAGATGAAGCATTCCTTCTCATTTCTGTTATTATTTTTATTCCTGCTGGTCGGCTGTTCCGGAGAAAAAAATGAAAAACAAAGCAAAACGCAATCTCCGAACAGTAAATTAAAAATCGGACTGGTTTTTGATGTTGGTGGAAGAGGCGATAAATCGTTCAATGATTCTGCATATAACGGCCTTGAAATGGCAAAGCAGAAACATGGCATTTCATATCTTTACTTAGAGCCTCAAGGCGAAGGAGCCGATCGCGAAGCCGCTTTGCGCCAGATGGCCACAGACCCGGATGTTGGGCTAATTATAGGAGTTGGTTTGTTGTTCAGTGAAGATATAACAGCAATTGCTACTGAATTCCCAGATAAAAAATTTGTCTGCATCGACTATATCAGTAAACCCGGAGTTCCTATACCCGGAAATCTTCAGGGAATTGTTTTTGAGGAGAAAAAAGGGTCTTATCTTGCAGGGGCTATTGCCGGCCAGGTTACAAAAACCAAAACCGTTGGATTCATTGGTGGAATGGAATCAAACATCATTAAAAAATTTGAGACAGGATTTATTGCAGGTGTTCACTCAGTCAACCCCGGTGTAAAAGTTATTTCAGGATATATAGGTATGACAGGAAGCGCCTTTGCTAATCCAGCAAAAGGCAAAGAACTTGCTCTCGGTCAATATGGCAAGGGAGCAGATATCATTTACCAGGCAGCAGGAGCAAGTGGCTTAGGAGTAATCGAGGCTGCACGTGAAAGTAAAAAGCTTGTTATCTGTACAGACCGTGACCAGGAATCTGAAGCCCCTGGGTTTGTGTTAACCAGTATGACAAAGGCTGTCGACAGATCAGTTGTAAAAACGGTAGAAAAGGTACTCGACGGAAGCTTTAAGGGGGGAAATGTTGCCGTTTTCGGTCTTGCTGATCGATATACGGATTATGTGTATAATATGAAAAATGAATCCATGATCGGCACAAAAAATCATGAAAAAGTGGAGGAGATTCGCAAAAAAATAATAGAAGGTAAAATTGTTGTCAATGAGACCGCCGTTGGACAATAATGGTTGCATTACCAATCAGGAACTGCTATCCACAGGTCTTGCGGTAAGCGGAAAAATGAAGTGATTGTTTAATAGACTGAAGTTACAATACTGGTGAATAAAAAAATTCTTGTAACCGGCGCAACCGGTTTTATTGGTTCGGCTCTAGTACAAAAACTGGTAAATACCCCTGATGAAGTTTCGATTCTCGTCCGGAAAAGTTCTGATTTAACATCGCTGACGGATGTACTGGATAAGGTAAATATTGTTTATGGAGATATTGCTGACCGGACTTCGCTTGATTCAGCCCTCAAAGGAATTGATCTTGTCTATCATTCTGCAGGCCTCACCTACATGGGCGACAAGAAGAATGAGCTTCTCTATAAAATCAATGTTGAAGGTACACACAATATTCTGGAAGCTTCTGCAGCGGCAGCGGTTAAAAGAGTTATTCACGTCAGTTCTATAACTGCAGTAGGAATTGCCTTCGATAAAATTCCGCTCAACGAATCCTCAGAATGGAACTTCCATGCCATAAACCTTGAATATGCAAGGACAAAACATCTTTCAGAAATTGAAGTTGCCAAAGCCGTAAAAAAAGGACTGGACTGCGTCATCGTCAACCCTGCATTTGTTTTCGGTGCTGGTGACATTAATTTCAATGCCGGACGCATCATCAAAGATATCTACAACAGAAAGCTTCCATTTTATCCCCTTGGCGGAGTCTGTGTTGTCGATGTCGAAATCGTTGCCGATACCATCATGACGGCCATGGAAAAAGGAAAAACGGGAGAACGTTACATCATCGGAGGTGAAAACGTATCCTATAAGCAGCTTGCCGATACGATATCAAGGATTACCGGGGCCCCTAAAGTACTTTTTCCCTTACCATTCTGGATGGCGAAGATACTGAGATCCTTGCTTGATATGTATAAGAATAAGAACCGGGTATCAAAGCTCTTTAACCTTTCAATGTTCAGGGTCGCATCAGAGTTTCTCTATTATGATTCAACCAAGGCCTCAAGAGAATTAAACATGCGGAGCGAACCTCATGAAAACAGTATTCGAAAGGCCTATGAGTGGTACCGCGATCGTAACATGCTCGATTGACAAGAGCTGTCCACCCTCAGGTTACTGAGGGTTTTCGGCTAAAGATCATCATTCTCGGTGAATCATTTTCAACAAAGGGATCCCCCTGATAATTACCAAAAATGCCATTCACAATAAAGCCTCCCATCTCAAGCATAGCAACAATTTCCTCCCTTCCGTAGAGCCTTACCGACTCACTGAAAGAAAGAATATCGCCAACAGGTGGGGTAATGGTAATTGTTTTAGTAATCTTATCCTCAACAAACGCACGTTTTTCAAACAGAGAAAGGTTTCCCACACTCCTTCGTGTCTCCGAAACAAGATTATTCGCGAGATAAACAGGATTAATAAGGTCAAGCACATACCATCCACCACTTTTCATAGCGTCATAAACATTATTAAGCACCAGTTGGTCATCCTCTTTACAATCGAAATACCCAAAACTTGTAAAAAGCTGTACAACAAGATCAAAATACCCCTTAGCCGCAATATGCCTCATATCGGAACAGGTAAGTTCAAGTTGCATCCTGCAGTTTAAAGCCTCTTTACGAGCCTCTTCAAGAAGAAACGGTGAAAGATCGTTACCTGTCACACAATAACCTAAACGAGCTAGTTCAAGGGCATGTCGTCCGGCACCACACGCTATATCCAGAACCTTCAGTGACGCGGGATCTTTCAGATCAAGGCCAGATATCGAAAGAACTGTACGAATACAAAGTGCGGCCTCATACTGATCCCTATGACTGTATACTTCCAGATAAAGGGGATGATTAAACCACGCCTCAAACCATTGAAGTGAATGATCCGCTCCAGAATTTTCAGGACTCTCAGCCATGTTTGTATGATAAAAAGAGGTGATGATCGAAGGGGGAGAATCAGGGCATTTGTTATATAATGCCCTGAATAAAATATCCGAGGATCTTACTTTGCGTAATCAGTAATTGCTTTAGCAAGAATCAACTGATCATTTTCACCATTAGGGATTCGGACGTTTTTCTCAATGAATTTCCAAGCGTTGGTTTTCTCTGACTTTACAGAAAAAATAAGTTTTGCAACCTTGAAATCACTGGAACCGGTTTTTTTGCCTTTATCTGCAAACGTTTGTTTCTTTGCCATGACTCGTAAGCTAGTTCTTTTGGTTAAATCGCTGTGCTGTTGTTTTTACTCAAAATGAACATGAAAGTAATAAAAATATAATCGATAACCAAGTGCTCATATACAGCGATTACTTCTATAGCGACTCTGATTCATGAAGTATTCCCTTATGAAAAATTCCAACAGCCCTGCCTTTCAATGATCGATTCAGAAAAGGAGTATTTGATGATTTCGATTTTATTGAATCGGCAGTCACAATCCATTCTGTATCAGGATCAATAAAAGAAAAATTAGCCTGTTCTCCCGGTGTGAACAGAATTTGTTTAAGGTCAAGGATTTTTCTTGGATTGATTGAAAGCAGTTCGATAGCACGCGACATGTTGATTACCTTTTTTTCAACCAATTCAGTTATTGTCAATCCAAGAGAGGTTTCAAGGCCTATAATGCCAAAGGCCACCTGATCAGCAGGGCACTCTTTTTCATGCGATGCATGCGGAGCATGGTCTGTAGCAATTGCATCAATTGTCCCGTCAGCAAGGCCCTCAATCATCGCTTCACGATTTTCAATCGAAGCAAGTGGTGGCTTCATGATATAATTGCCTTTTCTGGAGGCATTAAACAAGTCTTCATCACTCAGAGTGAAATGATGCGGAGTAACTTCGCAGGTAACCAGAAGTCCGTCATTTTTAGCTTTTCGCACAAGATCAAGAGCCACTTTTGTACTGATATGCGCAACATGGTAGCGAGGCCTGATGAGAGGATCATGCAGTTTGTGCTCTTCAAGATATCGCATCAGAAGAAGATCACGACTGAGTGTTATCGCTTCCGACACATCCGGAATTCCTTTCAGGCCGAGTTTTGTAGAAAACAGCCCCTCATTCATTACAGAACCATCAGTAAGCGATTTTTCCTCACAGTGCTGAATAATCAGAAGATCAAAGTTTGAAGCATACTCAAAAGCCAACCGCATGATCTGGCTGTTCTGAATAGCAGAGCCATCATCCGAAACCGCAGTCACACCATAAGAACGGAACTTTCCAAAAGGAGCAAGATGTTCACCCTTACTTCCAACGGTCATAGCCCCTATTACTTCAAGATCAACTGGCAACTTTGCTGCATGGTGTCGGATATAGGCAACACCCAGAGGATTGTCAATAACGGGCTTAGTGTTCGGCATAAGAGCAACCCCTGTAAACCCACCGGCAACTGCAGCTTTGGAACCGCTTTCAAGAGTTTCTTTATACTCCTGACCAGGCTCCCTGAAATGGCAATGCATATCAAACAACCCAGGAGCAATTATTTTTCCCTCAAGGTTAATAATACGGTCGCCAGCGAGCGCAACAATGTCCTCATCACCGAAAACCACAGCTTCTATAATTCCGTCATAGCCGACTTTTATGGTTCCAATAGTATCAAGATGTTCAAGCGGATTAAAAAGGCGCGCCTTCTGAAAAATAAAGCTCATGTTGTTGTTAAATTTAAATAGAGTTATACAACTTCTGCCTGTAGTCTTACAAGCTCATTACTACATGGAACGCTGTTTTCCGTCATGGAAAGTACAGCACAAAGCAAGTCTCCTGAAAAAACCCTGCCAACCCCGGCAGGTGTTCCAGTAAACACAAGATCACCGCGTCGCAACCCATAAATATAAGACAAATAATGAATAAGCTCGGCTGGGGCATGGAGCATCTCCGACACCCGTCCCTCCTGTACCAGAGCGCCATTCACCTCCAGCGATACGTTGAGATCATTTGGAAACACGGTACCGTTGAAAGGTACAAAATCCGAAATCAGAGCACTTTTCCTGAACCCCTTGCTCTTAAGCCACGGATTCCCGATTTTTTTCGCTGCCAACTGAACATCACGGAGCGTCATATCCAGCCCCACCCCAAATCCTTCAATATAGTTCAGAGCATCTACAATGGAACAGCCATCGGACGATTTTCCGACAAGCAGCACTATTTCAGCCTCATACTGCAGATTCCCAGAAAGGGGACGCCCTTCAAATTCTGGCATTATTATTACACCTGCGGTTTCAATGGCCGTCGGCGGTTTCATAAATATGATCGGCTCAACATTATCGTCATGTATTATGTCAGATGTGATTCCCTCAAGCAGGTGCATTTCCCTTGCATGTTCCGGGTAGTTTTTCCCGACGCAATAAATAGCTCCAGGAGAAAAAGTTTTGCAATCAATCAGGTTTTCCATGGCGATTAAAATGTTTACGAGTATTGTATGCGTTTCCGACACGTACTGGTAATAATGTAGCCACAAGTCTTCATGATTTCAGGGATATTGATGAGAGGGAAAAATCTCTATTTTCTTATTATACATTTTAGAATTTACTGTAAAGGCTCAAAATTGTTTAAAAGGAAAGTCCAGACATCCACTGACTAAAATAGAGTGAAAACGTATAGAATATAATGCAGCAAGATGCAAACATTGCCAGTAAAAAAGCTGCTCTCAGAGCCAGGATGATTTCCTTAAGGCGTTCCATATCTGAAAAATCACACCATCAGATGAGTATGGCAATTACCAGGTATGTTATGGGATTACCCGAAATCGTTAATGCCGACCATATTCATATTTATCTGTCCATGTCCTCTCATGCTGAAGTAGATACTGCCGCAATAATTGAGGGTCTTATCGCGCTGAATAAACAGGTTTCTGTTCCAGTTATCATAAATCATGCTCTCTTTTCAGCAGTTTATCATAAAAACGATTCCATCAGATCCGCACAATTCGGGCAACCCGAACCGGAAAATGTCTCTATAGTAGACGACTCTTTGCTCGATGTTGTACTCATGCCTCTACTGGCCTTTGATAACAGAGGATACCGTCTCGGCTACGGCAAAGGGTTTTATGATGCATTTCTCCTTCGGCTTTCAAAGCAGGGGATCTCACCCACCAGAATAGGTCTTGCATTTAGCCGGCAGATGACTGCCAAGGTTCCCGCAGACCCGTGGGATGAAGTTCTTGATGGAGTAGTCCATGAAAACGGTATTCTTCGGTTCACTTAATATTTCTGACGTGTGTTATGATTAAAGAGATTGAAATCAACGGAACAGTAAATAGAGGGCCGGATTTTTTTAATGCCACCTTATATGTCAACAGGGAGCTGAGCTGGATTTATTTCAATCAGCGGGTACTTGAGGAAGCGCTCGCTCCAGATGCCCATCCACTTCTTGAACGGGTAAAATTTATATCGATTTTCAGCTCAAACCTCGACGAATATTTTATGATCCGTGTCGCAGGTATCGAAGATCAGTTCGAAGCAGGAATACTGGACAAAACAATTGATGGGCTCACACCGGCCGAGCAGCTCGAAAAAATCCGCACAATGGTTCTTCAGCAGCTCAGCGAGCGAAACAAATGTTTTTATCACGATTTATTGCCGGCATTGAAAAAAGAGCGCATAGAGTTTATTAAAGTATCTGAACTCTCAGCCACAAAACAGCGAGCATTAAGTCATTACTTCCGTAAGGAAATTTATCCAGTACTGACACCGCTGGCCTTCGATACAGGTCATCCCTTTCCATTTATGTCCAACCTCTCGCTCAACCTTGCTATCGAACTGGAAGACGAGGAAGGCGGCGCATTAAAGTTTGCCCGGGTAAAGGTGCCAAGTATTCTTCCACGCCTTCTCCAGCTCAACAACATAAAAGGCTTCGATGACAGTGAAGGCATCATTCGATTTATCTGGCTCGAAGACCTCATCGAAAGCAATCTGGCACACCTTTTTCCGAAGATGAGGATTACAAAATCGCATCTCTTCAGATTGATTCGCGACGCTGATATTGAAATTGAAGAAGATGAAGCAGGAGATTTGTTGAAAACTATCGAACAGGGGCTTCGGTCACGCCGCTACGGAAAAGTAGTTCGCCTCGACATTACCCCCGAAATGCCTCTTCCTGTCAGAAAACTTCTGATGAAAAATCTTGAGGTTGCCCCAAGAAACGTTTATGAAATAGACGGCGCACTGGGACTCGGTTGTCTTATTGATCTCCTTAAAATAGATCGACCCGACCTTAAAGATGAGCCTTTTATACCCAATAACCGCATCGAAGAGCAGTTCGGTAATAACGTATTCACAGCAATAAGGGCTAAAGACCAGCTGCTTTACCATCCGTACGATTCATTTCAGCCGGTTGTCGATTTTATCAACCAGGCCGCTGTAGACCCAGACGTACTCTCAATTAAGCAGACACTCTACCGCGTCGGAAGCAATTCCCCAATTGTCCAGGCATTGATGAATGCCGCTGAAGCAGGCAAACAGGTAGCAGTACTTGTAGAACTAAAGGCACGATTTGATGAAGAAAACAATATAGTCTGGGCTCGGGCATTGGAAGATGTCGGTGTACACGTAGCCTACGGCTTGCCAGGACTGAAAACGCATGCAAAGCTAACCCTCATTGTTCGTCGTGAACAAAACAAACTGAAACGATACCTTCACCTTGGCACTGGAAACTACAACCCCGCCACAGGTAAAATATATACAGACTATAGTCTTTTTGTGGCAAATGAACAGTTGGCAAACGAAGTTGCAGAACTCTTTAACGCATTAACAGGCTATTCAAAACATACCGAATTTAAAAAGCTGCTGGTCTCCCCAACCAATACACGAAAAAGGATCATTGAGATGATTGATCGTGAAATCGATTGGAGTTTACAAGGAAACCAGGGACGGATAATCATGAAAATGAATGCCCTTGTGGATGCAAAGACCATCAGGGCACTCTATAGAGCGTCAGGTGCAGGAGTCAAGATTGACCTTATCGTCCGGGGAATATGCTGTCTGAAACCTGGAATTCCAGGAATCAGCGACAACATCAGTGTTATCAGCATCATCGGACGCTTTCTCGAACACAGCCGCGCATACTACTTTTACAACGGAGGAAAAGAGGAGGTATATCTCGGCAGTGCCGATATCATGCCACGAAACCTGGACGACCGAGTCGAAACTCTTTTTCCCTTAATGGATAAATCACTCATCCAGACTGTAAAAGCCCATCTTGATCTTATTCTGAGCGATAATGTCAAAGCCTGGCAAATGAACCCCGATGGTCTGTACTCAAAAATCAACAATGATGGTGATAAAGTAAATAGTCAGGCTCTCTTTTTAAGCAATTCTTCCATGAATGCAATCCCCCGTCCATCCTTGTCCTTAAAACCTCACCACCTGTCACATCGAGTTCCTGTGAAAAATCTATCCCGCACAATCCGCCCCTGAAGATTGCAGGCCATTTTCAGATAATATCAATGTTTTTTTAACAAAACTGTATCATTTCTTTGATACAGTTTTCCCTAACTTTATACAGGTGACTATAGCATTTCGACTACGCTCTAACGACTTAAACAACAAATAAATCAGGGAGGAACTGCATTGTCATTTGTTCCATCAAAAGTATTTTTCACCAAAGGTGTGGGCAGACACAAGGAATATCTCTCCTCGTTTGAGCTTGCCCTGAGGGAAGCGAAAATAGAGAAATGCAACCTTGTTACTGTCTCAAGTATTTTTCCTCCTCATTGTGAACGCATCAGCGTCGAAGAAGGGCTTAAACATCTCTCCCCCGGTCAAATCACCTTCGCGGTCATGGCCCGCAATTCAACAAATGAATACAACCGACTTATTGCCGCATCGGTAGGTGTTGCCATTCCGGCAGACGATACACAATACGGGTATTTGTCTGAACACCACCCATACGGCGAATCTGCTGAACAATCTGGTGAGTATGCTGAAGATCTGGCAGCAACAATGCTGGCAACAACCCTCGGTATTGAGTTCGATCCAAACAAGGACTGGGACGAAAGAGAAGGTATTTACAAAATGAGTCACAAAATCATCAATTCCTACAACATCACCGAAACCGCTGAAGGTGAAAACGGACTATGGACAACAGTTATTTCATGTGCTGTTCTCCTCCCGTAATAACTTACTCTTTCCAATCAACTGTCCCCCGTTTTTCCCCGGCTATTTTCAATAAATATCATAGCCGGGGAAATTAATTGTGTGCCACTCAAAGTATCAGTTAAGACGCAATATCCCACTCTTCAATAATTCTTGTAGGCCCAAAATCTTCATCAAACCCTAATATCTTGATACCTACTTTCCCATTGTCGTAGACAAGAACATCAGCCCAGGCAAACATCCGGTCTCCTGCATTCTCACTGTACTCTTTACGAATCGAAAAAGGAGATCCACCACTGCCGATAATCACCTGCCAGGCCTTACCGCCTTTATCTTTTCGGGGCTGCTCAGCATGATACGTATGTTGATGACCAGTAAAATATACAGCATGATAAGCCTCTACCAGATTCCAGAAAGCGTCCCGGACTTCTGGTCTTGCATCAAATCCATCATATTTAATTTTATTGTCATCTTTTTGTTTTTTGGGCTCATAAGTAAAAGCCATTTTATGACCAAAAATAAAGAACTTCTTAGCCCCTCTTTTTTTAGCCGCCTTAAAGTCAGCTTCCAGCCATTTCACAGGCGCTGAACTGTCAAATCCAGCAGGATCAGTATTTATCATCGAAAAGTGGCACTTCCCAACGTCAAATGAATAACTGAGTTGCCTCTGATCAGTGGTAATTCCATCTGTCCCGATTTGCGGTTTATTCTCAATATTCCATGCTGTAGCAACTTGATGTGTTATAGACTGCCAACGCTCAAGATCTACAATCAGATCTCCCATATTGGAACGCCATATATTTTCATTTTCAACAACAGCAGTTTTCTTTTCTTTTCCTTCAGCATTCTTAACCTTAATCTGAACCTCATGATTACCAGGAATAGGAACAACATAAGTCCCTGACTCAATCAAATTTGCCATCATACCACGCCAATAGGCATAGTACCTCTCCATCGTCTCCTTTTTTGATGAATACCCATAAATCATGTCGCCATTATAGAACAAAGCCTGTGGTTTAGTTACCTGCATTTCTCTAATCATACGCGACAGCACCTTGGTATTCTGAAGCCAAAGCAAATCCTGCTCAGATGCCCCTGAAACTGCAGGCTCTGCACGGCAATCCCCTACGGTGGCAAAATGAAATGCAACTGAACTATCCTTAATCTCAGCACGTGCAATTAATGACGCAAATACAAGCACGAGTATCGTTACAGATGGAATAACTATTTTTTTCATGATAGTGTTTTTTTTAATCCTGAAATGGTTAACGATGAAATTCGACCCAAACTTGAAACAACTTTGTCTGCCCGCTTAACACAGAAGGAGGCAAAGGATAATGAGCTCTTTCAACAGCATGAATCGCAGCTTGATCAAAGACACTTAATCCACTGCTTATGACTATGTGAGGATTTTGCTGCATGCCGTCCCTCAACGAAAACTCTACCCGTGCCCTGCTTTTTGTTCTCATATTGTTAGCCGCCGCAGGATACTCCACAGCATCTTGAACAGCAGCTTTAACTCTCACAGCATATTCTGTCAGGGGATCTCCTTTCCCACTACCACCACCTTGTGCTGCCACTTGTTCAACAAAACCATGTTGTGCGCCAGTTACGTCACCTGAAACCACTTCCGATCTCATCGGCGCTGAAGCAGGGCTTTGTCCCATAGGTTTTTCTGGTGCAAGTTCATGCGTAACAATTTTATGTTTTATCGCATGCGGCTTAACCATACTCCTCAGCTTCGGCAATGGCTGCGTTGCCTTCTTTTGTGCAATCGAAGCATTCAGAGGTTTATTAACTTCCGGCAAACTGCTTAATTGAATAATTGCAGGAGTCGTCATTCCACCATCTTTCAATCGCTGTAAACCTGCAAAACCGATACCAAGCAATAAAAGAATGATGAATTCTACTATAAAAGCCAACCCAAATGCCTGAAGCATTTTATGTTCACGCCATATTACTGAACTCATAGTTCACTCACTCGCTTAAAAAGTTGTTTTGCGTGCGGCCAATGCAATTTGGGTCGCACCACCTGCTTTAACAGCATCAATGGCATGCAACACATCCTGAAGCGAAACGCTTTCCGTACCTGCAAGAGTAACAGCAGTTTTTTCAGCATCCCGTTGTTTCAATAACGCGGTCAACTGCGTATAGGTTATTTGTTTCCCTTGCACGAAAAGTGTTCCACCTGATTCAAGCTCAACAAGTAATTTTGGGGTCGGTATTTGTGCTGCACTGGAACTTGTCGGCAGCTTGGTTACATGACCACTGGCCGGTATCATTCGCAAGGAAAACATGACAAAAAAAACCAGCAAAAAAAGCATGATGTCGATCATCGGAATGATCTCAATACGAGCCCTGCGTTGTGAAAAATAGCGCATTATTATATGATATTAGGCTTAATAAGAGACCGACTGGAATAACTGCTGACGATTGAGAATCATCACTTTGAGAGTTTCCATTTGATGAACAACCTCTCTGATCCTGGTATTCAGGCTATTGAAAAAGAATATCCCAATCATGGCAATGACGAGTCCTGAAGCTGTTGCAATCAACGCTTCCGCAATACCACCAGTAACTTGAGTTATTCCACCTTGTATGTCCGCAAGAACACTGAAAGCATTAAACATCCCTATAATCGTACCGAACAGCCCTAACAGTGGTGCCAGAGTTATAACCGTGTCCAGCAGCCATAGTGAACGGTCCAGCTTTGGCACTTCATGCATAAGAGCCTCCTCCAGGCTTCCCGACAGCTCTTCCTGATTCAAATGATCATGCTCCCCATCTATGGCAACTTCAAGTAACCGCAATACAGGAACTTCATTATGACTTTGATGAAACTCTTTGATAGTGTTCTTATTAATGACCTTTTTTGAACGACACAACTCAATTGCTTTTTCCCCGACCTGGTGCATATTGGCTAAGTAGCGCCACCGCTCAATAATGACAGTTAGAGCAAGCAATAAAAGAAACAGCATCAGGTATAACGTGCCGCCTGATTCATTGGCTAATTTGAAGAGATGTACGAACGACATGGATGTATAAATTTTATAGATTATCGGTATAAAAAGAAGAGAGGGGTAACCCCTCTCTTCTCCCTTGTAATCGCATACAACCGAAGGACTTAAAACTCTAGTCTTAACGTAGTCATAAAGCTTCGAGGAGACTGCCAGGTGAAAGTATCATTAGGTGACGGTAGTGTTGACGCCGTTTTTTCCGTAATGACATCCTGTCGATTCAGGATATTGTATATACCCAGGTCAATTTTTATTTTCTTAGCACCAAGACCTGGGTTATTGAAAGAATAACCTATGCTGTAATCAAGCGTAGTGATTGGATTGATGGAAAATTGTTCATTGTTATCCGCAAATTGCTTGCCTGTGTATTTATAAACAAGAGAGCTTGACCAACCATGTTCTTTGTATAACAAAGCAAGTGCCGCAGTGCTTTGAGGAGCAGTTGCAATAGTCAAACCGGTATCACTGGCTTTAGCTGAGTTGATTGATCCATTCGCATAGAGAGCAAAACCCTTTCCTACAGAATAAGTTACCTCTCCTTCAATACCTTTATAGATCACACCTCCCTGGTTAAAGTAGACAGGATTGGAAGCACTTGACGTCGGATCAACACCAATCTTGTTATTGAAATCTATATAATAGAGATCAGCGTCAAAATTTACGGTTTCGGACTTATTGACATATCCAACCTGATAATTGGTAGATCTTTGCGGTTTTATGTTGATACCCTGTGCCAAGGATGGTACTGCTGACGAATAGTAATTCGATATATCTGGAACTTGCATGCCCTGTGCATACTGAGCATAGACCGAAGAACTCTTATCAATCTTGTAATTTGCAGTAAGGAATGGTAGCGTTGCATTATAATCTTTCTGCATATCCAGAGGCGCACGGTACGCTTTCACCAGAACAGCTGCGTCGATAAAAAGCTCCGTCTTAACAAATTTAATACCCGGAGTAATCTTTAAATTATCTGTAGCGGTCCACTCAAACTCTGCAAAAGGCTGATAATTGTTCCAGCTTGAACCTTGATCATATTGGCTGTTTGATGGAATTGATGTAAATCCAGGATAAGCTGTTTCTTTATAATTAGGGCTCATGGTCAGCAGGTTATAGTCGAATCGGCCACGGTAAGTATCAGCCCATTCACTCCAGAATCCTACTCTTAACAAGCCTATATCAGTCTGTTTTGTCGTCTTGAAAATATTGCCATAGACACTGTACTGGTTTATCTTGTTGTAACCAGGCATTTGATTTGCAAGTGGACCTTTTTTCCCCTGAACTGTGTAAACAGTCGCAAGACTACTCGTTGGATCACCACTATCAGAAGCAATCGTGTTATTCCCATACCAATAATAGTAAGAGGTGTTATCGATAGCCCAACCGCACCCTAAGTCACTCTGAAGACGGACGTAATCAAATGCAGTACTTTTGGCAACTCGGTTGTAACCAAAATAACCGGCTTTTGTTGGGTCAGTTGAAAGGGCAAAGTTCTTACCATACTGGGCGGCTTGTGCTGCGGTAATACCACTAGCTGCATCCATTGAATAGTAGTAGTTACTCTCGTTACTGGCAAAGATAGTAAGCAGGGTTTTGGAACCGATGGGCTGTTCGTATTTAAACGTAAGGTTTTTATTGCCTACACCAGAGTTTGTGAGGTACCCATCACTGCTCATGTCTTGTGCTGTTACCAAAAACTTCGCACCACCAAGTGCCTCAAGAGCTCCAGTGTTTACTGTAGCACCAGCGAGTTGTGTATTCCAGGATCCCCCTGAGAAAAACGTTGCGACACCGAAATCATTTGAGGGAACGAGTGAATACATATTCACAGAGCCACCAAACGTTGACTGACCAATATTACTTGCATTTCCCGGACCACGTTCAACAGTGATATGGTCAATAATAGAAGCCGGAAAATATGAGGTTGAATGGTGTGTAGGACCGTTGGTATCTCCAAAAGGGATATCATCAAATGTTACGTTAAACTGCCCATCCTGGAATCCGCGAATACTGTTTTTAGTTTCTCCAAGACCGGGGCCGTTAGGCGAAATTCCTCCACTGACGCCTGGAGCAATTACCGCAATATTTGAATAATCGGCTACAGGTGATTTTGCATCTTCAAAGAAAGATTTATCAATTACTGCCTGTGGTTGAGTTGCAGAAAGAGATGCTTTTGAAGGAGCAACAGCAGAAACGCCACCCTCACCACCTTGAGACCCAACCGTACCTAAATCTGTTGCCGTTTCGGCATGCGCACCTAATGGAGAACAAAGACCAAGGGTTATCGCTGCCACGACCAATGGCTTCGCATTACCCTGATATTTAAAACGATGTAACTTTGACCGCTGCACTAATCACCTCCATGAATGTTATTAATTAACCCGCCAGTTAGATATTTTTATTAATCTTTTTCAAAATCTTCAGTATTTATTTGTATTAATTTTAATAATTATTTTGTAAACGACATGTGAAATTTTTAATTAAATATCTCAAGAATAATTAATCAATCAATTCCTTTTAATAAATATTATATACAACGCAAACAAATTACTTATAGATTAGCTGATATTATTACTTATTTAACTTGTTAATCAAATTATTCAATCCTTAATACCGGAATACACTGTTTTTACTAATACAAATATTAAAGATAGATAAAGAAATACTGGATATGAAATTGTCATAACGTAACGCATACAATCAATATACGACACCTTATATTAAGAATGTGTTACGTGATTGTAGAAGGATTGTGAACAATTTTACTGCAGCTAATAGAACAGCACTTAAGAATTCTGATATATAAAAATAGGTATGGAGCGCCATATCAAGCGCTCCTTTATCGGCTAATTATATAATAGAGTTTATTTCTTAATACCTGAAGCAGAAGATTCTGATGGGGTATGGGAGAGTGTATCCGACACTAACAGTGTTACCGGAAACGTTAAGATTTTTTCCTGCTGCTTACCTATGGAAGACACGCTGCGCAGTTTTTTAACCTTGGAAGTATCAACACAGTTGGCTGTTTTATTTGTATTTAACAGACGAAGTGGAGGAGTTGATATTTTAGCATTATCATCGATATAACTCAACGCGACTCCTCCAAGAACACCGACAACCATCCCAATGGTTAGAGGAAACATTGATTTAAAAACTTGTACCTTGCTGGAGGATATCTCATCTGCAGATATCTGATTTGTATTTTTAAAACCACTTTCGAGCAATTTGGATTTTTGCTTTGACATCTTCTCATTCTCCTAATTTAGTATCACAAAGTCACGTCAAAGAAAATATAGTGGATTAATAAACGTAAAAAGTCAAAGCAAACTATTCAGACGCTTCCAGACTATTTCAATGATAAATCCAGACGCTTCATCAGGATCATTTTGAAAAAAAAGTCTTTCAAAAGCATTATACCGTGAACGTGCACATGCTTTCAATAAATCATCGTTGCCTTTACACAATCCGAATTCATTGCAAATCATATTACCAAGCCCAAAATGAAAATTGATCAACTCCTTTTCTGGAGAATTCATCAATACATACTTCTCTTCTTCACTCATTATTGCGATGACACGGTTTACAGCATCCTCGATCGTCTTGGGCCATTGTGACGTAACTGAATCATGCATAATATTGACCGGCTATATATTTTAATTTCAGGTACAGAGTTGACAAAGTATTTTCTTAACTTTTTTCAAATAATCAACAGGATTGCAGAAAAGTGTTCAGCGGTTATTCTCAAATAAAAGCCACTCTACAAAGAGTGGCTTTTGTAATGATAAAAAGAGCGGTTGTTCAGTCGTTCACAAACCCTTCTGCTTCAACCCAGTCATCAACATCTGATCCATCCCGTCTCCCTTTCTCTTCCCATAAGTAGTACGCAGCAAGTCTCACCTCTTCTTCTTGCTCTACCGGTGCAGTTACTTCTGCTTGATTCGATTCTTTAGACATAATTGCTCTCGATTAATTGATTTGATCTACCAGGAAAATCACATAAATACACAAAACACAACATCCTCATTCACAACATTTAAGCTTACAGCTTTGTTTCGATACCGACAAGTGAAGCCCTGTTACATCTATGCAAATTCATCAGCATCGGAAAATTCAAAACAAATATTAGAGAGAAAACATGCATAATTCCTTCAAAGAGCACTGAAAAAAATTTTCAATCTTTTAACCTACTGATCAGTATAAAACAGCAATCCATTTAGTAAACTCAACAAATTGTTCTTTTCCAGGTGAGATATAACAAATACCTCTCGACGTCATTTTTCAGTACAACTGTTTATACATGCTTCCATTTAAATCGTACGAAATAATCATAAAATTGAACCATAAATGAATACTGTTAAGCCCTTTAAGATTGTTATAGAGTGGAGCGGTCAGGAAGATTTTTATTTTAGCTGCGATTACAGAAATCCTCATTTGGAAACAGTGCCGAAAAAAAATCAGATAAATGCCACTCGAACGCTTCCCTTCATGACTCAGGCTATGGGCAATGTTTTTAGAAAACTGAGAAAAGAACATATTTCTTTTCCCCTGTTTCTCGTGACACTCGCGTTCAACCACCGAAACCTGCTTCACGAAATTGACCAGTTGCTTTTACTTCTTCACCATCACCTTGAAAAGGAAAATGACTCAGGCACTTTTTCCTGTTTTATCTCTTCAACTGAAACTGCATCATTGTCATCCAGTCACGAATAACCAGATTTGATGTTGCCTGGCTTGTATGTATCCTGATTACCCAACACTCCATATGGTTCAAAGTTTAGTTTTGATTGAACCAACAAGAGCTTAAAAATGTTTATCACTATTAATTTCGATAGTTGAAACCATTTTTTTTGGAGTCATCATGAACAAAAAACAAAACGTACTTTTTCTCTGTAACGACAACTCGGTACGGAGTCAGATGGCTGAAGGCCTACTTCGTCATATTGCAGGCGACCGTTTCGAGCCATTAAGTGCAGGACTTGAGCCTGAAACTAAAGTCCACCCTTTTGCCATAAAAGTGATGGCTGAAATTGGTATTGATATCAGCAATCAGAAACCAAAAGCGGTTGAAACGTACCTTGGCAAAACAATGATTCATGACCTGATGATTTTATGCGACAAAGCACAGGCAACCTGTCCGAGAGTCTGGCCTGGCACCCCGTTTCAAAAGCGTTATTATTGGCCGGTAACCGATCCGGAGGACATGTGTGGTTCAAAAGAAGAGCAACTGGCTTTTTTCAGGGAGGTGCGGGACGACCTGAAGCAAAAAATAACAACATGGCTCAACGAAAATGTAGAACTTTCCGTCGCGTCCTGAGTCGTTACTATTTATTCAGCAATGAATTATCAATAAATCATTGACCTGTAGAACTCTGCTTACAAGAGAGAAAGAGCAAAACAGAGCTCTACAGGTGAAGAAAACAGGAGAGTTATGATATATAGTTTCCTTTGACTTGGTAAACAGATCGAACTTGTTCTTCAGTAAAAGGAATGACATTATCAGCACAGATAAAATCTCCGCTAACTTTTTTCAGACCGCACTCAAGAGTTGTAAGCTGATTTCCAGAGCAATTAAAATCCCCTTTGACTTTTTGAGGGACGCCCTTAAGAGACGTCATTTGATTCCATGAGCAATCAAAATTACCCTTTACTTTCTCAGGCGCCCTTTTGAGGGAGGTAAGGTGATTATTCGAACAATCAAAAGCCTTAACCTCTTCGGGAGCACCTTTAAGAGAGGTCAGCTCGTTACCCGAACAATTAAAATCACCGTTAACCTTTTTAAGAGAACCCTTAAGGGTGGTAAGTTTGTTATTTGAACAATCAAAGCTACCCGCAACTTGTCGAGGGACCCCTTCAAGGGATACAAGTTGGTTTCCAGCACATGAAAAATCGCCAGCAATAACTACCGCGCAATTTTCGAGAGAGGTCAACTGATTGTTTGAGCAATCATAATCTCCTGCCACTATTTTTGGCGAACCCTCAAGGGTTGTCAGCTGGTTACCTGAACAATTGAAATCTCCTTCAACTATTTCCAGGCATCTTGCGAGTTTTATCCCCTTAGTTGAATATATCTCTCCTTGAAGGGTTGTAAGCTGATTATTGGCACATGAAAAATCACCCATCACAAAAGCCGGACAATATTCCAGAGAGGTCAGTTTGTTGTTTGAACAATCATAATCCCCTTTAACTTCCTCAGGGCCCCTTTCAAGGGTTGTCAGCAGATTGCTCGAACAATTGAAATCTCCTTTAACATGTTGAGGACCCCCTTCAAGGGTTGCGAGTTTGTTGCCTGAACAATTGAAATGTCCTTTTACTTTCTGCGGACACCCCTCAAGCGATGTTAATCCCTTATTTGAACAATCAATATCATCCGCTCCATCAACAATACCCATGACATCGAGGAAAGTTACTGCCTTAACTGGTTTAGTCATTGTTACCCCCTCAGATAAATTATTCCCTGTATGTTAGCAATACATAAATATACACAAGTTTAACTGCCGGCCATTGTTCATCATGGCTTTACTTATATGAGATTTTCATGGGAATCCTTGTGTTTGACAAGTTCACCAGTCACAAGATATATAACCTCTTGCGCAATCTTCGAGGCATGGTCAGCCATACGTTCTATATCCCTCGAAACGCTTAACGCATTACTAAGCTGGTCCACATCGGCATCTACGGTTTTCATTAAAGCAGTCACTTTTTTAAAGGCCGTTCGATGCATGGTATCAACCTCATCATCCTGATGACAAACCTGATCAGCAAGATCACGATCATGCAGAACAAATGCATCAATCGACTTTTTAACCATCTCCCCTGCCCGCATAAACATCAACTCAAACTCCAAAAATTCCAGCAGAGTTGGAGTTATAGCAATCATCGAATCAATGATATTAAGCGAAATTTCACCAATACGCTCAAGTTCATCACTGATCATCATGATAGCGAGAATAGTGCGCAGGTCTTTCGCTACAGGATGCTGAAGAGCTATAAACTGTATACATTGCTCCTCAAGATCAATCTCCTCCATATCCAGCTCATTTTCTGCAAGTTTAATACGCGGAACACTATGCTCATCCTGGTATTTAACTGCACGTAATGCTTCAAACAAATTCCCGACTACTCTGCTGGAAATGTCAACAAGAACCTGCGAAAGCTCCTGTATGTGTACATGAATCGGACGATCTGACATGAGAATATGGTAGTTTCGTTTCTTTATAATTAACGTTTCACTTCAAGGCAAAAGAATAGCGCACGAAATAACGGTAGTCCACAAACCATTTTCACCCTCTGCAGTAGCAGTGATGTTATATGAATTAATAATCTTGTGACTCATCTTGTAAATACCTTCCCTTTCATCCCAGTCCTTATTCGGATCAAACTCAATACCAAGAGTTGTCGCCAGCATTGTTGCAGCGAGATCCTCTGCATACTCACCCGACTGTTCGGCAGATTCACCGTACGGCTGATGTTCCGACATATAACCGTACTGTGTCTCATCTGCAGGAATCGCAACACCAACCGAAGCCGCAATAAGACGATTATATTCGTTGGTCGAATTGCGAGCCATTACTGCAAAAATAATCTGTCCAGGAAAAAGAAGTTTCATACCCTCTTCAACGCTGATGCGTTTACAATAAGGCGGATAAATACTGGACACCGTAACTATATTACATCCTTCAATTTTAGCATCCCTCAAGGCAAGCTCGAAGGAAGAAAGATATTCTCTATGCCTTCCCACCCCTTTGGTAAAAAAGACTTTTGATGGTACAAATGACAAAGCCGCATCTCCCTGATTATGTTGCCGGTAACTCTTTTTCTTTAAATTTATTCAAAAGAACATTGAAAACAACATCCTTGCTCTAAAGGATTTTTTCTCGCCGAATTCACCGCCTGATAACACTGGACGCCAGCCTCATTAGCTTATTGCTCAAAAAGCAAATAAGAATTTGCACCGATGTAACAGAGTATCTCTCGACAGAACCTCAAGAAATCTGTAACATGTAGACTATTATCAAAACACTACGTTGAGCCCAATGAAGGACCTTTGGGCAAAAAAAAATGAAAAATTGGACAAACTATGAAATGGGCTATGAGTCAAATCCAGTCCCCATGGCTATTAATTGCAATCCCACTTATTTCGTATCCGGGAAAGGAGAGTTATTTCGGGATTTTTGTCGTGAGAGTATCCTTAAACTGAATAAATGGATACATCAATATCCAATAACACAATTCACGGAATCAAGATCTTTTAGGATGTTAACTCGTTCTTAATTCCAAAAATGTATTAATTCAATAACCCATTTATGGCC